>Ga0268276_1000967_pt1 | contig 30611 bp, 30 predicted proteins | sample saktaG_4_FD_190145 | JGI IMG/M metagenome (GOLD analysis project Ga0268276, IMG submission 190145) | Saline water microbial communities from Sakinaw Lake, British Columbia, Canada - sak_2010_1_5_45m | ecosystem: Environmental > Aquatic > Non-marine Saline and Alkaline > Saline ...
TTTGTCTACCGCCGGCCTGCCTGTGCCCGATTTTATAATAAGAGCTGGCGGGGAAATGCGAATGTCAAACTTTGTTTTATGGCAGGCTGCTTACTCTGAACTATATTTTTGCCCAAAATTTTGGCCAGATTTTACTGAACAAGATTTAGACGAGGCTCTGGCAGAATTCGACAAGCGCTCCCGCCGTTTCGGGAAATAATCTTATTGTGCGACAAAACAGTCGGCAGTGCTAGCGGGGCAGGGGAGAGAGCAATAAAATAAACGGCTCAACGCGTTGAGCCGTTTATTGGTATATGTATTATTTTGTTTTTGTCAGGGCTTTTGCCATGTCCAGCCATTTTGCCTGGCGAGGTTTGTTTTTATATTTTGCAGATGATTTATGTATCTCGAAAAGAGAGCAGAGCTCATTCTTTTTCCAGCTGGCAAGTGGCTTCCCCTTGTTGCGCTCGATAATTTCAACTGCTTTTACCCAAAGTTCAAAATCTTTTTTCTTTTTACCCACCAAACAATTTTTCCGGAAAAATGGCACCACGGTTCCGGAAATCTCACCGATATTCTGCACAGAAAACCTTGCCTGTCCTTTTGAAACCGTAACTTTCCCGCAACCAATTTCTTTCTTTACTCTTTCTAAAACTTTTACGTTTTCCTTGGGCGCTGTCACAATAAACTGCGTTTTCCACCTGTAATAAGTGGGCGCGCCCGTCCGTTCGCGCCTTGTGTCTTTTCTAAACTGCAGATCAAAACACCCGTCATTATTCACTAAACTTACAATATTGAAATTTTCTTTTACCATACGTACAAAATTATTTTATATATAATCCCATTATAGCAATTGTGCGACAACATGCAAGTACTCTAATTATGCCTGCAGGCAGGCAGGCGACAATGCTTTAGTTCGTATAACATATATTTCCCGACGTTATAATTGAGTTAGACACAATTTTCTCATTGTGCGACCCGCCTACGTTAAAACTACAGACGGGCAAAGCAGATTAGAAAAGTCGGGTTTATGCTCGACTTTTTTGCTACTTGAAAAAGTCTTATTTTAGGAATAAACTGATATAATATAACTATGCAAAAGCCATATTACGAAAAACCAAAATTTAAACTCTTTCAAGCAAATTGCCTAGATGTTCTATCTGAACTTCCCGAGAATTCGGTTGATATGATTTTTGCAGATCCGCCTTATTTTTTGTCTAGCGGTTCGTTCACCTGCCAAAACGGAAAAATGGTCAGCGTAAAAAAGGGTGATTGGGATTTAAGCAATGGTTTGAAGAAAAATTTTGAATTCCAAAACGAATGGATAAAAGCTTGTAAGCGAGTTTTAAAATCTAACGGAACGATTTGGATTAGTGGGACATATCACTCAATTTACCAATGCGGTTTTGCATTGCAGCTAAATAAATTTCATATTTTAAACGATATTGCTTGGTTCAAACCAAACGCCGCGCCAAATTTGAGCTGTCGTTTTTTTACCGCGAGCCACGAGAATTTGATCTGGGCTAGGAAAGAAAAAGAAGGTAAACATACTTTTCGGTACGAAAAGATGAGGGATTGGAAAGATAATTACAAAAAAAGCTTTTTCTGCGAACACACTAAAAAAGAAGAACAGATAGACCTTATTCATGAAAAAGGAAAGCAGATGAGGTCAGTTTGGGCAATAAATACACCCGCTCCGATAGAAAAAAAATTTGGAAAACATCCGACCCAAAAACCCGAAGGACTTTTGTGGCGCGTTGTTTTATCTAGTACAAAAAAGGGAGACGTAGTTCTGGATCCATTTACTGGCAGTTCAACTACCGGAATGGCCGCGTATCTATATGGCAGAAATTTTATAGGCGTTGATACGGAAAAAAAATATTTAGATTTATCAATAAAAAGATTTGAAGAATTGGATAAAAATATAAAAAATAAAAGTAAAATTATTAAATTAGTTTAAAAACATGAAAACAGGAGGTATCGGTGGAGGAAATACAATAACGGGTCTTAATTTTGAGAAAAAGACAGATATTTTGAAACTTCTCAAATCTAAAAAAGGTTATAAGGTAAAAAATAACATTGTTTATTTTGAAGATAAGGAGGTCGCAAGAAGCTTCAAGAAAAATGGCTTATACAAATTTTTGGAGAGCAAGGGCGTGGATTATACAAAGATTTTGTCTAAAAAACTTTTACCGGACGAAGCCATTTACGTTATTATAAATAACACGCTCTATATCATCGAGGTTAAATTCCAGAAAGTTGCTGGTTCTGTTGATGAAAAATTACAAACTTGTGATTTTAAAAGAAAGCAATATGCAAAATTAATGGCTCCACTGAATATCGAGGTTGAATACATTTATATTTTGAGTGAATGGTTTAATCACCCATCTTACAAAGATGTTCGCGACTACATAATATCTGTTGGTTGCCAGTATTATTTTAAATACTTGCCCTTACAAAAATTAGGACTACCAGTCCCAAAATAAATATAAAAAATAATTGAGAAATAAAAAATATGGAGAAGGGAAAATTTAGGAGGGGCTTATTGTTTTTAGCGCTATCTTCAGAGTATCTCCACCTTGTGAAGAATATTTCAAGTGAAAATATTAAGAGTGGTAATCCCTGGATGGTGGTGGGCGAAGGGGAGTTTGAACAAAAAAGATACGACGAATTAACAAAATGGAGCGATTTTAATATAGTGCGACCAGTTTTTTTCAATTTTTATCATGGCATAGAACTTTTATTGAAGGGGCTTATATTATTTAACGAAGATTACGACTTAAATCACGTTATAACCAAAATATTCGGTGATTTTAAAAAGCAATATTGTGATGAAAAAGAAATAATATTGCTTTTAGAAAAATATCTTATACCTGAGAACCTGCCAAAACCCCTAGCAGCATGTTTAAAAGAAAATAATTTAGACATTGATAAATTGTATGAATTTTTTAGATATCCTTTCATTAAAAAATCTGAAAAAGAGAATATTTATGGTTCTTTGAGATTTAAAGAGCAAGAAGGGCTAGAATTATTTAAAGCATTAGTAGTAGACACGGATGTTTTACTGAAAGAAGCTGTTAAAATTTTTAGAAAAATTGAAAATAAAAAAATTAATTGAGAAGTAAGCCAGATTTTATTGTGCGATATGTTGGATGAAAGAAAAAAAGGGATTGAACCCTCTTTTTTATTATGATTTTCTGTCTGGGTCGGAATGAAACTGATGGTGGATGTCGCGGAGGCGTTTGTTGGTTACGTGTGTGTAAATTTGGGTGGTGGCGATGTTGCTGTGGCCCAAAAATTCTTGGATGCTACGAAGGTCAACACCTTGGTTTAATAAATCCGTGGCATAACTATGGCGAAGCGTGTGCGGGGTGGTAAAAATTGGTACGCCAGATAATAGGGCGTATTTTTTTACCATGCGTTCAATGGAACGTGGCGTAAGCCGGGAATCTGCATCATTTTTGTTGCTTCTAAAATTTATAAACAAGGCTTTAGCGTCAACATATTTAATATCATTTCTTATTTCTAAATATTTTTTTATGAAACCCAAAGCGCGCTCAGAAAAATAAACTACGCGTGGTTTACCGCCTTTTCCAATAACGCCAAGTTCCAAATCTTTCTTATCTTTAAGGCTGTTAAACTGCTCAAGATTTAGGGACACAAGTTCTGCAATACGTAATCCGGTTGAAAAAAAGGTTTCCAAAATGGCCCTGTCGCGGACAGAAATAGGGTCTTTTGGCTCAACTGAGGCTAAAAGCTTGCCAACCTGCTCTAAACTAAGAAATTTAACGGTATTTTGGCTCTTATCGGCCTTAGGAAGGGCTATTTTACCGGGGGGTAGCGAAACCACGTCTTTAGCCACAAAATACGCTAGAAAGCCTCTCAGGGCGACTAAATAGTAGTTCTGGGTGCCCTTAGACAGTAATTTGCCCGTAGCCGGGCTAGGAGTCCTAGAAAGGTATAATCTATAGGCCCAAATGTGCTCTGGGGTCAATTGATGGGGGAGTAGAGAGCCTAATTTGGCCTGGTCTAACCAATGGAAAAACTTATCTAAATATTTTTTATAATTCTCTTGAGTATTTTCTCTCAAACCTTTTTCTATTTCACAATAATCTAAAAAATCTTGCAGATGTTCTTTTATTGGTTTTGATGAGTTTTTCATGGTTTTATATTGCCTAAATATATGTATTCGGTTTACCTACATTTTGCGACATTACCTATATCTATAATAAGCCGTCCCCTAAGGCTCGGTCAACCCTTATTTATTCACAGGTCGGGCCTTAAAACGGCTTAAAGGAATTTTATTGGTTTACTGGCGCCGGGCAGTTATTATTTTCTCCGGGGTGGAAAATACTATCAGAAATTCCAGAGAAATAATTTGAAATTTTTTCTGTAATACTTTCTGTGATACTTTCAGAACTTTCAGAAATATTATTTTTTTGTTGATCAACTGCAGATTGAATTGCCTCTCCCCCACTTTGCACCTTATCGTTAACCTGCGGTAAGACATTATCTACAGCCCAATTAGAACCCTTTGATAGGTATGCCCCGGCTTTCTCCTGCGCGTTCGAGATAACCGTCTTGCCCCACCCCTGAAAATATGCCTGTTGGCTCAAAAAAACAACAACTAATATAATTAGTATGATTATAAGATATTTTAAAAAACCTCCTTGTTTTTCTGTTTCCTCTTCCATTTTTATTTTCTAATTATTTATTTATCGCCAAATGTCTCGATTTTCATATGTCGCATAATAAGATTACTTCAAATAGTCTTTTCCGTCAGATTCATCGTTGGAATCAAAAGTACGGTAGTCAACAGTCAACTCTTCTCCTGCCCTAATATCTCTGTTTGCTGCGTCACCTCCTTCTGGCCCGCCTGCAATATCAATTCCATCAATATTATTGTTCGAAGAATGATTTAAAAAGCGCGAGTCGTCTACGGAAAGTATATATTTACCAGTGACTTTAGACAAATAGGCGCAATGCTTTATGAAGTCTTTTTGTATTTTCGGCATTAAATCCACTTCTTTAGGATCAAACAAGATGTCAAATCTGGGGTCGAATTTCCATATCAACTTGCCCTTTTTTATATCTTGGTCGGCAAAAAGCCCTATCCCGTGTATCCTGCTCGGTTTTGCCGACGCTTTAACTACCAGCATATTTTTTTACTGCGTCCTTTATCCTTTCTAATGTTTTTTCTTTGCCCAAAATGTCGGCAATTTCAAATGGGCCTGGAGAAAACTTTTTGCCTGACAGCGCCACGCGCAAGGGCCACAATAAATAACCTTTATTATTTTCCGGATAATCTTTTTGTTTGTTAAACTCCCCTACCCCACTCAATAGTGCCTCTTCTATTTTTTTAATGTCCCACTCCTTCAAATCCGACAAAATTTTGTCGCACAATAAAAGTGCTCCCTTGACGTCTTCTTCCTGCATTTTGTCCCATTTTAATAATTCTTTTTCATACTTTAATTTGTCGGGGAAGAAAAAATCTGACAATTCAACAATGTCTGAAAGTTTTTTCATCCTTGTTTTTGAAACTTCAACAATTTTTTGCAATGCGTTCTCTGAAACCTGACCCTGCACCAAAAGCCCGGCCTCTTTAAGGTATGGCTTGCAGAGCTCGGTTAATTTTTCTATTGGTTTTTGGCGGATATAAAGTCCGTTTAAATAATCTAATCTCTGAATGTTAAATACAGCTCCTGATTTCTGCACCTTTTCAATGGAAAACTCTTTTACTAATTGAGACAGCGAAAACACTTCTTTTTCAGTGCCCGGGTTCCAACCTAAAAGCGCTAGAAAATTAACCAGTGCTTCAGGCAAATATCCCTGTTTATGATAATCAATTAGAGCCACGTCTCCTTTGCGTTTAGAAAGCTTGCTTTTGTCAGGATTTAACAGCAAAGGTAAATGCCCGTAGATTACTTTATCAAAACCCAGCGCTTCTTGAATTAAAATTTGGCGCGGCGTATTAGAGATATGGTCTTCGCCTCTGATTACGTGGCTTATCTTCATTAAAAAATCGTCAACTACAACTGCGAAGTGAAACAGCGGATTTTGTAAATTTTTAGCAATCACAATATCTCCTAAAAGCGCTGCATCAAACTCAACATCTCCTCTTATCAAATCAGTAAATTTAACCTTTTTACTATCAATTTTAAATCTTATCACAGACGGCTTTTCTTCTGATAAATTTTTTTGCACAATTTCTGGTGATAAGTTGGCGCATTTGCCGTCATATTTTGGAGCCAATCCCCTGCTCATCTGCTCTTGGCGCTTGTCTTCTAGTTCTTCTGCTGTGCAAAAACAATAGTATGCTTTTTTCTCGTCTAAAAGCTGTTTTAGATATTTTTCATAAATATCTAAGCGCTGGGACTGTTTATATGGCTCGAATTCCCCACCAATGTCCGGCCCCTCATCCCACTGGATTCCCAACCACTTTAACTCTTCAACAATTTGGTCTGTCCACCTCTGCTCTGACCTTTCTAAATCAGTGTCTTCTATTCTTAAAATAAACTTTCCTTTATTCTTTTTGGCAAATAAATAATCATACAATGCAGTTCTTGCATTTCCAATATGAAAGGCACCTGTGGGAGAGGGAGCGATTCTTACGCGGATCCCAGTTAAATGTTCTGCTTCGCGGAATTTAACAGGGTAAACTTTTTTTGTCTCAATTTTTTTAGGCATATATTAGTCCAACATTAAAAATTCTAAAATTTCACGCGCTACTGCGCGAGCTGCCAATGGTTTTGCAAAAGACAAAGCTGATTGTTTCATTGCTTCCAATTTTTCCGGGTGTAAAAATAAAAGTTGCAGATTTTCCATAAAAAAGTTTGGGGTTAAATTTTGCTGTTCAATAACCATGCTGGCCCCACTATCTGCGTACGCATAGGCGTTTTTTGACTGATGATTTGCAGCAGCTGACGGCAAGGGAACCAAAATACTTGGCTTGCCACAAGCGGCAATTTCAAAAATTGAACCTGATCCCGAACGCGAGATTATTAAATCTGCTGCTTTATATGCGTGTTTTATTTTGCCTTCATCTAAAAATCCAACGGGGTGGTAATATCTGTCTAAATCAGTATCCTCAACAACTTGCGCCTCTGCTGATGTTTCTTTTAAATTTTCACGCCCGGTAATATGGATTACCTCGTAGTCCTTTAGCAATTCATTTATAATTCTTAAAACAAAATCATTGATTGCTTCTGCTCCTTGCGAACCGCCCATTATAAAAAGTATGGGCTTTGAAAAAGTTAAATTAAAAAGTTCGCCAGCTTTTTCTTTATCGCCTTCTAAAATTTCTTTTCTTACGGGATTCCCGGTTAGTGTTGTTTTTTTCTGGTCAAAATATTCTGTTTTGGGAAACGAAATAAAAATCTTTTTTGCCCATTTTGCCGTGGTTTGGTTTGAAAGACCTGGCACAATGTCTGATTCGTGTAAAAACACAGGAATTCTTAAAAATCTGGCTGAATAAGTTACGGCTATCGACCCCGAGCCCCCCTTGCTGAAAACTAAATCCGGCCTGATCGCCAAAAGCAGAAAAAAACTCTGAATTATACCTAAAGGAATCTTAAAAATTATATCAATAAAATTTTGAAAAGAAAAATATCTTCTTATTTTGCCTGAAACAATTGTTTTTATAATAAAGTCTTCTTGAGAAAGATATGCCAAAGCAAGCTCGTCTTTAGGACCCAAATAATAAAGCTCCAAATCCCTTTTGGGATACATTCGCCTTATTTCTCTAACAATAGCGATTATGGGAAAAACATGACCGCCCGTTCCTCCGCCGGTAAAAAGTATTTTCATGTGTTTTTTGAAATATTTAATAAAAGACCCACACCTATCGTTTCAACTACCAAATGCGAACCTCCGTAGGAAAAAAATGGTAATGGGATTCCCGCTAACGGAAATATGCCCGCCGCCGAAGCCATGTTTATAAATGCCTGAAAGGTTATCCAAAAAACTATACCAACTGCTACCATTTTTGAGAATTTATCGTCAGAGTCCCTGGCGATTTTTATGCCCAGCCAGAAAAATAAGACAAATGCGGCAATAAGCAAAACGCATCCGATTATGCCAAGCTCTTCGCCCATTATTGCAAAAATTGAATCTGACATAGCCTGCGGTAAAAATCCGAATTTTTGCACAGACATTCCAAGTCCCCTGCCAAAAACTCCGCCAGAACCCAGAGAAATTAAAGATTGCCTTAGCTGGAAACCTTTACCCAAAGGGTCGGTGTCTGGATGCAGGAAAATCAGCCATCTATCAAGGCGATACGGCTCAAACTTTATCATAAACAGCAAAGCGCTGAGACCAGCAATTACTATCAGTATGGTGTGCCAAACAGGAGTTTTTGCAGAAAAATATAAAGCAAGCAGAGTGAGCGCAATAATTCCCATGGTGCTGACATCGCTCTGCAAAAACATAGCAATAGCAATCAATCCGAGGAAAACAATAAAAGGGATGAATATATATATAATGTTATGATAACCCTTTTTTGTTATAGATTTCCAGTCCTCTGCCCTGCCTTCAGACAATTTCGAAGCTATCCATACTGATAGATACAAAATAGCCGTTATTTTTAAAAACTCTGACGGTTGAATCGTAGCCCCTCCCAAATTGATCCATCTGGTTGCTCCTCCGGCGGAAGTTCCTATCTTTGGTATAAAAACTAAAAACAAGGCGACTATGTTAAGCAAAACCAGCAATGGGGCCCATTTTTTCAGAAATCCTAATGGAATTTTGTAAGCAATAATCCCGGCAATAATAGCCGGCAAAAATCCCAAAAGAAGCTGGTGAAACAAATAATAAGTAGTGTTTCCAGATTTTTGCAGGGAGGCGGGCGCAGAAAGGCAAGCGAAAAACAATATACTGAAAACGACCAGTAAAATAACTAAAAAAAATAAAGGATAATTGAAACGCCTGCTCATTTTAATTTTTTTACGGCTTCTACAAACTGCTCACCCCTATCAAATTCATTTTTAAATAGGTTAAAGCTGGTCGCCGCAGGAGAAAGAACCACTACGTCCCCCTTTTTAGATAATTTGTAGGCTTGTTTCACGGCTTCCTGCATTGAAAAAACTTCGTGCATTTTTGTGTAATTTCTAATCCCCTCTTTTATTTTATCGGACGCAGTACCTGGGAGCATAATTAACTCATCAATCCTTTCCCTGATTATTTCGGCTAGCTCGTTGTATTTTAAACCCTTGTTCATCCCCCCGCAGATCAAAATTAATCTTGAATCTGGGAAGTTTTCTAAAAAAACACGGACCGCCGTTATGGCAGCTTCTGGCATTGTGGCTGTAGTATCATTAAAATACTTTACTCCCCTAACCTCTCTTACAAATTCCTGGCGGCTTGGGACGCCCTTAAATGATTTTATTGCTTTTTGTATATTTAAATCTGAAACTTTTAGAAGTTTTGCAACTTCAATCGCAGCTGCAAGATTAGCTTTATTGTGTTCGCCAAATAATTTAAAATTATCTGATTTTACTGAATCGGCATCAAAGTAATAAACTTTTGAACGCGCTTGTTTGGCAAAGTCTTCAGCCAAGGGGTCTTTTTTGTTCAATACCAAAATATCTGAGGATTTTTGATATTTAAAAATTATTTTTTTAGCTTCAATATATTCTGACATTGTTGCATACCTGTTTAAATGGTCTGGCATTATATTGGTAATTACTGCAATATTAGGGCTTTGAACTAACCCCTCTAATTCAAAACTGGAAAGCTCTAAAACAACTTTGTCTCCCTTTTTTATTTTTAATAAAAGCTCTAAGGGCGACACGCCAATATTTCCAGCCAAAAACACTTTTTTATACTTTGGTTTTAATAAATGATAAATTAAAGAAGCAGTTGTGGATTTTCCTTTAGTTCCAGTAACTCCAATAATAAATGCTTTTGATAACTTAAAAAACAAACTCACGTCTGTTTCTACAGGAACATTATTTTTTCTGGCAGTTTCTAAATATGGCGAGCTGTTTGGTACATCGGGATTTTTTATAATCAAATCTGTTTGCAGAAAATCTGATTCTTTATGCCCGCCCAAAGAATATTTTATCTTTAAATTTTTTAATTTTTTAATCGATTCTTCTAACTGCTGTTCTGTTTTTAAATCTGTAACCAAAACATCCGCCCCTTGTTTGCAGAAGAATTTTGCAACTCCGACTCCCCCGCCATGCAAACCCAAACCCATTATTAAAATTTTTTTATTTTTGAATAATTTTATTCGCATGTGCGTTTTCGCATAGAACTCGCCACAGCGAGTTTACGCATTCGTATACCTTATTTTAGCAGATTTTCACAAACAAAAAAGCCCTTGTGGGTTTTCTAAAATGCGAAAGGCCTCCAAGGAAAAACCGAGGAGGCCGCACTATGTGCCTATCTGTAGCCGAAGCTACAGACTTAATTTTGGGGAGCTGCGAGCCGGCGACTGGCTCATAGAGGGACGGCTGACCCTTTGGATCTCACCGAACTCGCAGCACCCAAGGAGTCAGGACGGAGCGCCCTTGGGCCATAAGGTGGGGGAGGAACACCTGTATGGATTCGTGAAGACGCTCCGCTCGATTCGTGAAAGAGCATGAACTTATAAGAACAGGTGGCATAGCTGCCAGCGGCGAAAGCCCGCGTCCGCGGCGCTTTTGGTGCCAGCAAGGTTTGCACAGTACGCGGGTTTTCCCGCGGGGCACTGTGGTAAACCTCACCCACAAGTCAGCGAAGGGCAAAGAGGTGCCATCTGCCCTATCACCACCTGTTCAGTAAGCTATTTACTATTATTAATAAACAACTTACTGAACAGGCTGGTTTGCCTCCCTATATGTTCAGATGTTAGCAAATTATCAAAACCCTGTCAAGACCTTAAGGGGCTTTTTGAAGTTTTTGCCAAAACATAGGTTTTTAATCTTTTCAAAGTTATACGGCTCGTCGCTGAAGAAAAATTGATGAGCACTCCCCTTTTTTATTTGTTTTTCTATTTTTGGATTGTTTTGCAGAAACGCTTTCATCTCTTCTGCCAGACTTTCGGCTGGGTTAATTATTTTAATATCATTACCAATGATTTTTTGGATAGTTTTTTTCAGTAAAGGATAGTGCGTGCAAGCTAAAACAAGCGCCTGGATATTTTTATCTTTAAGATTATCTAAGTATTCTTTACAAATCTGTTCAACGACCGGCCCGCTGGTTTTTCCTTCTTCCACCAACGGCACAAACAAGGGACATGACTGGGTAAATATTTTTAAATTCTGGTTTTGTTTTGAAATACGCCTTTGATAAGCCAAGCTTTTAATTGTGCCTGGCGTACCTATCAATCCAATCCTCTTAAAATTGTGGTTATTATTTATATCGTCAATAGCCGGAGTTATCATCTCGAAAATGGGAGTATTAGGAAATCTTTTTTTTAATAAATCAGATGCCCATGCAGAAGAAGTGTTGCATGCAACAACAATAATTTTAGCCCCGTTTTTTAAAAGCCAATCAGTTATTTTTACAGAATATCTTTGCACAAAATCAGCCCCTTTTGTGCCATAAGGAAGACGCGCTGTATCTCCAAAATAAATTATCTGGTATTGGGGCAGTTGTTTAAAAATTTCTTTAACAACAGTTAGGCCGCCGACACCAGAATCAAAAACTCCGATCATAATATAATATAGTATAGCAAAGAATTATCGAAATTAAAACCGCCGCCCCGATTAGGGGCGGCAGTTTTAATTAAACATCAGATGAAAGGCGTCTGAATACGACAATAAATAAGATCATCAGTACAAGGCCAACTATAATCCAAATATACCATCTAGCTAAAAATGCCGAGAAACCAAAAGTTGAAGAAGCAGAAGAAACTGCCGCTGGCGCTTCCTCGCCCGGATTAAAAACTATTGAAACCGTATCTGTTTGCGTTGCTCCAGAAAGAACAACCGAGGCGGTTGCCTGTTTTGTTGAACTTTCCGGAATCGTTTGAGTTTTTCCCTCAAAAGTTAAAGATTTATTGCTTGCAGCTGACATGGACCCGATGTTAACTCCACTGACAATATCGCCGGAAATAGGAACTCCGTTCAGCTGCATGTTGCCCAAAGAAGAAATTTCACTTGGGATATTAGCCGAAACACTTAGGTTGTCAGCCTGACTGGTCGAATTATTGGTTACAGAGATCATAAAGAAAACCTGGCCATCAGGACCTACCTGGGCTGTTTTTTGCCATTGGCCGGAATTTGCATCTGTTTTAACAAAGAAAGATACTGCCACTTGTGAGCTGGTGTTTATTTTACAGTCACTTGAACAATTAACGCTTGTTTCCCCTAAAGTCGCTTCGCACAATCCATTTCCACAATGAGTGTTTGCGGGGGTTGTCGGGCCCGACTGCGCAGACAGGCAATATGTATTATAGTCAGCCGAACTAACCGCGCATGTGCTTCCTTCGCACTTTAAAGTGTTTTGACACTTGTTGCCAGAACATGAATCTGCTGTGCAGGAATTTGAGTCAACACAATCTTTATATAAACCGCTTTGAGCTCCCAAAGAATCGTACCAATAAAGCGAATTAGCTTGGCATGCAGTTTTGTAGTGCGCTACATAAGCAGGACTTGGGTTGGGAGCTGGCTGAATGTAGGGTGCCGAGCATTGGCCGTATTGCGCGGGGTTACTGCAAACTTGTCCCGATGGGCATGCTAAATACAAATCCTGCTGTTGACCGCACCCGCTGTACCAATAAACATTGCTTCCAACGCACAGCTTGTAGGCGTGGTAAGTACAGCTGTCGCCATAATTATAATTGTTGGTTGAGCAAACGTTATTATAACATCCTCCAGTGCAATGCTGCGCCACATCCTGCATATTTCCGCAGGAATCATACCAATAAAGGTAGCTTCCGCTACACTGTTGATATGCATGGTATGAACAGTTTCCGTAGTAATTATAGTTATAATTATTATTCTGGCAAGAATTGTTATAACATCCGTTCTGGCAATACTGGATCAGGTCCTGTTGCTGTCCGCAGGAATTATACCAGTACAAGGAATTTCCAGAACATTGCTGGTAAGCATGGTATGAACAACCGGCATAGTTATTATAGTTATAGTTATAGTTATCGTATTGGCACACATTGTTGAAACAGCCGTTAGTGCAATACTGCGCCACATCCTGCATATTTCCGCAGGAATCATACCAATAAAGGTAGCTACCATTGCATTGCTGATAAGAATGGTATGTGCAGGCAAAAACACTGCCAGTTGAAATAACCGCAAAGCCAATAATAAATAAAACAAGAAAGCTCAAAAAGTATTTAGTTTCCATAATTTATTAGTATATCTAAATTATATTAAATCTATGTTAATGTTCCATAATACCATATTCAAGGCCTTTGTCAATGATTTTGACACCAAAAAGCCGCGTGTCAAAATGCGGCTATAAACTTCGAAATCTGATACTCTATTTAAGTAATCTTATTGCAACTCCAATAAACGCCAGCACTACCCCGATAATCCAAGCGTCGCTCGCCTTACCGCAGGCCTTGGTTCCAGCTCGCTCCTTCAAAACCGGGGTTACCCCCTGGGTCTTCTTGGATAATTTCCTACACGGGAGGAAATGCTTTCCTCCCGACCCCTCCATTGCAGCTTGGATTATTAGTTCTTTTCGTCCTAGATTACTTCAATAAGCGAATCGCCACTCCGATGAACGCTAAAACAACGCCGATAATCCAAGCACGCATAGTTACTTTATACGCCGGCCAGCCGATTGCTTCAAAGTGATGATGTATCGGAGTTGAAAGAAAAACTTTTTTACCACGGAATTTTTTAGATAAAAGCTGAATTATTACAGATGAAACCTCTATTACCAGCAAACCGCCGACAATGGGTAAAACGTAAACAGAATCAGTTAAAAACGCCACCACAGACATTAAAACAGTGAGTCCGAGGATTCCGGTTTCGCCCATATAAAAGCGGGCAGGCGGTATATTAAACCATAAAAAAGCAAAAAGTGCCCCGGCAACCACCGCGCAAAAAGTTGCCAAGTCAATTTTTCCCAAAGAAAAAGAAATTATTGAAAAAGCCCCAAAAATTGACGCGAATGCTCCGCCTGCAAGTCCATCTAAGCCATCTATTATTCCGCCAGACCAGCAAGCAACAGTAACTAAGATAAACAAAGGAATGTACCACAGTCCAATTGAAACGTCTCCGACAAAAGGAATAAACATAACGTCCCAGCCCAGTTTTTGATAAAACCAGACACTACCTATGAGTCCTATCAAAATTACAATTATCAAGCGCTTTTTAAGAGAAATTCCACCGCCGATATATTTTCCTCCGCCCCCCACGGTCAAAATATCATCAATTAATCCAACAATCGATGCCACGACCAATGCGAACAATGGCAGCCATGTTTGACTGCGTGATAAAAAATTAAACTGCTCTAGCCATGTTCCCGGAAAAATTAAAGACAAAATAAAAAACAAAAAAATCACGAAGGCAACAGTAACCCAGATTAGCAAACCGCCCATGCGCGGCGTACCAACCTCTTTTTCCTTATGCAGATCGTTAAACACAACAGCATCTTCGCCAGAAATCGTTTTCTGCCTGGCTGTTTTCTTCCATAACTTATGCTTGTATAAAAAATTCGTCAGCAATGGCACCCAAAGAATAGCTATAATAGAACTTACGGCCGCCAAACTAAAAACCTTAATAGCGCTTAAAGTAAGAAATATCATTGAGATGCCGAAATTAATTTTTGCATTTCTGAGAATCTGTCATTGGCTCCCAGAATTACGTTTATAAAATAATCCGCGCTCTTTGAATCCTTGAGTACTAAAAGAAGACAGCCCTTGGCTTCATTTGTAAAGCCGGTTTTGCTAAAAACTGCGCTCAAGGGTTCATCTAAAAGTTCGTCAGTGTTAATCACATTCCCAAACTTTGGCACATAGAGTTCTTTTTGTTTGCTTACTTCTGCTATTTGCGGATAGTTGTTTAAAATATACTCAGCCAACTGCGCCAGCTCGTATGCTGTTGAAACATTTTCGGGACTTAATCCGGTTGGATCTTTAAAATGGGTAATTTTGAGCCCCAAATCATCTGCCTTTTGATTCATCAATCCAACAAATTTCTCAACGCCTATCATGTCAGCTAACGCATAAGCTGATTTATTTGAAGACCCCACCAGCATTATATCTAAAAAATCTTGAACCGACATTACGTCTCCCAATTTTACATCCTGCTTCATGGGCGATTGGGCGTCTGCTACCACAGTAACAACACCCGTGTCAGAAAGATTATAGTTTTCCAAAACAACTATCGCTGTCATTAGTTTAGTTAAGCTTGCAATCGGTAATTTCTCTAAACTTTGTTTTTCAAAAAGAATGTTCTTTGCGCCGTATAAATCACTTCTGACAGATATGGCTGACTCGGCACTTATATCGGGCTCAGCGTTTTCTGCAACTGCGGGCACCTGAACGCCTGGGCTCTCATTTTGCAGCTGAAAATCTTGTGTAGGACCTAAAACGCTAGCGGAAAGCTGGCTATTTTTCATATTTTGTGATAAAAAATCAAAAAAATTCTGTACTCCGAAAATAGCGTACACAAAAATTGTCAAAAATAATAAAGCTAATATAGGAGCTTCAATTACTCGTTTAAAATTCATCTTCTATTTTTTTACTGATTTTTTTGGAACTATCTTTTTTCCAGAAGAAACAATTTTTATATGCAGCTCATCTAATTGTTTTTTATCAATTTCAGAAGGAGCTTGCGTCATAAAATCTCTGCCATCTCCAGTTTTTGGAAAAGCAATAACTTCCCTTATGTTCGGCTCAGATAAAAGCAAAGCCACAAGCCTGTCTAATCCCCAGGCAATTCCACCATGCGGAGGAGCCCCATATTTAAATGCTTCCAACATATGGCCGAAATTCTTCTGTATAACTGCCTTTTCATACCCAATAATTTCGAAAACTTTTTCCAGTGCTTCCGGCCTATGGTTCCTGATTGATCCTCCGCCTATTTCAAAACCATTCAATACAACGTCATATTGAGTGGTTAAAATTTTTTCTATATTTTTCTTTTGCATCAATTCATCCATAAACTTCTCTTGCGGCTTAGAAAAAGGGTTGTGGGTGGGCGCCCATTTACCTTCGGGATATCCCAGTTCATCAGACCCTGTTTTAAAAAATGGAAAATCAACAACCCAACAAAACGCCAACAAATCCTTGTCGTTTTTATCTTTTCTTAGATCTGGCCTGTCGGTTTTATATTTTTCCATCGCTTCTTTATAGGTCATTCTGGGGAAAGGGATTTCTTGGATTTTTTTATTTGGAAACAAATTTTGCACGATTAAAATTAAAAGGCGCTCTGTTAAATCCATCACATCTTCTTGCTCTACAAAACTCATTTCCAAATCAAGCTGAGTAAATTCTGGCTGTCTGTCCCCTCTCGGATCCTCATCTCTCAAGCATTTTGCTATTTGAAAATATTTCTCTAGGCCCGCAACCATTAACAATTGTTTATATTGTTGGGGCGACTGCGGTAGGGCGTAAAATTTGCCCGGCTCTTGGCGCGAAGGAACAATATAATCTCGTGCGCCCTCAGGTGTCGATTTTGTTAAAATCGGGGTTTCAATTTCTGCAAACTCGTCCTTATCTAGAAAATCTCTGATTAGTTTTATTATTCTATGTCGCACAATAAGATTATTTTTCATTCTTTCCCTCCTTAAATCCAAGTACCTGTATTTCATTCTTACTTCTTCGCCGATATCATAGCCATCCGCTTCAATAGATATTGGCAGGGCTTCCGATTCTGATAAAACCGTCAAATTTTCAGCCGAAAGCTCAACTTGTCCTGTTTCAATTTTTGGGTTAACCATATTTTCAGGCCTTTTCACAATCTGGCCTTCAATTTCAACCACCCATTCTGGCCTTACTGCCTGCGCCAAATCATAGGCGTCTTTGTTCGAAGGCACGAAAACAACCTGTAAGATTCCGCTAATGTCCCGCAAATCAATAAATAAAATTTTTCCGTGGACCCTTCTTACATTAACCCAACCCGAAACTTTAACTTTTTGGCCGACGTGCTTTGCTGTATCTTTTACTAAAAATCTTAGCATGTTCTTTGAGTTATTTATTAAATTTAAGTGTTGAAATAATTTTATCCAATACGCCCGGTAATGCCTGAGCCGATGTATTATTTACCAAACATTTATTATAATTTTCTTTCTGCTGCGCATTCATCTGTTCTAGGGGCAGATAAGCCGAGCAGTTGTGTGTGAAGTAGAAAACTCCTGCCTGATAGCATATGCCATTTTTGACCGCGCTGTATTGTACTGCGTTTCCATATGTGCCCATTGCGGCATCGCCTCCGCTTATTTCATAAAACGGAGTATTGTTTATCATAATTTCAGCCGGAATACCGTGCGGCTCGTCTAATTTGTTGACGCAGGTTCCAAAATCGTCATTACTTACAGAAATATAAATTCCGTTCGAGAGCTTAATTCCTCCTAACTGTGGATTATCCAAAGTTACATCTGACGGATACATAAAGCTAATACCCAAACTATTATTTGTATAAGTTTTCCATTCAGAGGGAATATTTTGAGCAACAAAGACCTGACCCGCCTTAACTAGTTTACCGCCTACTAATTTATAATGATCTTCTGTTGTTTTTTTCACTAAATCAATTGTTCCGTTTTGGATCTTCATACTTGATATATCTGAATCATTAAACCCGCCAGTTGCGCCGTTTCTACCCATATATTGATCGACCTGCAAGGGCAAACCATTTTTATTTAAAAATACGACCAGCATCAATTTATAGATGGGAATATTATCATTAGTTAAGCAGAAATCATGCGGTCCTCCTTTGTGTTTTTCCTCATAAGTAAGGTTAAGCATTACCACAGCATCCCCTTGGCCATCTCCATCTAAGTCTCCGAAAGCAACCATTGGTTGGCCGTTGCTATCTTTTAATATTGAAACAGAATGCGTGACATCAGATGTGCATTGGGATGGATATGTGATGTGCTCTGGTCCATAATTATAAGAACCATTTGTCAATTTTAAAGAGGCGGGATTATAGTTTTCTTCTTTTGGCCCAAACATTCCTGTAGAAAAATACAAACCTTCAGAAGAAATGTCATAAGAAGCGTTTTTAAATTGTTCTAAAGTTAGAAAATCTGTTTTAACAACAAATCTCTGTGATTCTACTATCGGCGGGATTTCTGGCAAAAAATATGCCTCGTAAACAAAAACCCCGCCAAAAATTATTACTGAGGTCAGCAGAATAATTATTATTCCCAATGTAGTTGAAACATCTTTTTGCCACCACATAGTTTCTATATAACTCTATTTATTCTGGTTTTCTGCAGAATATCAGAATAAATAGATATTACTTTCTAAAGCTAATTTTTACAAACTTTCTGTTCCCGACCTGCAATACCATTTCGTCTTCCAGTTTAATATTTTGTTTCCATTCCTTAACACTTAATACTTGACCCTTAATACTAATTTTTACTGCTCCTGCCTCAACCAAACGCTTTGCCTCATTTTTAGATGGAGCCAATCCTGTGTCGCACAATAAATCGGGCAAAAAGTACTCTCTTTTATCTGTCTCAAAAACCGGCATTTCTGTTGGCAATTCTCTGTTTTTGTGAACCCTATCAAATTCCTCTTCTGCTTTTTGAGCTTCCTTTTCGCCGTGATACATTTTGACAATCTCAAATGCCAATCTTGCTTTTTGGTCGCGGGGATTGGGCATTTTTTTGATTTCTTCAACTTCCGAGGCCGGCAATCTCGTGGCAAGCTCAAAATAATCGTTAATCAATTCGTCTTTTATAGACATCACTTTCCCATACATATCGCTTGGCTTATCATCAAGCGCAATAAAATTGTTAAAAGTTTTACTCATCTTCCGCCCATCATTTCCTAAAAGAAGCCTAAGGGTCATTACATCTTTGTCCTTGTTATTATAGTTCTTCTGCAAAGTCCTTCCAGCTAACATATTAAACATCTGGTCATTTCCACCAACTTCCAAATCAACATCCATAGCAACAGAATCATATCCCTGCATCAAGGGATACATAAACTCCTGCAAAGAGATTGGCAGATTATCGCTTATTCTCCTCTGGAACATATCTCTTTGAATCATCTGCTGAACAGTAAACTGCGAAGCCAATTTTAAAACATCCTGAAAATTTAATTTTGAAAGCCACTTATTGTTGTATTCTATTTTAACTTTTGAAAAATCTAAAATTTTTGATGCCTGTTTTTTATAATCTTTCATATTGGCTTTCACTTCTTTTTCTGTCAGCGGTTTCCTTGTTGCATCTTTTCCCGAAGGATCTCCTATTCTTGCAGTAAAATCTCCAATCAAAAGAACTACTTCGTGCCCCATTTCCTGGAAACTTCTTAATTTCCACAAAGGAATCGCATGACCTAAGTGCAAATCAAAACCAGTCGGGTCAACGCCCAAGTACAATTTTATTTTTTTGCCCGAGAGCAATTTCTTTTTTAAATCCTCTTTTACAATTACCTCTTGCACTCCTCGGGTTAATATCTCATTAATTTTTTCTGGATTAGTGTCTGTCATAAAGTATTACTATATAATACTATTTTATAGAAAAAAAGAAAGCTCCAAAGAGTCTCCTTTTTCCACAACTTGATTGAGAGTAATTATTTGGGGATTCTATCAACCTTTTGCGGAGATAGTCTCGGCCTGAAAGATCCGTGAGGACTCATACTGACGTTAGTTAAAATGGTTTTAAAATTTGGATAGATTATAGAAATGATCATTTTTTCTTCTGGCCATATGTTTTTACCCGCAACCCGTCCTTGGTAATAACGATCGTAATAATCAAGAAAGTTAACATGTATTTTTTTAGTTACTAGTGGGGCAAAAAAGGCAAGACAAGTTGGCTGGTTAGGACTAAACTGGCCTTCAACATATTTATCATAATTCATCAGGCCAGCAATTCTTCCGGCTTGCGCCGGATTAACAAGCAAAACAACGACGTCTGGCTTTTCATTTCCTTTAATAGGTCTGATTACAATGAATTTATTTTTAAGACGGCTTGGAAACGCGGGAAGTGATTTGATAAAGCCACCGCAGATATTTTTATTCTTAAATACATGTTCTTTGTTCACATAAACATCCATTGCCTCTGCGTCGTGCATCTCCTTTAATTTCAAAAAATAGTCAGCGCCAGAACACATCTGGGGGTATTTCTTTGGCCCGAATATCAATGTTTTCCCGGTAATAAAGGCTCTGGCAAGCGCCGTGCAAGCAGTATCTTTAAAATATTCAAATTTTTGGGGCAATCTGTTAACGTAAAAAATCCCTAAAATTTTGGTTTTAATTCCTAGCGACTTTTTGAAGTTGCCGATTAAGTTTTTCATATATTTATTTTATAAGAAAAATGGGGAGAGGTCTATGGCGTGAGCCATAGGCCTCTCCATGAGCCATCAACTCCTTTTCGGGTGGCACGTGGGATTGCCTTCCAGCGGGCATCCGACGCAAGTTGGCGGAGTCATGTCGGCCAGTGTCAGACGGTCGCGCGGAATGTGCGGACAGTAGTAGAAGCTAGCACGGTAGCAGCCGGTCATGTCGAAGGTGCTTCCTCGACAGCCACCGGTGCACTCTTGAAAGTGCGGACACTCGTCACGGCAGTAACCGTGGATCCAATCCGACGGGTTCTTTATCAGTTGTCTGAGGGGATGAGACAGAATTCCGTCCAAACCCTCGGGCGACATGATGTTTCCGTAGGAAAGATCCGGAAAGCCGACGCATGGAACCGTTCTCCCATCCACTTGAATATGGATGGAGGTCTCCTGCATGTGACAGGTTTTGCCATAGGCCTGCGGAGAAAGAAGACCAGATCCGTTTCGCCCGAATTCTTCCCGGTCGATGATCTGGAATCTCCGCAGCACTTTCATCATCTCGTCTGGCGAGATATCGAGGTCGCAACCTCGCTTGAATCCCGCACCCTCCTTGGTGAACTCCATCACTGGCTCGATCCCTCTCGCCCTCGCCCATCGGAAAACCTCGAAGATGCTTCCCGATTCGACGACAGGGAGGGTGATGCAACACTGAACGCAAGTCCTGTTGGGAGGAAAATATTTCTCGATATTCCTCCATCCAGCATAGCTTGTGTCCAAGTGGTCGCCGCCGGAAAGCAATCTTTCAAGCTCTCGCGCTTGCAGATCGCTACCGAGCGTGTGACGCTGTGCGGCAACACTGACGCCAATGGCTGCGATTTCCTGGCAGACATCTTCATCTACCAAGAAATCAGCATTGGTCACCAGGAGCACCATCTTGAAGTTGGGCACAGCTAGCCGAAGCATTGCCGGCAGGTTCTTCACCATACCCGGTTCTCCACCGAGCACATACAACTCGGGGAACCCGAGCCTTGCGCCCTCTTCGACGATGCGCTTCCAGACTTCTGGCTCCATGTCTCGCGCGTTGTGATGCGCGAAGCAGGTTGGGCATCGTCGATTGCACTTGTTCGTGATGTCCACGCCCAAGCCGACTAGGCCTCGAGCATTGTGCAACTCTTCTCTGAATGGCATGACGGTCTCCTGTCCTAGTGGGTTGATGACGATTCAAAGAACATGGAAGTTTAACAAAAAACTTCCCGTCTCTATGGCGTAAATAAATTACGCAACAGGGACGAGAAGTCTTCTCGCGGTACCACCCTTGATTACCCCGCAATTGCGGAGTCACTCACTAACTCCATCTTATTCAGATTTCATTAGTTATCCTATGATTACGGAGGAAGCCGGGCTCTCACTCACGCAAGAGCCACCTCACCCCGCTGAGCGGGGTAAATCGGGCCCAACCCCCAGTTTTATCCGGGGACCCGACTTAAAGGTTTTATAATTTTCAATGATAATTCATCTTAGCACACCATAAACCCGTGTCAATAGCCGAACAATATCCAAACTATTTTCTTAAAACTAAATACCAACCAGGATAATATTTTCCATGAGCTCCGTCTACGGATTTAGAAATATCTATATCTGAATAAATTTGATATTTTAAAACCTGCCCGTAATAAAGCGCACAAAGTCCGTCGTATGCGCTGGGATAATTTGTAAAATATCCGGCGGCCTGATTTGTGTAAAGTAAAATGCAGGTGCCTGCTTCATCTGAAATCTCCGAATAGGGAAGAAAATTATAGCCTTCTTTGATTAACTTATCGTAAATTTCTGGAGCAACCTTATTCGGCTCGCCTTTACTTACGGCAATTATGCGGCTTAAATCGAGGCCTACTCTCGTTCGCACCTTAGGCAACACACCAAAATCTTTAATTTTATTTCTTGTAATCCTTCTTGCCCAATTAACAGTCGGGTAAAAGCAAAAACAATACAATAATGACTTGCCATCATGCAAACAGACTATTATTGAAAAAAATCTCTTATCCGACGCGTAAAATATTGTTCCATCAATTGGATCTAAAGTCAGCACCAGACCATTTGTTCCTTTAAATTTAGCTACAGATTGAGTATCTTCTTCTGCTATAAGTTGGCATTCAATCAATTTAGTTTTTATGAATTCCGTGAGTATGGCCTCCTGAACAGCAAGGTCTGCTTCAGTGACCATATCAGCTGCCGGAACGCCGGTTTCAGATTTGTTGCATTTTAATGTTGTAGAACGCAATTCCAAAGCCAAATCCCCAGCCCTTCTAAATGCCGGCTCTAATTTAATTAAAATATCAATATATTCTTCAAATTTTTCTGACATAGCTAAAATTTATCTGATAAATTATAAATATCTCCTGCTCCCATAATTACTAGGACATCGCCAGAGTTTATGTTTTCTTTAATAAATTTTTCAACGTCTGCAAGCGGAACATATATAACATTATCTCTGTTTACTTCTTTAACAAGCTTTTCTGAATTTACTTTATTTTTAATTTCGTCGCTTTCTCTACCTGCTACGCTGTAAATGTCTGTGATAATAACTTTATCGATTGGGACTTCGCAAAAAACTTTTACAAATTCATCAAATAAGTAAAATGTTCTTTGGTACTGATGTGGTTGATAAATACATAAGATATTTTTGCCTAGATACTTTTCGCGCACAGCCTTCAGAGTTACCCTAACCTCGGTTGGATGGTGAGCATAATCATTAACAACAGTTATTTTTCTTCGCCTCGCCGAAGCCCCTGGCGAAGGCGGGTCGTCAATAATCCCCTCTTTAATTTCAAATCTGCGCCAAGCACCCTTATACTCCGAAAGCGATCTAAACGAAACCTCTTCTGGGATTCTTAAAGTCCGCGCCACCGTTAACGCCGCCAACGCGTTGTAAACGTTGTGCTCCCCAGGTATTTGTAATATTTCTTTAAGTTTCTGCGCTTCTGGTTGTTTTATTGAAAATTGATTAATCGAAAATACCTTGAAAATAGGGGTGCCATTTTGGCCGTGAGAATTTATAATTTCGTTTATATTTTTATCGTCTTTATTCGCCACCAAAATTCCGTATTTATATTTAGATAAATGTCCTACGTATTCTTTGAAAGTTTTCAGCAAATTTTCTAAGGTTTTATAATAATCTAAATGGTCCACCTCCAGAGATGTTAAAACAATTATTTTTGGCCAATAATTTAAAAAGGAAGCGAAATGCTCATCAGCCTCAATAACTAAATATTTTGACTTCCCTGCCCTAAAATTTGTGTCTCCAAATTCTTTTAATTTCGTGCCAACAATTACCGTGGGGTCCAATCCTGCTTTTGTTAAAAGCAAACCAATCATAGAGGTTGTTGTGCTTTTGCCGTGAGTTCCAGAAACCGCAATTGTAAAATGATTTTTAGTTAATTCTCCAAGCGCTTCGGGGTAACTTTGACACTTTATCTTTAATTCTTTTGCCGCAAGCAACTCTTGATTGCTTTGCCCTACCGCCGGACTATAAATCACCAAATCTAAACCTTTGCTTATATTTTTTACGTCGTTTCCAATAAATATCTTAATCCCCTTCTCTTTTAAAGAATCTGTAATTTCTGAAGCAACCAAATCAGACCCGGAAACTTCGTTTCCTTTTGATAAATAATACTGCGCCAGTGCGCTCACCCCTATTCCCCCAATTCCGATTAAATATATCTTCATAATTATATTAGCGCTAATATAAAAAGTATTCTGGTTTTCTGCAGAATATCAGAATGATTTTATAAAGTTATAAAATTTTATACCGTAGGGCGATAGACTGTGCGCAACTGTATGTCCAATATATTTTTTATTAAGCAAACCCGCCTGAACTAGTTTTCTTGTGTGTTCGGAAATTGTTTTAAAATTACAATCGAGTTTTTTTGCTATGTCTTCGAGCTTAATGCCCGGGTTTTTATAAACAAAGATAATTATATTAAGACGGCGATGATTTGAAACGCCCTTGAAATACCTCTCTAATTGTTTTGCTTTTTTCATATAGCTAATAATTTATGTTAACATATTCTGGTTTTCTGCAGAATATCAGAATATGTTAATAAAAGGATTGAAACAAAAAGATTATGGATTTAGCTCATGGCTCTCTAAAATTGTGTATTGCGGGCCTCCGCGTTTTAAAACTGATTCCATTACTTCAATTGATTCTACTGTAAACACTAAATCAATATTTTCATTTATTTCCGGCCTTTCTTCCGGCTCAATACTCCTCCACACCCACGCGCTAATGCGAGCCAATGTAATATGTGGAGCGAAGGTTTTATTCTCCGGAATGAAATTAACTCTTCCAGTCAAAGCATTTTCTAAATCCTGCCTCAATTCTGATAATTCTTTCGATTTTTCACCAATCGCCCAGATCATGCGAGGAGGATTTTTTTCAGGCGGACCATAAATGACGCGAGTAACGTTTAACGAAAAACAGCTCTGTCTTTCTGCGACCTCTTTAACTGCCATGCAAACTTCCCCTATTTCCTCATTAGTTAAGTCGCCCAAAAATTCCAGTGTAATATGCAAATTATCTTTTGCCGTCCATTTAGCCTGCAATTCCGGCCACTTTTCAAAATACGAAAAAAAATCTTTCTTTACTTCCTCCGGCAAGTTTATAGCAATGAAAATTCGATGACGCTTTTCCATGTTATTTATTGAATACTATCACAAAAAAGGTTAAAGTAAAATAAAAGTAAAATATAATATGAATAAAGAAATCGCTAAAATTTTCAGAGAAATGGCGGATTTGCTTAATATCCGAGGCGATGGCGCTTTTCATATAAATGCTTACAGAAAATCTGCGGAATATTTGGATTTGTTAAAAATTGACGTTGAAGAAATTTATAAAAAAGACGGCCTTGTGGGCTTAAAAGTTCCCAGAATAATCGGCGATAAAAACGCGAAGAAAATTGAGGAGTATATTAAACATGGAAAAATTAAAGAGTTTGAGGAATTAAAAGAAGAAACCGCAATAAGGCAAATTATAACGCACTTTTTCCAATCAAAAGGACTTAGCTTGCAAGAATTGAAAGAAAATGCTAAAAAGAGAAAGATAATATATTCTAGATTTACAAAACCAGCAAAACAACTGCTGGAATTGGCAGGTTCAATAGAAAAAGCAAAGTCTGCAATTGACACAGTGGCTCAATGGGCAAGCACAAGAAAACTTGATTACGCAATTGAAACTGTTTTTAAAAAATGGCTGGAATTAGACAGATTAAAGCCCAAAGAAATAGTTAAAAAACCATTTTATAAGGGCGACCCGATGATTTGGTCTGAAACAAAGAAAAAATGGTTTGTAATTTCAAAATACGGCGAGTGGTTAGAATTTGCCGACAAACAAAACACTATTGAGTGGAGGGTAATAGACTAACGAATTTCCACGAATTAAAAACGAATGCTCACAAATCACGAATAAGCAAATTCTTGATTCGCGAAAATCCGAGCGAGGCGCAAGCCGAGCGAGAACCCCGCCCTCTATGCCAAACATATCACCGGGTAAAATATAAAAATTAAATAACAAAATTGTTCATCCTACCCCCTACAAACAGCTTAGAGGGCGGGGTGCTCACTTCGTTCGCATGCTAAGTCATACAGATATAAAAAAGGGCGTTGAATTTATTTTTGAGGGCCAACCCTGGGTGGTTTTGGATTCTGGAGCCATGAAAACAGCCCAGAGAAGGCCGGTTATTCAAAGCAAAATAAAAAACTTAATAGACGGAAAGGTGCGCGAGGTGAATTTTCAGCAGGGAGAAGTTTTTAATGAGGCTGATTTGCAAAAACATGAAATAAAATACCTTTACAGCACAAAGGGACAATACTTTTTTTGCGAACCCGACGATCCTGCAAAAAGGTTTTTTTTCACAGAAGAACAAATCGGCCCTCAGGCAAAATATCTAAGGCCGAACGAACTTGTCATAGGAATAGTTTTTGAAGAAAAAATCATTAACTTTAAACTTCCCATTAAGGTCAATTTAAAAGTAAAAGAAACTTCTCCGGGCGTAAGGGGAGACCGCGCACAAGGCGGAACAAAAGAAGCTGTTTTAGAATCTGGCGCAGTTATACAGGTTCCTTTATTTGTTGAAGAAGGTGATATAATAGAAGTAAATACAGATGAAGGAGCGTATGTCAGAAGAGTCGACTCTTCACCCTCTAATCAATAATATCTGAAAAATATCTGACCACTGTACTTTCCCGGCTCATATGTCGCCGTTAGGGTGAAGAGTTAACAAAGAATAGAATAATTTTTATAATTAACCATATAATTAATTTAAATAAAATATGTCAGAACATATGGAAGTTGAAAGTGAGCCACCAACACCATTCCCGTCGTTACAAAAAGGTCCGGGGCAACTGGAAAAGGAGTCGCTCGATGAGGGCGCCGGAATTATACCTGAAAACGCTGAGGATCTGGACGAAGTGGAGCTAGAAAAGTCAGAAGGATTAATCGCTAAATCTCCAAGAGAAAAATCGCAAATAAGCGAAAGTAACCTTCCAATGCAAGAAAGATTTTTGCTGGAGCAAGAAAGGTTGGTTCAACATTATTTGAGAGCTTACGAACAATTTAAGGACGCGTCTCGTGATCCCGAAGAAGTAAAAAAAGCAATATATGACTACATAGAAGATCGTGGGCTTTTTAGACCTACTCCTCAGGAAAAAAGAAGATATAAAAACCCGGATCTTGCGGACACAGCATTAGACGAAATTGTAGGACGAGCGAAGAATGGCGCCGTACGAAAAACGATTGAAAAGTTACAGGAAATCGGAAGAATAGAAAGTTAAAAGAGAAATAGGAATATTCTCAATCAAAAACCAGCCTACGGGCTGGTTTTTGATTTAAAGATATTATTTTACTAAAGAAAAGGGGGGTGGCGCGAAGATCCGCGATATCCAACCCCCCCCTCGCGTAAAATTATTCCGGGCACCACGCGCGGCTAAAGGACGCTGCACGCCTGGTTGGGCTCTCGGACGAGGGCCCTTCTCTCTGAGAGAGGGGCCTGGGTGTGCATCATCAAGCAACCCAGCGCATCACACCCTAATGGAGGAGGGCGGCCCGCTGCTCAGGCTGGGCTGGCGCCCGGAATAATCCTTGTGTCTACAGATAGCATATCACACTCAAAAATAAAATCAAACAAAAACCCGGCCTGTAGCAGCCGGGCGTTAACGGCATTTTATTTTTCAGGAGGGACTAAGGGAGACAGTGGCTCTGCAAATGAGCGCTGGCTTATTTCCTGTTCAACAACATCTTTTGCCCGCGAATATTTTAATTTTGATATTTTTTTGATTGCGTCGACAATTTCCGGCCTTCCTTTATCGTGCGGCAAAGTATTCATCTTAAATGGAGTAGAAATTTTTCCATTAATCAGCATTTTTACAATCATTGTACGATTGTCCAAATTCACTAGGTCGAATCTTGAAAATCCCGGCTCAAATTGTTTTTCTAATTTCTCTGCATCTTCGGCGCCAATCCTGAAAGCGCCTATCATTCCAACGTTTCCCAAAACTGCTTCTCTAATTTGGTCAGTAAGCTGTGGCATATATTGGTGTGCCATTGTTAAATTCAATTTATATTTTCTGGCTTCAGATAAAATTGAGGCGATTGAATCGGTTGTAAAGTTTTGGAACTCGTCGATGTATAAATAAAAATCTGTTCTCTGTTCTTCTGGAATTCTCGCGCGCCTCATTGCAGCCATTTGCATTTTTGAAACCAAAATCAAGCCCAGTAAAGAACTATTCACTTCCCCCGTCAAACCCTTGGACAAATTGGCTAAAAATATCTTTTTTGAATCCATTATTTCTGCCAAATCAAAACCTGAACGCGATTGGCCGATTATATTTCTCATCATTTCGTTTTCAATAAATCTGCCCAACTTTGAAACCACATAACCTAACATATCAGACCTAGTGTTGCCTGTTGTCTGCGCCCATTCTTTTGTCCAAAAGCTTCTTACAATCGGGTCAGATACTTTTGCCATTCTTTGTTGCAAAAACGTCGGGTCAGTGAACATTTTTGGAATTTCAACTAGGGTTCCCGGATTATCTTTGTCTGCCATTAAAGCTAACATGGCATTTCTCATATAGTGTTCGAACATCGGGCCGATGATTTCTGGCGGAAAAAGCTTCATAAAAATCGCAATCATTTCTTGGACTGCAAAATCTTTCTGCTCTGGCGAATCGTATTCTAACATATTCAAACCGCAAGGCCTTTCAGTATCAAATGGCTCAAACATAACAACGTCATCAATTCTTTCTTTAGGAATCGCCGCTAAAACACCGTCGACTAATTCTCCATGTGGATCAATAACCGCAACTCCCTCTCCGTTCAAAATATCTTGCATAATCAAGCCCTGCATAAAATATGATTTTCCGGTTCCGGTCTGCCCAATATAATAAAAATGTCTTCGTCTGTCCTCCTTCGAAGCGAAATAAACTTCCCTTTTTTCATTTCTGTAATCAATCTCTCCAACTAAAAGCTCTCCCTTTTCCGGTAAATCTGATGGCGGAGCGGCTGTTATTGACTTTGCGGCCCTAATATATGGAGTTTCAATGTACTGCGTTGGAAAATGATAGATGCTCGCCAGCTCTTCTAAGTTTAGGATGTTTGATTGCTTTTTGTTAAAATTCCTAAAACTGAAATCGTAAACCAATTTCTGCAACTCTCTCCTATAAACCTGTTTTACTTCCAAGCTGTTGATAGCAGAGAGGGAAAACTGGCTGAATGCTGAAGTTAAATGGCTTAAAATTTCATCTGCGCGCTCCTGTGTTTGCGCAGATGAAACAACTCTTATATTTGTCTCAAAGGGCTGTTTTTGAATTTTACTTTGGATAGACTCGTATCCCTTCTGGTCAAAACCTTGCTCTTTCGGCTTTCCAAACTGGTCTAGATGAGGATTCTGATTTTGTTTTTTAGAATCGTGGGGGCTGATAATTTCATCTAACAAATCCAATACAGGTCCCCTAAACGCCTGAATGGCGGCGTCTCTTACCTGTTTTCCTTCACGTATTTTCTTTAAAGCTTTCTCTCCTTTCTTTCTCAAATTAAATCTTGAAAGAGGCCTTATTAACACCTGGACTGCCCCGCCTTCGTCGGGCGAAATCTTGCTCAAAGTATTTGAAACCAAAGCCAGAGGATCGGTTTCTAATGTTTGATAAGTGCTTATTGGAAAAAGAGAGGACTCTGAAAGCTTGAAATACGCGCCCGCTGTTGCTCCTTGCGGTTCAAAAACAGTGTAGTCCTGCGGGACCTTGTCCACAATTGCATTGGGATAAACGCCCTGAACATATTTTTCAAAAACTGATTCTAAATATTTGGGAATTGCAACATAAAAGGATATGTCGGCATTTCCGATTTGCGAAGCAATTTCAAAGGCGCACGAGGGATCCTCCTGAAACATTCTCCGCTTTTTTAAATACAAAAAATTAGCGAAGACTTGCTCCATTTGGGCTATCATTATTTTCTGTTCTTTCTGCTGTTCCCCCTCCTTTTTCGGCGGATTTTTCGGCATCATAACCAAAAACAAAACCATATCCAGTCCTCCAAAAACTGAATTTTTTTCGTTGGTCTCTGAGTTTAATACGATGATAAAAGCCAGAACAATCAAAAGAAAAACCAACACTAAACCGGGGATAATTATAGACATATTATTATTATAAATCCCAATAACCAAATCCGAAGTCCGAAGAAAATCCTAATACCCAATATCTAAGTTTTAAAATTGGGGCTTGAAGCTTGGGTATTCTTTCGGTATTCTGGTTTGATAATTAGTTTTTACAAAGATTTCACGAAGTGAAATCTTTGTAATATCCTTCCCGCGCCAAGGCATCATGCAATGTATCTAAAATAAACGGGTCGTTCATTGATTTTGCCACCTTTATGGCGAATACAACTCCTTTTTCCCTGGCAACAGCCAAAAGTTTTTTTAATTTATCATCGTCTGCTAAAAAACTAATTTTATTCGCCTTCTGTTCCGCCTGCTTTTTTAAATTATCGTCAACTTCCATCAGCTCTATTTCCCTTTTCAACTCGTCTGACACAACTTTTTCATATGGGGATTCCTTCTTTTCCGGAGCTTTCTCTAAAGTACTTTCGGCCTCACGGTTAAAATGCACAGCTTGCTCTGTAAGGGGCGCTGCTTTCTCTAGCGACTTTACTTCTTCTTTTTTATTTTGATTTTGGTCAACCATGATAGTGACTAATTATCACGAATACTTAACTAATTTTCGCGAATCAAGAATTTGCTTATTCGTGATT
>Ga0268276_1000968_pt1 | contig 30557 bp, 59 predicted proteins | sample saktaG_4_FD_190145 | JGI IMG/M metagenome (GOLD analysis project Ga0268276, IMG submission 190145) | Saline water microbial communities from Sakinaw Lake, British Columbia, Canada - sak_2010_1_5_45m | ecosystem: Environmental > Aquatic > Non-marine Saline and Alkaline > Saline ...
CGCAACCTTCCACTGCCCTACAGAGTGATCGTAATACAGAATCTCGCCTGTGGTGTCAGAGCCGGAGATGGATAATGTGCCTGATGAGATGACAGCATCTGCGCTATCAGCGTAGGCCTTTGCGCCACTCCATGAAGGGTACTTCGTTGCACTGGTGGAAGTAGTGATAGAGAGATTACCCAGTATCTGATACTTCGCATCACTCTGCACCTTTGTATATGAGTTAGGCTTGAAGCCTGTGCCTTGCGAAAAGGCTACACCACTGATCAGTACCAGTAGTAATATGAATGTCTTTCTCATAATTATTGAGTTTATCTTGGCATGGTTCATGTTAAGCAGTTTTTAAAACAGTGAAACCTCCTGCCGATCTTGTGATAGCTATTGCCTTGAGCGTATTGCCTGGAGAGGCAGCATATGTCTCAATACCATCAGCCCATGCAGCATCTCCTAATATTGTTCCCGCAAACGTACTATTCGTTATAATAGTTACACTCTTCGCTCCTGCCGGGATTGTAAGATCCGCAGCATAAGTCACCCTTGTGGGAGTCTCCTCATTGCCTACTACAGACCCTGCGGCACTCACCACAGCCTGTAGAGTTGCCCTGATAACCCCTATAGCAGGAACAGGACTCGCCACTACCCCATCTATAGAATAGATACCTATAGCACTCCTTAGAAAAGACTTGTGACTACCGTCAGGAAAAATGAAAATTATCCGGTGGGTGTCCCCCTCCGTCTTGATGACAGTACGAACTATCAAATTCGTATTGATGTCATGTACCTCACCCCCATCACCAGTGATAGAGATAAGCTGATCAGTGATGTTTACGTTCATGATTAAAGATCCCTTATTCGTTTATACTCATCTGCCAACAAAGCTACACCACCCCATAAGTGAAAATCAAGCCATAAATACCCAATACCCTAAAATACCCCCACACATAATCCTTACCCATCCCCCTATAAATACCCCGTAGGGGTCGACCACGTCCACAGGACCTCCCATAAACTCATCAGACTATGCCCCCGGGAGGAAAAACACAGGTGCCCGACCCATCCCTCCTATCTTCCCCCGCCTTCACAGTAAATCAAACATTAATCTCAAAAACAAATTGAAATGATTGAAAGCAAGTATGTACCTGTTGTTAAAGGACAGGGAACTTTTGTCGCTGAATGGCAGAAGTTGAATGGGACCTTCAAAGGGTTCAAAGGGTTATTCGCTACACTCGTACAGTTGTGGAAGTCTAATGCCGGTAACATCATGGTGCAGATCAAGAGCGCCAGTGATGATGTACAGTTGTTTAACTTACCTGCAGGAGTATTCATCCAGTATGCTGAGGAGAATCCTGACAGCAAGCTGGTACTGTTCAACGAGGACAAGACTGAGTGGACCATCAACCACGAAGTATCCTTCAACTGGGATCCTATCGAAGGATTGAGTGAGTAGGTTACAGGGGAGCGTTGCTCCCCTTTTTTTTAACCTGGTATTCTTTATTCCTTATGTCAGATGTCAGGCAGTAAGTAGTATGTTACACTTTTATAAAGATATGTGTTATGAAAAATATTACATCGCAAGTTGAATTAGAAGAGATCTGTGGCCGTGTTGTGCCTAAAGATGCATGGAGGTTCGGGAAAGCTATTGAAGCAGCTCAGGATTACAGTAAGCTTGAAGGTAGGCATACTATCCTGTATAATAAGGGAAGGTATTTTGAGACATCTATCCATGACCATAAGCTTCTAGTATCTATCTCCAAAGCTATCAAGAGTAAGATCCAGTACAAGACCATGATAGCTGATAGCTGGAGAAAGCTTGAAGCTTTTGTAAAGGCCATGAACAAGAGAGGATACTATGTGGCTATTACTATCGATTGGATTTAACTTCTTAGTCACTAACTTCTCACTTCGCTATAATAGTGTCCAGGTTACCTAACCAGGTTCCCTGCGGTGAGAGTTAGTGGCTTCTTTTTGTACTTATATATATAATGGTATAAAAGGCTTAGATATGCGTTATGTCCTGTTTTAGGCGTTGTGACGCATCATGTACCCTGAGTGATACATTATGTTAACTTTTAAGAGATCGTCGCTTACAGCGTCTGTGATGAGGTCACTTTTTACTCTCTTTAGCTAAACGCTTTTCTTCATCTAGTTCTTTTCTTGCCTGAGCCCATGATTCTGAAGTAATTTGTGATTGAGTCTTTTTTATAGGTCCTTCTATAGGTTGTTGTACTACATACGGTATAATTGGTACAATTTTCTCCTCTTTAGGCTTCTCTTCGATAGGTTCTTCTATCACTAAATTAGCACCATTATTCCTCTTCCCTTGACCAATAAAGTCCTGATTATCAATCCAGAAGACTATCTTTTTATCATCCTCATAGTATCCTTCTTCTTCCAGCCAGTTAGAAATAGTATGTCGATGTACTTCCAGTACCTTAGCTAGCTTGGTAATAGAGTTTCCTATCATTCCAGTTCTTGATACCTTATCAAAGTAACTGATTACATGAGTCTTAGCCATAGTTTTATACAATTAAGTCATTACAAATATAACACAATTATACTACAATCCACGTGTGTAGTACAAAATAACACCATTATGAAGCTTATTCATCTCCTCATAGCATGTGCCATTCTCCTGATAATAGCTGTCATATTCTTTATCCAAGGATGGCTTGTAATGACTGTCATCACTGAGATAGCAGAGGTATCACTATTCTTATACTCTCTCATATTATCCAGCAAAAGAACATCATCAGAATAAAAGCGCTAAAGCGCCTTTCTCCCTACGGGTGATGGTTATGGAGGATATGGTGAAGGGTATCAGAAGCGTCACATTGGATGAGGATAGTGGTATATAATATTCTTATGATAAGACAAGGAGGAGTGTGTTAGTAGGGAGAGGATGTGTGAGGAAGGTTGTTGACGTAGGGTTGTTTGTTGTTAGTGCTTGGCATATACTTGGTGTGTTATGAGCTGACGTTAGCTTGTAATGAGGGATCAATACCCTTGATGTGTACTAAACTACTATAAACAGTGATATTATGAGACTAACTATTGAACTAGTTCCTAAGACTGCCTGGTATACTAATGTAAGAAATAATGTGAACAGATCTGAATGGGATAAGATAAGACGCGCTTGTTATAAGCGTGCCGGCAATAGATGTGAGATATGTAAAGAAACAGGCCTTACACAAGGATTTAAGTATGCTGTTGAAGCACATGAGATCTGGGAGTATGATAATGTTAACTTCATTCAGAAGCTTGTTGGGATACAGGCATTATGTCCTAGATGTCATAAGGTAAAACATCCTGGCTTAGCAAACATCAATAATGAAATGCATATTGTTATCGGTCAGCTTAAGAAGATCAATACTCTTACTTATGATGAGGCTACTGCAATGGTACGCAAAGCCTTCTCAGTATGGGAAACACGCTCTAAATTTAACTGGTCACTTGATCTGTCTTTCCTTGATACTTATTTTAATAAATAATAAACTAACAAAGTCTCTTGAGTAAAGTAGGGAGCAATAACAGATTATGAAAATAATTTCATTTAAAGACTTGAAACCATTATCTGATGAAGAGATATTGGTTGTTCTAAAGCAACTGAAAAAGAATCTAAGTGTGATTCTTAAAACTAGTCCTTGTGATCTATATTTTCTTTGCATAGCTTTTGGAAGAGAATATCTTGATAGCAAAAAGATATTTGTTAATTCACGTATGCCTGGTGTCACTGGAAAGATATTTCCACAGCTATTGGAATATAAACCAAAACATTCTGGATATTCTTGGTTCGATTGTACTAAAGAAGGTAACAGGAAGAGAATGGAATTGCTAAATCTTATGATTAAGGACTATACTAAAAAGATCAGGAGGGCTAAATAATGCTACTTTCAGAAGAATGAATAGAGGTTCACGATAGGAAAACACATCATGAAACATATTGGACTAATCTTATTCGCAGTGATGAGCTTTATACTCACTGCTGCCCTTATTCCTGCCTGTATTATGGTGTGAGATCATGTCACATCGACTCTTGGCTCTTACCTGGCACTATGTATTATCTTTGTGTTATCATTGCTCACAACGCTTCTTTCATGATCTATAGTGAAAAGAGTAAAATTAACTAATTATTTACCACGATGAAAGTAACTATACCTATCTCTATATTAGACAAAAGAAGTGAAAACCTTGGAATTGAAATAAATGAAAAGCTAACTGACTTCTGTTTTGATTCAAAATGCTTCGTTGGCTATTGGATAGATAAAGAAGATGAAGGAAATGAGATCAAGGTTTATATTGGTTCACAATCATTCCTTACACCTTATGATAAGAAAATAATCGAAACCTTTGATTCAATATTAAATCATGCATTATGAATTATATGGAATACGAAAAAACATTACTCTTAAAAATACAGAAGTTACGTGAGTGGGAACATCTTGGATTAATAACCACAACAGGTAATACAAGTGCTTCTGATTTTAGTGTGTTTCTTTTAGAAATGGAATTAGAAGCTGAGCTTTTATCCCAGTTTAATAGGAATTGTGGTAACTGCATACATCAAAAAGGAATATGTAATAACAAGGATGCATATTTATTCGGATGTTTCGTTGCTCCTTCTATACATTGTACATATTGGGAAGGAAGTAAACTATGAAAGAATCAGATGTTGAAGAAGAAGACAACACAGAAGATGTTGATCCTACTACCGTACCATGGGACTTTGAAATCAATGAAGTTGTTGATACTACTTTATCTAACAAATAATAGCCTGTAACGAATCATTATACCAAAGTGGAGTATTCTATTACTTTGATGAGATAATGCGTTACAAGGCATCTCAATACCCTTAAATGACATTTTAATAACAATCTTAAACAATCAAATCATGTGTTTCATATTGACACCAACAACAGAAAAGAAAATAGCAGATAAAGATCTTATTGTTTACAAAATATGTTCAAGTGCTGATGAAAAAAAAGCTGAAGCATACTTTCAGCGCTATTATTACCAAGTCAATATTCTCCAGCCTGTTATTGAACTGATTGAAATAGATGAGACAGTTTTCCCTTCATTAACAAATAAAACAGCTTGTGCATTTGATTATAAGGATTCTCTATATCTTAAATTATGTGGATATAATAGTGAAAGAGGATGGAAAGCTATACAAAAAGGATATCATTCATTAACTACTGAATATAGATGTAATGAGGATAGAGAACGTGACAGAATGACTATAGGACAATTCATTATCCCTGAAGGCTCCACATATTATATTGATGAAGCCAGGCAAATGATAGTATCCGATAGAATAATCTATCAGAAACCTCTAAACATATAATCATATGGCAAAGAAAATAATATCAGGAATGAATAGTCCTGCATTTCCATCTAGGATAGGAGTAGGTGTCTCTAAAAGATATTGGACAGCTGTAATGATAGCACAAGGACATTTTATAGCAGAGTCTAAAGTACCAATATACCCACTTTATAAAGATAGTGTGTCATAACGCCTGTAATCGAATAAAACAACCATTTTAAACCCTCTAATATATCAACTATGTGCTTTATAATATCAGATAAGAAAAACTATTCCAAAGAAAGAATAGCCAAAAGAGATATCCCATGTAACAAGATTCTTCTGGTAAAGGAAGATGGTAAATTTGATGGTATCTTCAATTATGCTGTTCCTCTCTATGAACTTAATGTGGTATCCTATGCTAAAGATGAAAGTCAGGAGCAAATGGACTCATTTAGAGTTTACATTGGTATACATAAGAGTGAAATTTTTACTGGAATACATTCTTATTCCAGGAAAAGAAAACTTAAAATACAGTGGGACTCAGAATCAGAAGCTATTATATATTGCAGGATACCTAAAGGAACAAAGTACTATTATAATCCTAGTAGAAAAGAATACGTCTCATTAGCTATTATCCCTCTTAGGGTGATAGGATAAACTATAGAACTATGGCAACAGTCCGGTTTCTTAAATACAACTGTTTGGTAGAACTTCAGCATTATGTCAATGGACGTATTGCAATCAGGCTCACCAATGCAGATGTCATCACTGATGATGGCTATCCTATCTCTCCTGGTATGGAAACAATAGCTATTGCAACCATAAACATACCAGAAGCACCAGTACCAGATAATCATGTGATCATCAAAGATTACAGTGAAAACCAGGGTATGTACCAAACTCTGCTCGATGCAGGTATAATAGGAAAAAAGATTGCTGATCTTCAGCATGGATTCGTCACATCATACATTTGTCCACTCCTAATACCTATAACAGATGAATAACTGGGAAGTAATTGATAACAACGGTACTGTTCATTCAGGTACCGAAGAAGAGATGCGTACAGCTTTCGATGTCATGCAAGGTATGGTCGGTAACTATTCAGGTCTTAAATCTATACAGAAAGCATTAATAGATCAATGGGACTGTGAATGGGAAGGTGATCTTAAACTTGTAGAAGTTCATGCAATAACACGATAACTATAAAAAAATGGAAAATATTAAATACACATCAGACGGCAAAAAAGTTGTAGTCATTGGCAACTTAAATGCACAAGAAAAAATTGTCCAAGAAATCTATATTATTAATAAAAATGAAGTTCCTTCAGGAGAGAATTTTGTCTCAAAAGATCTACATGATGCTCCTGCTATTTCATGGAAAGAAAAAAAAATTAAAGAGATAGACCTTTTATATGAAAAAACAAATCAAGAAAGAAAAGAACAACTTGATAAGTTAGAAAAGACACACAGAGAAATTTGTCTTAAATTTAGAAATAAAATAGCATATATAAGTAATGCTATTGAAAAGCTAGATCCAGAAGCTTTTAATTTGCTCGCTGATTATATAACTGGTGAAATAAAATATATAGTTATCACTGGACACAATAGTGCTGAAATTAAAGACATAAAAGACTTCAATCAAAATTATGATGAAAAGTTGAGATTAATTTCCTTTTTTGGTAAAGACGATGGATCATTTACTTATGCAGTTGGGGAGTATAATGATTATTCAGGCGGTCATCAAAAATTTATTCCTTGTAGAACAAAAGATGAAGCCATTGAAGTTGCTAGAAAAAAGCTATTAGCAAAAGATATTTTACAAAAATATGATTTGGAAATGGCTGAACAATATGGTATTGTGCTTGATAAACAAAAAATTAAGGAATATAAAAGCAGAACATTAGAAAGTCTAAACAAATCCCTTAAAAGATGTGAAGAAGAAACAGAAAAAATAAAAGAAAGAATCAATGAAATATGAAATTTATATCGATGGCTCATGTCCTCAGAATCCCGGACCCTATGGTTCCTATGCAGGTATTATTCTTAACAAGAAAGAAGCACCTGTGAGGATCTTTGTAGGTCAGGTGAACGAAAGTACCACTAGCAACAGAATGGAGCTCCTAGGACTTCTTACAGCCCTTAATTACTGTTCTGATAACCATGAGTATGTCATCTATTGTGATTCAAAGTATACAGTGAACATCTTTAACCATTGGATCTATGGATGGATCAGGAAACGTAAGCCTATGCTCAATATAGATATCTGGAAGCAATTCATTCCTTTCCTTACTCATAAAAACATAAAAGTAACATGGGTAAGAGGTCACAATGGTAACAAATGGAATGAGATAGCAGATCAGCTTTGTTCTATGACACGTCAGTATCCAGGTCTTACATCCTATATGAGCAACGATGAACGTTTTGACTTAGAGGTAGATGCTATCTTAAATAAAGGTACTAGAGGACCATTTTGCCTCTGTAACGCTTCCTGAAGGCTCTATACGCCTTAATGCATGGACTATAGTGAGTGACGTGAAACTGTTTATTGATTCATCTTTGGCAACCCTAAGAACAAATAATGGGAACTTTCTCTTTGATAAAGAAATAAATTCTATTCTATCTAATTATTAATTCATATTTTTACAAAATCTTAAAATTAAATCCAATGAAATTAGATGTATGGTCTGCAAAGAAAAAAGCAGTTGAATACTACGAGAGTATTCGATCAAAAACGCTTGTATCAGGATTTACAAAGTATATTCTCACAAATGGAGATGATATACTAATTGTAAACCAACAATCTATGAATAGCAGTAATGGCTATGTGTTTCGTTGTGAAACCCGTAATAATGTTACTTATTGCGAATTGGTTAATTAATCTATCCCATAATATTTCCTCTTAGCAGCTCTGCTAAGTGGTAAGGATGGATATATTGAAAACCTTCCTGGGAAAAATACTTGTCTCTTCATCTTGAGACTGGTATATACACTTACCTTCAATTGCTTTAGCATAGTCTTCACTATCCTTTTAGGAACAGTAATACCATAGTGCTCCTCTAATGCTCTGTGGCATTCATCTATATAATCGTCGGTAGTTTTTATAATAGGCATACAACAAAGATAAACAATTATGGATACACTTTATGTAGATTTTATTGGTGGATGCTTTTCTATGTGGATTGAGACAGAAGGTCAAAGACATAATATGGGAAGCAGATCTACCTATGCTCAAGTTCTCCGGTTTAAAGTAAATCGGAAGTTTCAACGCCTTGTAGCTACAGAAGAAGCTAAATACTTCACTGTACTCGGTGGATAATATAAACCTTTTAAATCATTTTCGGATGGCAAAATCAGCACAACAGATTGCCTGGGAAGATATTCGCAGGGATCAACTTATAGAATGTATCAAAGCTAACAGAAAGCTTGAAAAAATCAGTAATACAAACATGTTCTACAAAATCAAGAGAACTTTCAACATGATTGCTGAAGAAGCAGAATGCGAAGAATTGTTAACTTTGCCTTGTTTATAAGTTTAAAATAACGGGAATGGTGTAACATTGACAACACAATGACCAGATGCGTCCATAATAGTCGGTTGAAGTCCGGATTCCCGTTCTAAGCAGGATGGACTGGAGAGGTTCCAGCTCGGTCTCATAAGCCGAATGACGCAGGTTTGATTCCTGCTCCTGCCACAAATTATAAACTAAATATTATGAAAGCAGTAAAAATCATCCTTGGGATAGTAGCTATCCTATTTATTATCTCAGGTATCAATAACCTTTTATTTCTTAATGCTAAGCCAGGATATGGAATAGCTATCCTAATCATTGGCATCCTCCTTGGAGTTGTTTCTCTTGTTATTAAAAAGCAACCAAAGAAGTAAATGAAATGGGCTTGACCGGTTTTGACAGGGTACAAGTAAGATTGGAATGCAAGCCGTCAATCAGATCATGACGTTAATTATCTGGACAATTACAAATGGCGAGATTATTCCTTTCCATTCTCCTGTTGAGTTACGTAAAGTAGCTTAGTGAGACGAGCAGTTATGCTTTGGAACAGAAAATAGCTAGTTTCCTGCATCAGTAATGCAGGTGGTGGAATCCTCGTTGATTGGACATTCTGATCAGCCCCAAAACAAAGCTTGTAAACATTCCATTAAGAAACTATCCTGGACCAAGGTTCGATTCCTTGCAAGTCCACTTTAAAATTAATCACTTAAAACAAACATTATCATGAACACTTCAGCATTAGCACCAGAAACAGCAGAGAAAAAATCAACGTTTTTTGGATCTTTAATCTGTCAGCTACAGAGTCATAATGAAGAATTATCAAAAGCAATCATTAATTTTGATAAGACATTAGTAGTCTTACGTGGTCCAGAACCAACGGAACCAAATCAGCCTGATGAAAAATCACAACCACCAGATTCAATGATTAGGAAAATAGACAGAAGTCTTCAAACATCAGTAATGCTTACTGAAAGAATTCATATTATGATCGAACAGCTTCAAAATTTTATTTAAAAATAGTAAGTCAGGTAAAGAAATTGATAGACTTGCCTCTCGCAACCGGGGGAGATATCAGACGATTAAACAGGATAAAAGCGTGGTTAGAAGCTCACCTGAATATTATAGAGCGATGATATCATTGCGGGTTCGACTCCCGTCTTGGCTTCTTTAAAAACAGCAAGTAACGTTCTTTATTCCCGGGAGACATAGTTGATAGTCTGGCTATGTATCTTATCCCAGTTTTGCTGTTCTGGGAGTATTCATTAAACAATCTAAAGCAAAACATCATGAAAGTAACAAAGATCTATTACAAGAAACTCTCCAATCTTGGAAACTACGAGAATGAAGAAATTGGTATTGAACTGGAAGCTGAAGGTAAAGAAACAGCCCTTGAACTCTTAAATAAGGCACGATTGTTTGTCAGAGTACATGGTATTCTTCAGGCCAGAGAGATTGAAAAAGCACACAAAGTTCTCTCTAGTAAAGAATCTCGTTGTTGGAGTGAAGTACAGAATGCTATGAACACACTTGAAGGCTTTGATCATGATAAGGGAGAACTTCCATTTTAATTATGAAGAAGTTTAAACAACCAGGCAATATCTCAGGCCTTAGCCCGGCACCTTATATCAGTCCACGCATATTACATGCTATTTATGGTAAGCCTAATCTTAGTGCTGCAGCCAGTATTCGTATCAGAGATGCTATTATCAAGTTAGCACAAAGAAATATTCATCGTCCTTTACATCAAACCTTAAACGAACTATCAATGACACCAGAACAAAACAAAGCAGATATTCTAGCTGCTAAAATATGTGATGCAATGCGTCACCATCATGTCCCATTGTCTCCAACAGGACAACAGATCCAAGATGCACTCAATGAAGCAGGTCTTCAAATTATAGAGAAAGAACCAAAGAAAGAGAAAACACTCTTTGACTATATCTATGAGTATTTGAAGGCAAAGCATGATGGAATTGAAATACATCGTGTATGTCGTATGGATGCAGCACTCTATGGAGATGCCTACATTAAACAAAGGAACGAGAATATCATCCAACGACTCACCTTTGAACAATGCTGTGGGATCCTGAAAATGATCTGTGAAGAGAAATTCAATATATCCTTTGATCAGTTTATAAAAGCCTATAAATCTACTGATATGACATATAAAATGAAAGCAGTAAAGATTGGAATTTTCGTTGAAAAGGAATTTCTTGATAAAATATTCAAGTCATGACAGACAATTTCAGTAAAATCATCCCACTACTTCGCTTTGATACAGTGGATGACTTCTATTTCCTCCAGATACTCCAACGTAAGTCTGAGCATCCGGAGATGAGATCCAACTCAAAAGTCATCAGAAACTACAATATAGGCTCTGTGGAGAGACTTCTGGACCTAAAGGATGAATTGATCAAGTTATGCGAGATCTTTCAAGCACGGGCCTGTATCAGGCTAAATAGACGTAGTTATCGCAAGACTGCTTTCAAGGCTTTGATAAACTTCTCCAATGCTATGTCAAACCAGCAATACGAACATTGCTACCGGGCTTATGACAGAGCAGCCGGTCAGGGACATAATGAGACTCCTGCACGCTGGATCGTTGACATCGATACCAAGATGAATAAGCGTGAGCTGAATGAGATTGTTTTGTTCATCGAAAGAGAGTGTGATCCTATCAAAGCAGAGTATACCAAGTTTGTTACAGTGCTCGATTCAAAGAAAGGATACCATCTTATCATGCATCCCTTCAATGTGATGCAATTCAAACAACTGTACCCTGAGATTGAAATTCACAAGGATAATCCGACTAACTGCTATATTCCATGAAAGAAGAAAAACCATTAATCCCTTATCCTAAAGAGTAGAATATCTCAAGCTTGCTCTCAAGATGCAAGGAATTGAGTGCTCATTGAAAGAGTGCGATAGAATGATTACAACCAATGAAGAGATTCTACTAAAAGAAGGTAACTTTAATCTCCTTGACGCTATTCGTATCAATAGTTTAATAAATGAGAAGTATTCAGCATCTAATATTGAGTCAGTATGACAAATATGGAAGAACCAAGACAACTTACCGCTATTGAAAAGTCTTTCGTGAAAGGGATCACTACAGAATATTTCAGTGATAAAGACCTTACTAAAAGCCAAGGCCAAGTTACCCAAAAGGGATGGTACTGGGCAGACAAATGGGACAATGCCCGCTATGGAGATTGGACAGGACCTTTTACCACACATCAACTAGCAATAAATGCTGGTATAGAATACAGGACAAGACAGGTATACTCTAACTTTCAATCAGTATGATACAAGAAGTAAAATTTGACAGAACAACAGTAGCTATCGGAAGAAATGGAAGAATGAAATGTATTGGCATAACAATGATACACACAAATTATCCTAATAGTTCAGTATGTATGTCTCCTTTGAATACAAAGGGAATAGGACATTGTGATATCGTTATTCCAATAGAAGCCATCCCTGATCTAATAGAAAAACTTAAAAAGTTTTAATATGACAGAGCATCAGATACAGCCTGTTAAAGGACTGATCTATGAATGTGAATACCCTGAACGACCTGGGCTTAAAGGCACTCTCATTACTGCAATGATACTTCCTGTACCAAGACGCAAAGAAGTGCTTGTAACGATGAATGGGTATTTCCTCTGTGTTTATGAAATAGATTCAAAGACTAATCTCTGTCAGTTAAAATTCATAACAGGAGATCCTGATGAATTCTGTCCTGTTGATGATCTCATAGGTCCATTAAGAGTAGCTCAGTTAAGAGAAGAGGACTTTTCTAGCAAAGGAGTATATCTCAGTAAAGAGTTTATGAAATTAACAAATATAAATTATGAAAAAGAAAACTGAAACTTCATCTGAAGAGTTAAAAGATCTCATTCATAAAGAAGAGATTCAATTTGACATGGGAGGTATCGTAAGGCATACAAAGACCTTTTACTATACAGAAGAAGAGGTTAAGCTGATAGCCTATAAAGCCCATTGTGAATTAAGTCTTGTAGATCCAAAAGATGTAGACTTTGAAAGATGGTTTAATTCACATAAGAAAGTATAGCCATGGAAATGAAATTATATACAGCAGAAGAATTGCTGAAGAAGTTCAAAGGGAAGTACATTAACACGTACCCACATTATTATGAAAGAATTGATGACCAAGGGAAGTGGATCATTCTGTATGAAGTACGAAGTGTAAAGAGAACAATTCACGAAAATCATAACCTACCTGAAGATGAAATCCACTAATTATGAAAACGAAAACTATTGAAAAAATCCTGAGAGGAAAGTTTGCTCAGTTCCTCAAATCCATTGATGACAAGGCTGTACAGAAGCTTGTCAAAGAGAACTCCATGATCACCGGTGGCGCTATCGTCTCCCTGGTACTGAATGAGAGCGTCAATGACTTTGACATCTACTTCACCAACAGAGATACTGTAATGGCAGTATGCAAGTACTACAAAGAGCTTATCAGAAAGAATGATGCAAACTTTGAGACTCTCCAGATCCATGAAGAAGGAGATCGTATCAAGTTCATCATCCCAAGTGCTGGTATCTCACGTCCCAAGGACAACGGTAAGAAGTTCTTTCCTGTAATCATAACAGATAACGCTATCTCATTAAAGAACGATGTACAGCTTATCATCCGGTTCTATGGTCCTCCCGAAGAAATCCATAAGAACTACGACTTCATCCATGTGCGTAGTTACTGGCTGTCTTCTAACGGAAAACTATTCCTTAATCCGGACTCCATAGAAGCTATTATGGCAAAGGAACTGAGATACATCGGATCACTTTACCCTCTGGCATCCATATTCCGTCTGAGAAAGTTCCTTGCAAGAGGATGGACTATCACTGCCGGAGATATCTTCAAGATGGCCTTCCAGGTATCACAACTAGACTTCAAAGATCCCAAGGTTATCTATGAGCAGCTGATCGGAGTTGATATTCATTATTTTCAGTCTATGATATTCCGTATTCAGGAAGATCTTCTCTCAGGAAAGATAAAGGAGGTAACTCAAGGTTATCTATCTGATCTGGTAGATGAGATCTTCCATCAGAGTGATGCATATGACGTAGAGAAGTACTTAAAAGAAGAGGAGGAAGATACCAATGAATGATTATATCAAATATCAGGGAAATTATGGCCGGATACATTATGTGCTGAGAGGTTCTGAAAGAGAGTTCCTGGCAACATATCCCAACGAAACATTCACAGAAATCAATTAACTTTTAAATCATACTATCATGTCAAACATTGGACAAAATGTAAACATCGAGAAGAAAGACAAGATCCTCACCATCACAATCGACCTCAGTAAAGATTTCGGTCCCTCCAAGTCAGGGAAGAGCATTGTGATAGCATCCAGTTCGGGTAACAAAAACATTGAAGAAGATATCTTTCTCGGAGTGAATTGTTACCGAACACGTTAACTCACAATAGTATTCATTGTTTAAATAATTTTCGGATGAAAACAACAATACATGCTCCCGGGAAAACACCAGGAGCTCAACATGGTTATGTATCCCCAAACATCTTCCGTCTTACTATTCATTGGAATAATGAAGATGGGAGTAATACTTTCAAGACTACAGAGACCTTTGACAACATCAATGATAAAACTCATGCCATGCTGCTGATCAACGGAAAGATAAAGAATGTCCGTGTAGCATACTGGAATGGGAAGAAGATTGCTGAAGATGGAGTCTATATCAACGGATGGGGAGATTAACGATGAGAAAGAAAAATAATCCTTTTATAATAGAAGGTTTTGTTGTAGAAGGTGTCTGTAGAGAAAATTCCTATTTTGTGCGATTCACTGACAATGACATTATGCATCTAGAGAAGTATGCAGACGATATGAACTACGATCTCATCCCAGAGGTCCCTAAGACTGACTTTGAACATCCGATGCGTTACAAGGTCTTAAACAGAGCTAATCCTAACCTTTATGGCTGGATCTCTAAAACGCTGGAAAAAGTTAACAACCATTATGAAGAGAATATCCTTTATGGATTCTATAAGAATGGAGGATTCTACAACAAGTATCCTATCACATTCAACATCTTTTCTTCACAAGTCAGAAGCGTATTACTTAATAAAGCAAAAGCATCAAGTGTTAATAATGATAACAGATTCAATAAATTTCTGAATACATTGAAGCTGGTCTATGGTATTCTTGATCTTGAAGATGATATCACATGCTCTCTGGCGCTAAACATATAGTTATGGAAACTTCATTAGCAAAAAGACATCATGTAGCAAACCTTATTTGTGATTATTTCGGTATCACAGATTTCAAAGCATTACATGAGAAAAACCGAAATGGTAATTATATCTGGGCTGTAAAATTCATCTGTCTGTTTGATAAGACACTTCTTAAATTATCTTTCTCTGAGATAGGAGTCGACATCATGAGAGATCGGACTACAGCAAGACATCATCTGATAAAATTATGCAAGTTCATTGTCATTGAAGATATTGTTGCCTTAGATTATTATAATGAGCTTCTTATTTTATTCAAATCTTACGAATACAATACACACCTGGTACGCAATTTTGTAGATAACTTTAACGAAGATGATTACAAAAGACCGACATATCTTGACAGAGTTAAGAGAAAATCAAGACAAAAGTTTACTTACTCTTAATGACTACCTCTATGAGGCTTTTATAAATGACCGTATAGAGAACGAAGTCCGTAGATTATCTGATACAGCCAATCCTACTTTTAGTACAGAACATTAAACCCTTTTCAGATGAATAATCTTATTCTTGAATGGCCTGAGAATTCACAATGTATATCTTGTGTCTTCTCTATTCCATTAGCACCTGTCTTAGATATCAACATTGTGTATCCAGCAGTGGTATGCAAGCAAGATGTCACTAAGAACACTTATTCAGATCCTTGTGGCTATTATAAAGATGTCGAAACAGAAATTCTAACCAATCAGGAAATCGATAACTTAAATCAAATCACCGATGAACTTATTATCCCCACAACAAGTATCCAGCATAATACATAATGTACTACAGGCTTGCGTCTCTATTGAGATGTTATCTCTGGAAGCTTACCATTGGCTGGAAGGAAAGAAAGGATTCTCTCCTACTATCAACAGAGAAGACTTCATCTTTATCTATAAGACTGGCTTATATCTGAAAGAAACGATACAGGTAAACACCATCTATAACACACATACTACTGTTGATAAGCCTGATCCGGATTATTTCCTACAGAAACAGTCCTGTGAGATGTACCAGATGATCTTAGATTGCCTGGAAGAAGTTGAGAAGGACGATAATAAGCCTGACTCCGTTAACGTGTCTATGGAGCCCTGTGGCGAAGGCAACCTCAAAGTGGACATATACACTGACCGCAAGAGGATCTCTCTTCGTATGGCTCCTGAAGGGCTTCTATCTATGGTTAACTCCCTTACATCGTACTGTCAGACATCAGAGGACAGTAATGATGTCAAAGAATGAACCATACAATAGACCATATCACCTCTAATCCTTCCCAATTCAAGGTATGTAAGCGATGTGGCTCTATCAATACAGATGAGACTATTATCTGTCATAACTGTGGCAAAAAACGATTCTCTCATTCTTACAAAAGACTGATAAAGATAGTAGGAGAATGCCACATAGATCCTGTAGTAAACACTTTCCTTAATGATTTTGTAAATCATACAGAACTTAAAACTTCAGACCAATGACTATAGAAAAAAGAAAAGAGCAGGTCTTAGCTATGCTTACCGCTCTCCATACAACACACAATAAGCCTATTGCTATTACCTGGCCGGAATTTCTCAAGCATTACGGATTATCCATGTCGACATTATCATACATCTTGAATAACTTCATAACAGAGTATTCTGCTGTTGATGCTAGGTCTCTTTATCAATGGAAGGCCGATCTCCTTGCTCCTACTATGAGTATGGCCATTATCATGATAAAAGACTTGCATCTGGACAATCATGATCTCTTTGAGAAAAGCAAAGTCAGCCGACAAGAGATCCCTGACAAATATCTGGAAGCCTTGCAAGGGATCTATGATGGAACAAAAGATGGTAGTGACCAAAGTTTATCAGATTTCAGAAAGAAATATCATCTGAGTGGCAGGTTTATGAAAACATTAAGAGATTTCAAATATGTCATTTATGAAAAACAGAGCCCAGGCAAAAGATCCTTGAAATGGAATACTGATATACCAAATCTTAAGATGGTGAAATATCTACTCCATAAAAGCAAGAGAACAAGAGAATCTGTTGGGATAACAGACAAAGCTATCATTGACAGACCATGGCATGATCTCTGGAAAGCACTCGGCAATGTGCTACGACCATGAGAGACTGTCCTGATTGTAAGGGATGTGGGGAGACTCACTTCTCTTGCTGTGGAGATGATGTTCTGAATACAGAATGGGAAGACATAGATCTCTGTCCTACCTGCAAAGAACATCTCCCTGGCAGGGAGCGATGTGATCGCTGCCATGGAGAAGGAACTTTGAATGAGAAACAATATCGCAAGTACCGACTAGAGATCATGGGTGATGAAGACCGTAGCACAGATGAGTCCTACCATGATCGTGAATGTTTCAATCCTGACACAGGGGAACTATTGCCTGACTTTAACAGAGGTGGCACAGGCCATGGAGATGACTCTCTGAGCGATGCTGACCCTGGACTTTAAATAAACTTATCTATGGAAACAGCACTTGTAAAATCAAACGGAAAAGGTAAAGACATAACTACTTCTCTCATTGTTGCAGAAATATTTAATAAACGACATAATAATGTAATGAGAGATATACAACGCCTGGAATGTTCTCATGATTTTTATCTGCTCAATTTTGAGCACATTAAATATCTTGACTCTAAAGGTAGAGAACAAAAGGCTTTTGAGATAACAAAGGATGGGTTCTCTATCTTAGCAATGGGATATACTGGCCCTGAAGCTATGCAATTTAAAGAGAAGTTTATTGCCGGCTTCAATCAGCGTGAATCTTTACTTAACAATGAAGACTATCTTATCGGAAGAGCAATAACTATTCTTAAAGCAAGAACAGCAAATCTTATTGAAGAAAACAACAAGCTTCAGATAGCCATTGCTTCTAACCTAAAGAAAGTAGAATACCACGATAGGGTTCTACAATCTGAAACATTGTTTAATACATCTACAGTAGCTAAACAACTTGGCTTTGCATCTCCCCAGGAACTTAATAGTGTCCTTAGTGAACATGGCATTATCTATAAGAAGAATAATAAAGGTCCATGGCTTCTATCAGCAAAATACTGTAATAAAGGATATACAGGCTTTAAGACATGGGTAAGTGATGACAGTAAAGTAGCAAATATGCACATGTACTGGACTCAGAAAGGGATTCGATTCCTTCATGAGGAACTAAAAGAGTATGTCTTATGTTAAATGAGATCACATGTGGAGACTTCCTTGCAGGAGGAGGTGGTGTAACAGAAGCAATGGAAAGGATCCCAGGACTTACCTGTAAATGGGTATTAAATCATGACAAGATGGCTATCAGAACAAATATGTATAATCATAAGAAGATTAAACATTACTGGTCTGATATCTACAAACAAGATGAACACGAAATGGAACCTGTAGACCTTATCTGGGCCTCTATTGAATGTACTCAGCATAGTAGAGCCAATGGTGGTAAAGAGAAGAAGATAGGTAGTTATACTCTTGGATGGGAGTTGGTCCGGTACATCCGCTTTATGATGCCAAAAGTCATAGGCATTGAAAACGTCCCTGAATTTAAAGACTGGGCTCCTATTGATGAAGATAGCAATCCGATCAAAGCAAAGAAAGGAGAAGAGTTTAAACGATGGAAAGCGGCTATCTGCAGCTTAGGTTATGAATATCATGAGAAGATCATGAATGCTGCTGACTTTGGAATTCCTACCAGACGTATTCGATTCTTCTGTTTCTTCACCCAGATTGAACTTGGGATGATTATTCGTTGGCCGGGAAAGACCCATGATAAAAAAGAACTAAATGGACTTAAAAAGTGGGTAGCCTGTAAACACTATATCAATCTGGAGAAAGAAGGAGAAAGCATCTTTGGACGTAGATTAAATCCCGAAGTAAAGAAAGGGAAACGGATCCAGTTGTCTCCCAATACACTGCGTAGAATTGCAGGTGGCATAAGAAAATACGCTCCTGAACTGTACTTCATTTTCCAGTACTACAGCACAGGAGAGAATATTCAATCACTTGGATCACCATTGAATTCTATCACTACAAAGGATCGACATGTACTGGTTAAATTTGAAAAGATGCAGTTCATCCAGGATTATTGCAGAGGTGATATTTTCAATACTCCTGATGAACCAATCAGTCCTCAGTTAAATAAGAAACAGATGCTATCTGATTATTATGGTAGAGATGACTGTGCTCATTCTTTAGATGGCCCTGCTATGACAATTACTACGGAAAATAGCAAACATCTTCTTACTATTGATTTTGTCACAGATGGCACTTTCTCCAATGACTCAAAGGTTTTTCCTGTAGATGATCCGCTAAACACTATCACTAGCCAACAACGCCATCAGTTAATTACAGCCAAGACTCAGTTTATCAGCAAACAATATAATTCCAATGGTCATCCTGAATTAAACAACCAATCACTGAATGAACCTATTGGAACTCTTGCTACTGAAGAGAAGATGCAATTTATTTCAGCATACTATAATGCATCTGGAAAGCCCGAATCACAAAATCAGGACATAGAAATGCCTTTAGGTAGTATTCTTACTGGTACAAACAAAAAGGCGCTTATCACAGCTCTTGGGGATGGTCTCGTTGACTTTGACATCCGGATGAGATTCTTAGATCCTGAAGAGCTATCAAGAATATCTACATTTCCTCCTAAATACTTCACCGATCCCAGATTGAAGTTAACAAAGAAAGATCAAGTTAAGTTAATTGGGAATGCTGTTCCTCCTGAGTGGGCCAAGTTAATTATTGAGCCTGTAATAATTGAGTTACAGAAAAAGCTTCAAATAAAACTAACAGTTTGAAATTATGAAGTATGAAACAAAAGAACTCTCTATCTCTAAATGGGCAGAAAACGACCAGCCACAGGAGAAGATCCTGCTCAAAGGCAGACTTGCTCTTTCTGATGCAGAACTTATATCGATACTGCTAGGAAAAGAATGCCCATTCTCTATTGCTCAAGTTATCCTTGCTCAATATGACAATAACCTTTTTGAATTATCAAAAGCTAGTTATTATGATCTGATAAAGTTCAATAGAATAGGGAAGCAAAGAGCAACTACGCTGATAGCAGCTTTTGAACTGGCACGCAGGAAACAATACTCTGAAGTGCATCCTAAAGCTATGATTAGAAAGTCAGCAGACAGCTATTATGCTTTTTTACCTTTTATGGAAGGATTACCTCATGAGACGTTCTATGTCATGCTTATAAACAAAGGTAACCGGCTGATAGCTATACAGAAGATCAGTGAAGGTGGCATCTCAGGTACTGTGGTAGATCCTAAGGTCGTCTTTAAACTAGCTTTGGATCACCATGCTACAGGACTTATCTTGGCACATAACCATCCCTCAGGGAACACTAAACCCAGCGAACAAGATATCCGTATCACACAAAAGATAAAGGATGCTGGCGCATTACTTGAAATCAACGTATTAGATCACTTAATTTTGGCAGACAATGCCTTCTTTTCATTCTCCGATGAGGGAATGATTTAATCCTTAAACTATATGGGACATAACCTTAATTATAACAGCAGAAACAATGAATATGCATTTGTCTCTGCAAGAGAACAAGCATGGCATAAACTTGGACAGGTGATAGAGAAAGATGGCCTGACATCCGAAGAAGCCCTTATTAAGTCACATTTAGACTATAATGTATCTATTCATGATATCTTTCGTGATGATGATCTTAATGTTGAATCTCATAAAGAACTACGTAGAGATGATACTCAGATAACAATGGGCATCGTTGGAAAAGGCTATACTATTGTTCAAAATAAAGATTGTTTTGACTTCTTTTCCTACATTGCAGAAAAGCAGGAGGCCATAATACAGACTGCAGGAGCTCTTGGAGAAGGAGAAGTGATATTTATTACTGCTAAACTTCCTAAAGAGATTGTGATAGCCGGTACAGATCTTATAGAGAATTATATTGTATTAGTAAACTCTTTCAATATGAGTTATGCCTTTTCTGCATACCTAACACCTATTCGTGTGGTATGTAATAATACGTTGAATTTCTCTCTTTCTGGAGCTGTTAATAGAATATATCTTAAACACACTACTCATATTCAAAGTCAACTCTTTGAAGCATCACGTATGCTTGGCATGTATACACAACATATGGCTAAGTTTGATGGAATAATGAATCATTTTGCTCAAATTAATATTTCAGACCATCAAGCACATAAGATCATCCATAATGTTTTTCTCAATAAAAAAGAGATGATAGCTTTAGCAAAAGAAGAAGATGTATCAATCTCAAAAAGAAAAGAGAATATTATTGAAGAAGTAATGAAATATTATCATTCAACAGATGATCTTAATCATATTCGTGGTACCGCATGGGGAGTTCTTAATGGTATTACAGGTTATTACCAACATATAAAAAACTTCTCTAATGAAGAGTTAAAGTTTAAATCTATTGTACTTGGTGGTGATGCTTATTCCAAACAACAAGCTGTCTACAAAGAACTCTTAAAACTTAGTTAATCATGAAAATCAGAGCAAACGAAGAATACTATCTGGCATGGAGAAATAATCCTGATGTGTGGAATGATGACCTGAAAAATCTTGCACTACGAAAAAAAGTAGAGAAAGTAGGCAAGAAATATTATACACGAGTAATACCTCATTATTCCTGCAATACAAAAAAAACTTCTGTGGTAGACTGTACTTGCAACCAAAGAACAGGAGATTATTATCCTATTAACACATCTTTATTAAAAGAAATATGAGTGAACTAGAGAACATCCCTCCATATCCAGACTTCCTGGATGACATACGGAAGATCTATCCTGATGGTACAGACTTGTTAAAGGCATACAACAGGATTAAGTGGTATATAGAGCATGAGCCTTTCTGTGCAGATGGGACTCCTCTTACTTACCGTCTGATCATGGACAAGTTCTCCGCTCATATCAGAGCCTGGAACTTACAGTATGGAGGCAGAGAAAAGAAGTACCAAGGTAAAGATGCAGAAGAGAAGCGGAAGAACATCTGGGACTTCGTAGGTATGCGATGGTATGAGAGGGAGTTTTCTGTCAGCGTAGGTTCCGGAGAGAGAGATGACTATCTCTTCGGGCCTTTCACTAAAGCATATCTTAAAGAACAGATCTCGTACTTCGATAAAAAACTAACCTATGAACCAGGAGAAGCCAAGAAAGAAACAACTACTGTCTGAACTATTCCTTGAGCATGGGAGGATCCCTCCGCAAGCTGTAGATCTGGAAGAGGCTGTACTGGGAGGTCTGCTTATCTCTCAATCAGAAGAATGCAAGATGGTGATAACTATCATGAAGCCAGAGATATTCTATAAGGAAGCTCATCAGGTCATTGCTTCAGCAATGCGGACAATGTTCAATACTGAGATTCCTATAGACATCCTTACTGTAGTTGAGCAATTACGCAAGACAGGAGAACTAGATCTGGTAGGAGGTCCATACTACATCTCTATGCTTACTAATAGAGTCTCTTCGATAGTGAATATAGAATATCACTTTAGGATACTCTATCAGAAATACATCCAGAGAGAAGTAATACACATCTGTAGTGATGCTGTCAAAGATGGCTATGAAGATATGACAGACTGCTTCACGCTGTTGGAGAATACTGTCAACCAGTTGGATCAGTTAGACCCTAAGCTGGCAGAACGTGTAGCTACTACCGCTAGAAGACTTGCTGAAGAGATGGAGAAAGACTTCATAGGTTATAAAGAATATGCTCAAGGCTCTGGCATTATCATTCCTCAGATGACCTACAACCTGGGATGGCCACGCTTTGATGAAGTAGTCACTATAGGCAGGGATAAGATCGTTATGGTGGCAGGAGCTTCCGGTGCAGGGAAGTCTAAGTTCTCCCGGGCAATAGCATTCATCTTATTGAAGAAATATACAGACATTGCTATACAATGGGTTTCATTGGAAGACTCCCGGCAGGATATCCTCCGGGCATATCTGGCCTTTAACCTCTTTATCTCAGCAAAATATATCAAGATGCGGAAGTTCAGCAAAGAGATGCTGGATCCAATGATGGAGAAATTCCAGGAGTTTAAAGAGTTCGATGTAGAATTTATTGATGAAAGTATCAAGTCCCAGGATATCATTCACAACTTCGTAAGGTTCTGTAATAAACGTCCTGACAAATTCAATATCCTCATAGTAGACAATATGCTATCATTGGATGACAAGCAAGACTTCAAGCACAACCAGAATGAGATGGATAACTATATCCTTCATAATATGCTTAAATGCCGGCAGAAGACCAAAGGGATGATCTTACTATTGCATCATTTTAACGATGCACAACAAGATAAAGAAAACCTTAAAAACGGATACCGGCCAGTGACAAAGGACATGAAAGGCAGTGAAGGCTTCAGGCGTGTTGCCAACCAAGTACTATTAGTCAACTCTTTCAATATCTATAAAGATCTTATGGGACAGTATCAAGGTGATGACCGTAAAATCCTTAAGAAGATGTTTGTGGTAGATACAGGGAAGAACAGAGAAGATGGCATCTCAGATGATGTAGCTCTCATACACTTTCTACAGAATATGGCTTATGACCAATTTCATGAGATACCTATTCCAGTACAGAAAGAAGAGTATGTCCCACGAACAGAAAGAGACATCCCGTTTTAATAACTTTCCTTCTGAATAATTTGTGCAACTCATTAACTTCAATATATTTACTACTTAATATCACACTTATGTCAACACAAAGAGAAAAAGACCTTTTCCAGCTCAACAAAGATATGTTCGAGCATTTCACATCTCAATCTTTAGAGTTTGCAAAGCGTATTGTTGCTTTTGAAGAATCTATGGAGAAAGAAGATGGACCTCTACAGAAAGTTCCTGTAACAGGCAAAGAAGTACCTATAGAAACAAAGCCAGTGCTTGATGTTCATGCTCAGGAGAATAACCCTACAGGTAATGCAAAGATGGACTCTCTCTCTCCTCCTGCAGAAAAGAAAAAGAAAAAGATTCCTTTCTAACACTATCACTAACTCGTATAACTCACATCACTATGGTAAAAGAAAAGCAGACCAAACCCTCTATTGAGGAAGTATTGGAGTTCTCACAGAGAAGTCCGGAACACGTTACCAATATCCTGTACGACAAGTATAAGAGGAATATCGAAGATCAGATAAAGAAGCTTACTCCTGAGGTAAAGCTCCTTGAGCTTCGTGTAGCCAAGATCAAAGCACAGGAAACATTAGGGCTGGCAGATGAGCAACAGAGAACAATTTTTGTAAATACTCTTATTGATGCTTTCATCAAGATAGACCTTGATGAGAAGATCTCTGTCAAGTTAAGAGGAGAACTATTCAAATGCAGAGATCGTTACATGACCGACATGGGGATTCCCATAACGAGTTATGAAGCACGTAAGACTCAAGTTCAGGCTGACAACATCAAAAACACAATCAATGGCTAAAGCTATCACACTTCGGGTGCTTGCCTTCAAAGAAGAAGATAAGGGCCCTTGGGATATGACAGTAAGCAATCGTAATGACATTACAGCCTACATGATACGTGGAGGATCAATGATGATCAACTATCGTGGGGATATCTACAAATGTTACAATATAACCGAAGAACGCTTACTCAAGTCGTGTCCTCATCTCAAAAGATAACTTTTAAAAAACAATTTATTATGGCAAACGAAGGTGAACATAAAGGCGTAGTGGAAAGCATTAAGCCTTTCATGAAGAATAACCAACAAGAGACTGCTTCTTTCGGTGGTCGCACTTACTTCAAACAGTGGATAAAGATCGATGGAGTAGAAGGTATGTCAAATACACAGAAACCGGATGCTCCTTATAAAGAAGGTGATATTGTCACTTATGACAAAAAACTTTCTCAGTCTGGGAAATCTCATAATTTCTCCAATATAAAGAAGTTCAATCCAGATGGCAACCGATATCAAGATAATGCAGGTAGAAATTTTAGTAACGCAAAAAGCTCCTACAACGATCCTGCTATTGTCAAAGCTATTGCTATGGGAATGTGTCAGACTGCTGCAATGAAACACTTTCTACTCTCCACTCAGATTACAGGAGAGAAGTATCCGGAAGAGGTCTCTCATATTAATATTCTAGCAGACATCTATTGCTTTTGGGTATTGAATGGTGTTGACGAGAATGCTCCTAACTACAGAGATAGCATTGCTCGTAAGTACTATGCTATCACTCTTGCAGTAGAATGTATCCAGTTTGAGCATCTTAACATCAAGATGAAGGAAGATGTGATAGCTGCTGCAGAGATTCTGATGGAGCCGTTTAACGAAAGTGAAGATGTCTAAGCTTCGGGATTATACAACACTGGCTTCGCATATCATCGATAGGATTCCTCTGGTGCGTGACATGAAGATTCCCGAAATTCCCAAGCATGAACCTCGTATCATTCTATCTCCTGTTACCGGTAAGATAACACAACTCAATGCTAGTAAGTCGCTTCTCAAGCAGCTTATCTATAAAGGAAATCCTCTGCCTATGTGTCCTTATAAAGCGCTTCATGTGTACCTTCTAAGAGATATTCCTGATGTTACTTCGGAGGCTATGCGTAGAGGGCTTTATTTTGAGACAATGTGCTTAGGAGCTTCTGCTCGTGGAGAGGGAACATATGATCTAAAACGACATAGTCGTACAGGAGAGAAACTATCAGACCATGTACGTATAGACAATGCTGTTGACAGGTTCCATTATGTAGTGAAAGAACTTGGAATGGTTGTAGGCATGGGAAATGATCCTCCTCTCATACAAGTGTATAACAGCATACCATGGGAAGATCCTATCAGGAAATGGGATATCGATATCATGCTGGAAGGTACTGCAGACTTCTTTACTCCCATAAAGACAGAGACAAGGGATATACCTGTTGTCAATGTGGATCTGAAACTTACTGCAGACCGAGACCGGTGCTTTCCTCCTTTCTGTTGGGGTTGTCCGGAAGAACTAGACTTCATGGAAGCAATGATGTATCGCAAGATCTTTGGAGTAGGGTTCATGTATCTGGTCTTTGACTATAAAGCCAACAATCCATGGTACAAAGATATCCCGGTGATCACTGACATCAATGATGAGGATCCAAGCAAGAGCGTGAAGGCTCAGCATAGGATGAATGATCTGGATCAGTCTATTCGATGGACAGCAGGTACTATACAGATGTGGGAAGCACAAGGATGGCCTAAAGATCCTGAATCACAAGTTGTCTTTGGTAAGCCTACTACACCATGCAAAGATTGTCCTATATTGGATTGTGAAGTCCGTAACATAACAGAAGAAGTATGACAAAAAAGGAACTTGAAGAAGAGAACACAAAACTAAAAACAGAACTCAGGCAATGTAAAGAAACGCTAGGGTCCTGTCTCAACGTAATCCGGCCTGAAGAAGCACGTATCATCCAGAAAGACATTATCAACTATCAACCTCACTTTGAAGAAAAATAATCACTATGACTGTAATACTGAAAAACATAACCCTGGAGAACTTGGCTAAGTTCACACAGGTATCTGCTAACTTCAATCCTGACGTAACTTACCTGATGGGTCCCAATGGTGCTGGAAAAACCGGCTTAGGGCTTACTGGTTTATGGTTTGTCATGGAAGGTGTCGCAGAGAAAGCAGCTAACAAAGACCGTAACCCTATTATAGGAGAGAGATTCCGGTTTATTGGTCCTGATGCAAAGTCTGCTAAAGGATCTATCGTATTAAATGACTCTAAGCATGGAGATATCATTGCCCGTAGAAAGATGACAAAAGATGGTACTGAAGTAACCTTTGAGTCTCAGAGTGGGTTTGTCCCTGACCAGAAATGGCTCTCTGAACTATTTGATATTTTCATGATATCACCTAAGGCTTTTACTCAACTGGACTCTAAGAAGCAAGCTGAAGTATTAGGTATTGACCTTTCGGAATTTGACAAGTCTACAAAAGAGAAAAAAGAAAGTTATACTCTTATCAACCGACAGATCTCTGACATAGGTACGCTTATTCCTGTAGAAGAGACAGAGATAGTCTCTGTGGCTATTATTGTCGAAGAAAGAAAGAATGCTTTATCTTTCAATGAAGTGCAGGCAGAGAGGCAGAAAGACATCAAGGATGCCCAGGATACATTGGATGACATTATCTCTGACATTGATGAAAAGAACCAAAAGATTGAAGAACTCAAAGCCGAGATAGTTGCCTTAGAGGAAAGAAAGACAAAGGGGAATACTTATATTGAAACTCTCCCGAAACCTGAAGAGTTGAAAGACCTTACTGCATTGGAGACAAAGTTGGAGAATCTCTCTGAAACAAATCTCAAAGCATCAGAATACCAACGTTACAAAGAGAACCTGACAAAACTGAATACCCTCAAAGGTGATCTTGATCGTAACAAGCTGGATCAGCAGCAGATTGCCGAAAAGAGATCTGAGTACATTCAGGCTATGGAACTTCCGTTTGAGAATCTCTCTATCGATGAAGAAGGTAATCTCTTATTAGGAGGGAAGCCTATCAAAGATCCTTATTTCTCTACAGGTGAACTCATCAAGATTGTTCCTATCTTGATGTCATCACGTAATCCTGAATTCCGCTATGTCTATATCCAGGACTTCAACCTTCTGGACGAAAAGATGCAGAAAGAGACTGTTGACTATTTGGTAGGACAAGGATTGCAGCTTGTTATCGAGTATGTAGGGGAGAACGCAAATCTTGAGAATGTGATCAGGCTCAAGGATAACGTGATTGTCAACGAATACACTAAAATATAAACTATCGAGACAGGCTACCTCCACCGGGGAGATCAACTAGGTCTTCCCGGGCCTGTTCTCACTTGCTAAACCCAACTATAAGATGAAAAAGATTATCACAATAGACCCTGGACAAAGTGGTGGGATTGCTATCATTGATGAGAGTGGATCTATCAATATTCACAAAATGCCAGCTACTCCAATGGATATTCTTAATATCCTTGAACTCTATAAAGAAGGTGCTACATGTATCCTTGAAATTGTCCACGGAATGCCTAAACAAGGAGGAGCAGCTATGTTCACTTTTGGAAAAGGATATGGATGGTTAGAAATGGCCTTATTAGCTCTTAAGATCCCTACAGAGACAGTTTCTCCACAGAAGTGGACCAAGACCCTAGGTATAGGAACAAAAGCCTCCTGCAGCTCTTCTAATGAATGGAAGAACAAACTCAAAGCAAAGGCTCAACAATTATATCCGGATATCAAGATTACATTATGGAATGCTGATGCTTTATTGATTCTCTATTATGCTCAAAATTCCAGATGATCTGAGAGTAGCTTCACCTTATGATCTGGTAGATCCGGATGGGATAGTATTGCCTGGAGTTAAATTTTGGGTTCATACATTCCATTCGGATGAACTAGAGGAACATGAGACAAAGAAGAAGACACAACTTAACAGATGGGATCCATGGTTCAATGAAAATAGAGTCTATGTCAAAAAAGCTGCACTTACTAAGCCTACCAAAACACTCAATTACATATGATCAGCAATAAAGAAATCACCGAAAACATATACCGGCTTGTCATCAAGCGTGATACTATAGGAGATCACAGCCAGTATATCACTAATCTGGCCCGGGATTGTCGTATTATCTCTCTTTCAAAGAAACCTTCTTTATATGATGAAGAAATTGTCCCAGGCAATATCATCAAAGCTATTGAAGATGATCTTGAGATAAACTGGGAGACAGAGATGATGCTTATAATAATCTGTGCTGATCCTGTCAGTGAAGCTGAACTTACAATTCCAGAAGCTCAGGAACCTAAAATCATTGAAGGGACTTTTGCGTGGAGAAAGCCTGTCATGTCTCCTATACCTGAACCATTGCCAATAACTACATCACTATTCAAACAACTACGCTATGAAGTTATGCGAAAAATCAGGGTGCTCAAATCCATGTTTCGGAAAAGGCTATTGTAAATTTCATCAATACCTACGTCCTGATATTAAAGAAAAGATGCTAAATAAGCCCTTCAGACGAACGATCTCTATAAAGAGGATGTCTGCATCCACTCAGAAGAGAAAAGCTCTCCTGCGTAAAGATGATGAGGTGTTTTACCTAAGTATATGGGATAAGAGGAAGCATGAGTGTGCATACTGTAAGGATCCTCTTGGAGATGAGCCAGCAAACTATATGTTTGATCATATCCTTGAAAAGTCCATCTTCAAATCTCTCAGGCATGAAGAAGAAAATATCGTCCTTACTTGTTTTCAGTGTCATCAAGTCAAAACCTTACAGAAGTATACAGAGAAGATGAAAGTTATCATCTACAGCGCTGTGATATACTTCATACATTTTAATAAACTCATACAGATAGGAGAAGTTAACATCACTAGGATAAGAGACTGGGTAAAAGAAACATCATGAACTTACTACAACCTGAATTATGGACTAACTGTGAACCTTTTGGTACACTACCAAATAATAGTCTTGGAGTGATAGATCCTTATTTTACTATCTTTGCTTCTGATCATGTAGAATTTAATATCATGAAATATCCTACTGAAGGATGGAAGTGGAATAAAGACTGGACAAAGAAAATCTTTGAGACAAGAGAATATGGTTTTGGTCATATTATTACCAAAGAACAATACTACCATGGTACTTATAAGCTTCTCTGTAAACTACCAAACTTCAGGGGAAGTTGGCCAGCCTTTTGGATGATTGATGTCACCGGTGAGCTTGGAATACCTCCTGAGATAGATATCTTTGAACAGTTCAGGAAAGACTCCTGTCTTACACGACACAAGATCACTGCTACCTATCATGACGGACCTACCTATGAAAATAATCACAATGAATGCGTAGCACAAAGGTCATGTAAAAAGTATGATAAGCATCCTTGCTTAATTAAATTTGAATGGTTACCTGCCTGTATGATATGGACCATTAACGGAAAACATGTTATGACTATCTATGCCAAATGTTGGGATAGATTTCCTACTAAACCAATGAACTTGCTATTAGGACATGGAATAGGTGATTGGAATCCACAGGATAATAAGTTAGCACCATTTATTGTAAACAAATTAACGTATCAACCTTTTTAAAATAGAAGTTATGGAAAGACAAATATTTCATGGAGGCTGTGTGAGTTGCACAAGTCAATTAGTTTATGGAATTGAAAAATGCAAGTACTGTTGTTACTATCAGGCAGACTGGGCTTTAAAAGATTTATCTACCACAGAGCAGCCTAAAATCATATTACCTACTCTTGAAGAGAAAATGCAGCAAGAAGCAGAAGCATTTGCTAACTATCTTCACCTTAATTATCAACCAGATGCAGATACAGGAAATTGGATAGATCACCATAAACAAGGTAATGAAGGAATAATTGAAATAAAAACTACCTCTGAACTCTATAACGAATATCAAAAACAAAAGGCATGAACGCAAAAGAATTTTTTACACAAAGGAATGGAGGGAAAGACCCAGATACATCAACAAATCATGGGGACTTAATAACTCCAATCC
>Ga0268276_1000969_pt1 | contig 30541 bp, 40 predicted proteins | sample saktaG_4_FD_190145 | JGI IMG/M metagenome (GOLD analysis project Ga0268276, IMG submission 190145) | Saline water microbial communities from Sakinaw Lake, British Columbia, Canada - sak_2010_1_5_45m | ecosystem: Environmental > Aquatic > Non-marine Saline and Alkaline > Saline ...
CCAAAAACAAAAGGGAAACTGCCTCATATGGCGTTAGCAAGGAATTCAGCAAGAGTGAAGCCCAAATGCTAAAAGTAAAAACAATCCTGTTTGTTAATAAGGTTAAGACAATATTAGAATAAGAATAAAAAAACTAAACCACATCAAAGTCCCTGTAAATGACTCTTCTTATTTTGTCATTGCTTACTACAATTTACTTATATATAGAATTAACTTTACCTCAAAACTTTTTTTATATGCTTTTCTGCAACCTCTTTATCCCCTTTTTCAAAAGCATACCTGCAGACATTTTCGCTGTTTTTTAAAAAAGCCCTGGGATTAGTGCTCTTATTGAATATCTTAATTATATTTTGATCAGATATAAATCTTAGGCTGCCAATCCTTTTTCTTATCATCTCTACTGCTTCTTCTCTGCTGATATTGCCCAGCTTAAATTTATTAATGCTTTTTTCTAATTCTTCTGTTAGTTTAATTATCTCAAATAAAGTTCCGTGGATATCCTTTCTGTCTAACCATTCTACCATAGAATCACCAACATATCTGTCTGCTCTTATTTCACATTGTGTTATGTTTAAATGCGGGTTTTTGCCAAACAATAGTGGAAAAATTGTTTAGGGTTTTTGCTGAATAAGAGAATCCTTATGTTGTAATTTTGCTTCCTGGTTCCTTAGTACAACCCAATGATTTCAGTAATATTTTATATCTAATCGCGCACTAATCGCGCACTAATCGCGCACTAAAACATAATGTATTGACCTACCTTTACCTTTTTTTGTTATTATGCCCTCATCGATTAGCTTATTCAACTCTTTTATTGTATGGCGTCTACCAATTTTGTTTATTTCCCTATATTCTTTATTTGTTATTCTTCCTTTATCTTTTATATAATCTAATGCTTTTTTCTGTCTTTCATTCAAGTCCCTTAGAATCTCTTCGTCAAGTGGTTTTTCAGCTCTGCCAGGACCTTTAAAAGTGATGACAAAATAACCATCTTTTTCTGCATAATCAGGTTTTTCAAGCTCCCATTTTTTCATTGCTTCCTCTATTCTTAAAATCCCGCTTCCCCGCTCATCCATAATTCCTTTTCTAAGCAAAACCTTTGTAATTACCTTATTTCTGCTATTTGGCTTATAATCATGCTCTTGAAGCTTTTCAATAGTTAAGGGTCTTAGCAGTTCGCCAGGGCTGTTTATCTCAATCCTGTCATCAAACATCCTAATTAAGATATTTTTTCCATATTGGTGATAATCGCGATGTGCAAGAGCATTGATTACAGCTTCTTTTAAGGCATCAATTGGATACTCAGTTTTATGTTCTGTTTTAAAACCAGCTGACCATGAAGCTATTCTCATATTCTTTTTAAAAAAATATTCACAATTTTCAACCAATGTAAAGATATTGCCATTAAAATCATTTTTATCAATCCATTCAATCATATCTGTTCCCCTATACCTATCTGCTTTGATAGAAGCGCAATGAACATTTAATTGAGGGTGTTTACCAAAGAGTAAAACACCTGCATAAGTTGGGATATACTCTTTTTTAGCTTCATCAAAAACTATCAGTCCTTCTTTTTGCATTAAGCTATGCAGGTGCTTACTCTCTAACTGTTTAGTCAGATTACTTTCCCCCAAATATTTTTTCACTTTCTCTAAATCTAAATCATCTAAACCAGCATTTTCAACAGGGAAAACATCCTGTGACTTGCTTGACCCTTCCCTATAGAGCCGAGCAATTTCTTCCTTGTTTGCAATAACATTAGAAGAGCCTATTCTGACTCTTGGTTTTGATTCACCTCTGACAAAATAAGGCGTGTCTTTTCCTTTAGGGCAATGAATAACAATAAAATCCCTATTTTCATATTTTACAAATTCAATTTTTGGCTCTTCATCAAGCTTGCACCAATGCCTTATTATCTGGACAAACTTATGCTCAACTTTCTGGGGGTTTTTTAAGCCAACTAGCTTCTTATTGTCATTCACGCCCAAAATTATTTTTCCGCCACGAGAATTATAGAAAGCAGCAACTAACTGAGCAACTTTTTTTGATTCAGGCAATTCCAGCTTGAAATCCAAATCCTTATTTTCTTTTTCTTTTACAAGTTCTTCCACATTCATTTCTAACTCTCTTTTTATAGAACATTTCTTAGTGAATAAACCCTATTTTTATGCTTTGCCCGGTTTTTTCATTTGTTTTTTTAGAATTAGCGAATAAATTCCGGAAAACAAGGCAATCAATCTTAAGAAACCAAAATAAAAAATCATTATTGATTATGCTTAGAGATTTTTAAGGAAAAACCTGTTTTAACAACTTTTAGAAAACAAAATAGTTTTTTATTAGATTCAAAATTATTTGCACACAAATTGCTTGCAAATTGTCTTTAAGAAATATTAGCTAAATCCTACCTTGAACAGGATATATCCAGGCCCCCTTCTTCAAGGCAGATTATCTTGTTATTTTCAATTTTATAAGAAATTATATCAGAATTATCCACTTTTGCCTTGCAGCATAAGTTATTTGCCAGGTTTTCTGCAAGAGCATCATATTGAAGCCTCAAATCATCGATTTCTTCTTGTTTCTCATTTATCAGCTTATTAAACTCTTCATTTTTCTGGTCTAAATCTGTTCTCAATAAACTAAAATTTGCTTTCAGTACATTTAATTCACTGTTGCACTCAGAAAATTTATCTGAGTATTTCTCTAATTCAGTCAAAAGCTCTTTATTGAATGCGCTGCAGGATGACAGGTTTGTGTCAGAGACCAGAAGCTTTGTTTTCAAGTCCTGTATGTTCTCTCCATAATCTTCTATAGAATAATTTGATTCTTTTACCTGCTGGTATATACTATAGCCAGTCATACTTGGTTTTATGAATACTGCTAATATCATAACAACAAAAACTATTGATAAGATAATAACATTTCTTTTAAGCTTTTCTTCAATCATATAGACTTTAACTTAGATGTCTAATTTTTTAAATCTTTCTATTTTTGTGATTTTTAAATTAATGTAAAGTTAGAGTAGTGTAATGTTTTTATAAATTATATTCTATTTTCAATTGAATCAAGAAGCATAGCAGACCAGAGCATAGCCACATCAGCATAATAAAACAATGTTTTATAGGGAGTGCCGTCCGGATTATAGAGCTCAAGATAATTCTTATATTTCTCAACATTCCTGACATACTGGCCAACATATTCCCCTGCCTTTTCCTTATCAATCTTTTTCACAACATCAATAAAGCACTGGCCAAGATTGGTCCATATAGCGTTGCCCTCATAATTAGGGACTAAAATACTATTCAGGAACAAATATTTTCCAACTTTCTCTTTTGTGTATTTCAAGGGAAACGGCTTGTCCAGTCCCTCTTTTTGTATTGCATCCAATGAAAGCTTAATCATTTTCTTTGAATCAAACAATCCAGTCCAGTAAGGAAAAACATTTGCATCCCCTGCAACATAATCCAAGCCGGAAAGGTCATCAAGGAAATAACTTCCATTCCAGAAATTATCTTTTATTATTTTCTTAAAGTCATAACCCTTAAATGGATTGTAAAGCTTAAAATAATCAATGTCATTGCTGAGCATTGCGAGCATGACATTATTGTAAAGAGAAGATTTTCTTAAGGCATTATCTTTCATTGAGGAAAAATAAGCATTTCTTTTAATCAGCCCAGAATCAGCATCAAAGGATTCAAAAAAAGCTTTTTTTATTTCCTTCTCAAGAAAGAACTTATGCTTCAGCAAAAGCTCTTTTGCATTAGCTAATTTTATGCAATGCATAAGGTAAGCAACTGACTCTGGTGTATAATATGGAAAATCCAGCACAGAGCCATTATAGACTGTAGTAGTTACCTTGTTATTTCCTGAATAAGAAGCTAATGCAAATTCAAGTGTTTTAACAACTTTATCCCTATAGCCAAGATTAAGCAATGCCTGCACGCTGATTCCAAAATCCCTTATGTAAAAGCAGGAAAAATGCCCTGAACTTGCCTGAAAATAATTTCCGTTCCAGCAGCTATCAACGCATTGCTTCAATATCTGCCCTGCATTCCCATTATACTTTCTTATGCCTTTGAATCTAACCTTAACTGATCTGTTAAAAACACCAAGCGATTTTTTCAGGAGGATAGTTTTCATTTTATCATTATTTTTTTAGTAATGATTTTAATAAGCAGTTAATTTTCATTATTGTTCCCTTTTATTTCTCTAAAATTAATCTTGTGCAATGCAAGGTATGACAGCCCCAAAAATACCCATATCATATCCCTGCCCCTGATGATAATGCTAAGTGCAAGACCTATACCCTTGCTGATCCCAAGCATAGCAGATGCAGATGACTGCCCAAACTCCAAAGCGCCGAGAGCAGCAGGCACTGGAATTAGGTAAGCAATGCCAACAAAGGAGAAGAATATAAAAATAGCTACAAATGATGCATTATTATAGCCAAGCAGGAGCAATGCGAATTTATATTCAAAAAACATTAAAATCCATATCAAAAAGAAAACAAGTGAGGCATTTCTGAACCCTTTTTTGTTGTACTTAAAAAAGTAAATCAAATGCGATTCCATGCCTTTGATGTCCTTTTCATATTTTTTAGTGAGCTTCCATTTATTAAGCCTTAGCAGACTGAAGCATGTTGTAAAAAATCCCTTCTCTGTTATGGTTAAGTGATAGAAAGCATACATCCCAGCCAACATAACAAAAAAGCTGAAAATCATAATAACTGCTGTTTTTTCTGGGATAGTAAAATTAAACAAGATAATGATTATGGCTATGCATGCAAAAAATCCGTTTAAGCTTAGTTCCAATGATTTGTCAATAACAACAGATGAAAGTGATTTTTTAAATTCAATATTATGATTCTTATTAAGCAGGTATGCCCTTACAGGCTCACCTCCAATATGAGCAGAAGGAGTTACATAACTTACTGCAAATCCAGCCAGCTTATAGGTAAAAAGCTTGAAAAAAGGAACCTTGCAACCCTGGGCTTTCAGGATTATGCTCCACTTCAAGGTTAAAGATACCATAATTGTTATTGAAATAATAATAAACAAAATTAGGTTAAGTAATGAAAAATGGCTGAATGCCTTTAATATTTCATCAATTTTAATATACCAAAAAAGGAATATCACTATAACAATTCCAATTATTGCAGATAATAACTGTGATTTTATTTTTCTCATTTTAAAAAGCGAGCCTGCCGGGACTTTCAAAAATAATTGCTCTTTTTTGCGAACATCGAACTAAGGGGATTTTGCTTTTAAGCAAAATCCTCTATGCATGCCAGCTTAGCAAGAAGCTATGAGCAACCATTTATTCGAACCCGGGATCTACAGCTTACTTTTGAACTAGCTCAAAAGGATTGAACTCTGTTCAATAGGAGGCTGTCACCCTATCCAGACTAGGCTACAGGCTCATATCCTCAGGAAAAATATGAAGCTTTATTAATGTTTTGTGTTTTCATATACTGCATGTATAAAATAAAACAGATTCCAGATGATTTCATAGTAAAGGAAATAACAAACATAGAGTTAAAAGACAGTGGAAATTACACTTATTTCATTCTTAAAAAAAAGAACTACACAACAGAAAGAGCTGTTTCAACTGCTGCAAAATACCTGAAAACAAACAGGAAAAACATAGGATATGCAGGCTCAAAAGACAAAAATGCAGTAACAGAGCAGATGATTTCTGTTAAGGGATTTAATAAAATAAAAAATATTGAATTAAAAGACATTGAGCTTATTTACAAAGGAAAAGGTGATGAAAGAATAAGCCTTGGCGACTTAAAGGGGAATGAATTTATCATAACAGTAAGAAACCTTAATAAAAAAGAGATTAAATTAACTTCAATTCAAATTCCAAATTACTTTGATGAGCAGAGATTCAGCAAAAACAACGCTGAAATAGGCAGATTAATACTAAAAAAAGATTTCAAAGGAGCTGTTAGCCTAATTTTAAACCATGATAATTCAGGCAGCATTGAAAAAGAAGTTCTGGATCATATTTCAAAATTTCCAAATGATTTTATTGGTGCAATAAAGAAAGTCCCAAAAAAAATAAGGATGATGTATGTGCATGCTTTCCAAAGCCTGATATTTAATAAGACAATTTCTGAATTAATGATATTAAAAACAAAGGAATACAAAAAGGTTGATTACTCTAATGGTTTTTTTGTATTTCCAAAAAAAGAAATAAAAAATGCAAAGATACCAATAATAGGTTTTGGAACAGAATTCAAAGACAATAAATTAAGAGATATTTCATTAAAAATTCTTGAAGAAGAAGGAATCAAATTAAGGGATTTCATAATAAGGGGAATGCCAGAGCTTGCCTCAGAGGGCGATGAAAGGGATATGTTTGTTAATGCAGAAGACATTAAAACAAAAGTTGAAAAAGATGAAATAAACAAAAACAAAAAGAAATTCATAATCTCATTCAAGCTCCCAAAGGGCTCTTATGCAACAATAGTCATAAAGAAAATTTTTGGTTAACTATTCCTCTAATGCTTTTCTGGCATCAGATATTACATTATCAACCTGCTCGATTGGCCAATCAGCATTAATACTCCTTAGAATTCCTTTTTTAGTGTAATATTCTATTAAAGGCTCTGTTTGTTTTTTGTAGACATCAAGCCTTTTTTTTACTGACTCTGGCTTGTCATCATCCCTTTGGTAAATTTTGCCGCCGCATTTGTCGCAAACACCTTTTACTTTTGGGATTATATTCCTTATATGGTATATAGCGCCGCAACTTTTGCAAATCCTTCTGCCAGAAAGCCTGTCAATTATTACCTGTTCTGAAGCTGTGAAATCCAGCACTTTATCAATATCAATTATATCAGAAAGCGCATCTGCCTGTGCTATTGTCCTTGGAAAACCGTCAAGCATAAAGCCGTTTTTGCAGTCATTTTTTTTTAGCTTTTCCTTAACTATTCCAATAGTAACATCATCTGGAACAAGCTCCCCCTTATCCATATATCCCTTTGCCTTCAAGCCAATCTTTGTCTTGTTCTTAATAGCTTCCCTGAACATATCCCCTGTTGAAATCTGTGGAATGCCATATATTTTTGATATTCTCTTTGCATAAGTTCCTTTGCCCACGCCTGGCGAGCCTAATAGCACAACATTCATTTTAGCCAAAGTAGCCCTCTATCTTTGATTTTGGTAATTCATTTTTCCAGAATTCCTTTACTTTTCTGATAAAAAAGAGCATTTCCTGTTTTATATCATCCCATGAATTCCAAACATTTTTTATGAACTCAGCCTCCATTTTTTCGTCTGGCTCAAGTGAAAGCTCAATTGATTCCTTTTCAAGTATCTTCAGTTTTTTGTAAATCTTAAATATTCTGTCCCTTTCTGAATCGCTAAATACTCTGCATTCGTATATGTCTGACAGAGTGGTATCTGGATGCAGAAAGTTCTCAAGGATTTCTGACATTGATATTGTTTTTCCAATAATTTTCTTTCTTATCTGCTTCAACAAAAAATCCTCATTTTCTATTTTATATATGCTAAAAATAGGATTAATCTCACCAAAATCAGGAAGAGAATACTTTTCTTTCAGTTCATTATATTTTTTCTTTATTTTTTGTTCCATTTTTAAAAGTGAAAGCCTCAGGGGGGATTTGAACCCCCGACCTGCGGATTACAAGTCCGCCGCTATAGCCACTAAGCCACCGAGGCATAAAACCTAGTGGTAAGATGATAATATATATAGTTTTCTGTTAAAGTCAAGGAAAATTTTATATAATGTCTTTAGGAGTAAAAACAAAATATTTAAATATAACCTATAATTAGTATCAATTGATACTATTAGTAGTATAACCTAAAATGTTTACAAGAACCCAAGAACAAATTTTGATTTTTTTATTAAGCAAACCAGAAGAGCAGCTTACAATTAGAGGTATTACTAAAAGACTGGGCAAATCATATACTTTAGTTTATAATAATATTGCTAAACTAGAGAAAGAAAGCATTATTAGAAAACAAAATGTTCCTCCTGGGCAGATTATAATATTAAATGAATTTGCACCTACAGAAATTTTTGTTGATATTGAACTAAAAAGAAAAAAAGAATTCCTAAAAAAATATCCATGGGTGCAAGTAATGCTTAATGATATTTTGCTATCTGCTAAAAATCTTTTTTTTACCCTGCTTGTTTTTGGCTCTTATGCTAAAGCAACGCAAACAAAGAGTTCTGATCTTGACTTATTAATTATTGTGCAGGACAAAAAAGATATAAAGGATGTAGAATATGCTATAGACAGAGCTTATACTAAAGTTAAAAAGGGGTTGAATTTTGTTGATATGAATGATTTTAAAGAAATGATTAAAAATACAAACGAATTAAATATTGGAAATGAAGCAAAAAAACACCATATTATATTATATGGAGTAGAAGCATACTATCAATTGCTAAGGAGGATTTATAAAAGATGAAAGTACAGGATGTAATAAAAAAGAAAATTGAAATTGCTGAAAAAAGAGTCCTAGAACTTGTTAAAGCAGGTAATCTAAAGAAGCTCTCTGAAACAGAAAAACATCAAATAAGCAGATTCTATGAAGAGAAAAGTAAGAATAGGTTAGAAACAGCAAAGATTATCTATAATGCCTCAAAAGGCTCAGATAAAGAAGGGATTAGTGGGGAATACAAAGATTATGCAGAAGTTGTAGCTGCAGCCTATTATTCTATGTATTATATTGTTCATGCATTTTTAGCATTAAAATATAAAACAAAACTTAGAGAAGGTTTAAGGGGCGTTCATGCAATAACTGAACATATTATACTCTACTATCTTGTTAAAACTAAAAAATTAGCAAAACACCTTTATGAAGAATATTTAAAGACATATGAAACAACTGCTCAAATTCAAAAATTTAATGTAGAGGATTTTCAAGAACAAGCTTATAAATATGCTAAACAATATGATAAAAGCCGAACTGCAAGAGAAATATTCACTTATAATGTTACACCAAGTGTAGAAGAGTATAATACAAAGCAAGCAATTAGTGCTGCAGAAGAATTTATTAGTACTATAAGGCAAGTAATGATTCAAAAATAAAAAAGCAAACATACTTTAACAATAGTTAGAATAACCAATAAAGGCGATTCCATGAAAATAGGAATATTCACAAATATTTACAAGCCAGTTATAAACGGAGTTGTTAATTCAATATCCTCTTTCAAAAAAGGGATGGAAGAGCTGGGGCATGAGGTTTACATATTTGCCCCAAAACACCCCGGTTATAGTGACAATGAAAGGGGCATATTCAGGATTGAATCTGTAATGTTATCTTCAAAAGAGAAATACAGATTATCGCTTCCAATATTCAGAAAATCATTAAAGGCTATCAAACAACTGGATATTATACACACTCAGCATCCATTTATTATGGGAAACTATGGCTCTTTTTTTGCAGATATTTACAATAAGCCACTGATTTTTACCTATCACACTCAATATGAAAAATATACTTATCACATTCCTTTTGAGCAGGAGATAACAAAAAAGTTTACAAGGTGGATTGTAAAAGATTATGCCAATAAATGCGATTGTGTAATAGCCCCTTCTGAAAGCATAAAAAAAATGCTTCTAAACCATGGGATTAAATCAAGGATTGAGGTTGTTCCAACTGGCATTAACCTGGATGTTTTTGGAAACCCAAACAGGGAAATTATCAGAAAAAGGTATAATCTTGGACCAGAGCAAAAACTGCTTTTGTACGCAGGAAGAATATCGAAAGAAAAAAACCTTGGGTTCTTAATTAAGTCATTTAGGCTGATTCTAAACAAAAAGCCGAACATTTATTTGATGCTTGTCGGACGCTCCGCTAAAAAAAGTTATTTAATTAATTTAATTAAAAAACTTCATTTAGAGACAAAGATTTTTTTGGTCGGGCACTCGAATGCTGTACAGAATTATTACGGGGCAGCAGACCTTTTTGTCTTCAGCTCTGTCAGTGAAACACAGGGCCTGGTTTTAGTCGAGGCAATGGCAGCAGGAACACCTGTTGTTGCAATTGATTCTCCTGGAGTAAGGGATATTGTCAATGGAAAAAATGGATTTATGGTCCAGCATTCAATAAGAGAATTCAGTGAAAAAGTAATCAAGGTGCTGGATGATGATAAGCTAAGGGAAAAGATGTCTAAAAATGCAAGAAAAACCGCAGCTAATTATTCAATCTCAAAAATGTCCAGAAAAATGCTTCAGGTCTATAAGTCAATTCTGAAATGATTACTCTTTTTCTGCATAAAAAATTCCATACTCCCATAAATTTTCTTTCAAAGCCTTATATTGAGAATATGCTGCAATGACGTTTTTTGTTTGAAATTTATTTCTAATTCCAAGAAAATTGGAAATATAAGTAACAATAAAACCAGGAAAAGAAGCCAGATACATTCTTTTGGATGAATTCATAATTTTATCAGTAATTTTTTCATATTTTATATTTTTGAATCCTATCTCATTTGATTTGGCTTTAAAGAATAAAGGGGTTTCCAAAGAATCAACTGCCCAGCCATTTAACCAGTTATTCATTATTTTTTTTTCCTTCCCAGAAAATTTTGATTTTGAGTTAAAAAAATCAAAAATCACTAATCTTCCACTTTTTTTTAACAAGCGATAAGCTTCTCTCAGGAATTTTTCCTTATCAGAATGACAAACACTTTCTAATGCAAAGATAACATCAAAATTATTTGATTTGAATCTTGTATTCATATAATCTTGGTTTGAAAAATTAACTAATGAACTCATATTAAGCTTTTTTGCAAGTTTTTTCGCTTTATCAACTTGATTCTGAGAAATTGTAATCCCTTCAACTTTACAGCCAATTTGTTTAGCAATAAATATAGAAGTTCCTCCAATTCCGCATCCAGCATCCAGAACTTTGTCAGTTTTTTTTATTTTTGCTTTTTCTATTATTATTTCATTAGTCCTCAAAAGAGCTTGGTCAAAATTTTTTACTTTTTCATCCCAGTAACCATAATGAAAAGCATAATTTTTATTCAAATGCCAGAGAAGCTTATAGTCAATTTCACAGTAATCATAATATTTAATTATCTGTTCATTATTGGGTTTCATATTCAATAAGAAAATTTAAATTTAATCTTCTTCTTTCTTAAAGCTTTCCGGAAGGTCAATCAGGTATTTTCCTTCTTCAAGCTTGTATATCAATGGCCTTTTCCTGAACAAATTAACAATGTCAAGCTCATACTTTCCTGGCTTAATTATTCTTATTGATTCAAGGTCAAGAACAACTGGCTTTTCCATGTCCCTTTCTATGCCAATAAGGTCAAAAACATCTTTTTCAATCTCATTTTTCTCTTGAATTGTCAGGTCAGTTACTATGTTTTTTGACTCCTCAAGCTTTTTCTTGTTTATATAGAAAAACAGCCTCCCTCCGCACGGGCAGCCTTTTAATATCTCTCCAGCTCCATCATCATAGAATTTTCCGCACCTGACACATTGATGGGGCATTTTAGAATTATTTCTTCCTCCTCTTTTTAGGCTTAGCTTCTTCTTCTGTAAAAAGCTGTATCTTATCAGGGTCTTTTTTTATCTCCCTTACAACAGATGCTGGCCCAATAATTGTCAGGCCCTGCCTGTCACCCAACAGCATATTAACAAAATTCCTTTTTATCTTTCTGAATAAGTCATTCTCTTTCTTGTCTGGATAGATAACAGACAGCTCTATTCCCTTGAAATCCTTATCTATCTCTTCCATGGTTGCTTTTATAAGCTCGGTCTCTTCCTCTTTCCTTAACCTGCCCTGCAACAGAACTATCCTATTTTCTTTTGTTATGTTAAGGAGTTTCCTTATTCTTCCAACTGAGCTGAGGTATTCTATTTCAGTGTATGGAACAAACTGCAAGGTTAGCATTATCCTACCACCTTAAATAATCCTTGGTAAAACTCATCAATATTGGTGCCATACTTAGCAGATATCCCAACAACATGATACTGTGGGAATGCTGACTGGACTTTTTTCATCTTGGCCTTTCTTAAATCCACTTTATTGGCTACTATCAAAACAGGAATCTTCCTTGCCTCTAAATTTCCAATGATTGTTATGTTAACCTGTGAATAAGGGTCTTTTGTTGCATCAAGAACAACAACTACTGTATCCATGTTGTCAAGCCATCTTATAGAATCTATCACACCCTTTGTTGCCTCTTTTGCTCTCTTTTTGGCATTGGTTGCACTCATGCCAAACTTCATAAAGTCCTCATAATCTATCCTGGTTGCAATCCCTGGAGTATCAACAAGATTAAAAGAAATTTCTTTTTTGCCGCTTTTGATGACTATCTGCTCCTTTATCTGAATCTCACGGGTTTCATGAGGCATATTTGTTACTTTGCCCATGCTCTCGCCAAGCCAGTCTTCGCAGATTTTATTTGCTAAAGTAGTCTTTCCTGCATTTGGAGGGCCATATAAGCCAAGCTTGATGTGCTTTTTCCTTCTGAAAAGATTCTTGAAGAAAGTTTTTATGAGTTTCTCGAATATGTTCACCATTTTTTAAAATTATAGTTGAACTGTTATATAAATAAGTTTTGGTTTTTAAGTATGAATTGTTATTAAAGAATGCAGTATATTTTCATGTCAAGCCAAATATTAATCCTGCGATGGTTGAAAAGATTATGACTAAAGAAATATAAGCTATTGTTTGCTTATTTCCCAAAACTTTTTTTATAACCAGCATATTTGGAAGGCTCAAGCTTGGGCCTGCCAGCAATAAAGCCAATGCCGGGCCTTTACCCATTCCTAATTTCATTAATTCTCCGATAATCGGAACCTCTGTTAGTGTTGCAAAATACATAAATGCCCCAAAAATAGAGGCAACAAAATTTGATGTTAATCTATTTCCTCCAAGATATGCCTGAACAATCTCTCTTGGCATTAAAAAACCAACTATTCCTGCTATGAAAACACCTATAAGCAAGTAAGGAGTTATCAGTTTTGCAATATCCCATGTCTCTTTCATCCATTCAGTATTATCCTTTTTAGTAAATTTTAATTTCAATAAAATTATCAGCAAGATAATCAATATTCCAAAAATCATTAATTTTAAAGTAAATGCTATCTGAAGTCCGTTAACAATTAGTATTCCAATAAGGAGTATAAAGAAGGATAAAATCGTTGTTTTTGACTTAGGGGATTCTGATATTAAATTTGAAAAATTAGATTTGCCTTTTATTTTTTTTCCTTGAAATAAAAAGTGCATTATCAGGCCAATGATTACTGAAAGCAAAATAGCTGAAACAGCCCTTGCCACACCCAAATCAAAACCTAAAGCTCTTGCAGTATATATAATTGCAAGCAGATTAATAGCTGGTCCTGAAAAAAGAAAGGTTATTGCCGGGCCTAAGCCTGCTCCTCTTTTTCTTATGCTCGCAAACAATGGCAGAATTGTGCAGGAACATACAGCCAGAATGCATCCGGAAACAGCAGCAATAGAATAGGAAATATATTTTTTTGTTTTTGGTCCAAAATATTTCAGGACATATTCTTTTTTAAGAAAAACTGCGATTGCCCCTGCTATAAAGAAGGCTGGAATCAGGCATGTTAAAACATGGGCTGACAGGTATTCTGTTAATGCACTAATTCCTGAAAAAAATAAATCTCTTATAAGCATTTAAAGCCACCAGATTAATATTGTATAATAAACACCAATCAAAATAAAGATTATGGAAACAATATATCTCATATATTTTTCAAACATCTGAACCTTATTCATTACGTGCCCCAGCCTTGAAACACTGTATACAAGCACAAATGAAAACAGAATTACCGGCAATCCTGTAGCAAATGCAAATACAGATGGAATTAATATGCCATCACCAAATTTCAGTGCAAGGGGTATCAGCATTCCAAAAAATAAAACCGCACTAAAAGGGCAAAAAGCCAATGCAAAAATAATTCCCAGGATAAAACTTCCAAGATATCCTTTTTCAGATAGTTTTTCTTTCATACTGCCTAATCTTTTTCCTCCTTTAATAAAATTCAGCTTGATTAAATTCAGCATAGTTAATCCAATAAATATCAATAATGGTCCAAGGATTTTTTCGCCATATTTTTGCAGAAACAGCGAGATTACCTGAACATTCAGGCCAACATAAACAATCAATGATGCAAGGCTAACATAAGTCAGCATTCTTCCTAGAGTATAAATCAGGCCTGTAATCAGCGTATGTTTTCCGTTCTCTATTTTTTTGGAAATATATGCAATAGCAGTTATGTTTGTTGCCAAAGGGCATGGGCTTATGGCAGTCATTAACCCTATAAAAAAAGCTGCAACTAAGGCAATATCACTTGTGCCCATTAGTTCCATAAAAACCATTATATTCATTTTAACTATCACTAAGTTTTTGCTCAAGAACTTGTTTTAAATAATTCATATAATCTTGTTTATCATTTATTTTATACCAAACATTGGTATTTTCCTCTTTTGAAAAGCTTCCATCTTTTCTGTAGACCCCAATCCATAATGAAGAGCCAGTTGCCCCATATTTTATAACACGGTCCATATTCTCAGAAAGATCTATATTGATATGCTCAAAAACAATCCTGCCTGATTCAAGTTCATCAGCAAAATAAGTCTTTACAGTCTCTTCTGCATAAGCACCCACTGTTACGCATGAATAACATTGATTATTTCCATGAAAATGGAATAATTCTATTTTTTCAATTTCAGATAATTGAGTATTGTTTAGTGTTATAGGATTATTAATAGAATTTCCTTTTGCTGAGCAGCCAACTCCTGTCAATAAGATAAGTATTACTAAAACTCCTTGTATGTTTCTTTTATTAATCATTTCAGCCATTCTTCTATCTCTTCAATATCCGGTATTCTGCCGGAACATCTAAGTTTATCATCAATCACAATTGCAGGCATTGACATAACGCCATAATCAACAATCTCATTAATATCTGTTATTTTGATGATTTCTGCTTTTATCTTTGTTTCTGCTAATGCTTTCCTTGCATTTGCTTCAAGTTGCTTGCATTTAGGACATCCTGTTCCCAAGATTTTGATTTCCATTTTTTCTTCTAGAAATATTTGTTTATGTATTCGTGAGCATGATATGCAGCAGTCACACCTTGCGAAACTCCGATGATTGCCTGCTTCAAGTTAGTGTTTGTGACATCGCCTATAGCATAAAATCCTTGAATGTTTGTTTCAGAATTCTGGTTAATTATCACTTCCCCTTTTTGGTTTAGGGTTATGCCTGCATCATCTGCTAATTTGCTAAGAGGGATAAGGCCTATATAAATAAATACACCTTCTAATTTCAATTCTGTGCTTCCTTTGTATGGCTTGTTAAAAACAACTTTCTCAACTCTGTCTTTGCCTTTTATCTCTTTTACTTCAATGCTGTTTATGGCTTCTATCTTATCTTTTTTAACATTCTCCTGCAATTTTTTAGAATTTGAAAATTCCGGATGAAGCTTTTCTTCATTATTTATGATATATATTTTTTTTGCATATTCTGTGAGCAGGTTAGCTTCTTTTACAGCACTATCTCCGCCGCCTATTACTGCAATGACCTTGTTTTTTACATGATGGGCATCGCAAAGCGCGCAGTAATAAACCCCTTTTCCGAAAAATTCCTTTTCTCCTGGAACACCTAATTTTCTAACTTTAGTGCCTGTTGCAAGAATAATTGTTTTGCTGTTAAATGCCTTTTTTTCAAGATGGACTGTGAACATTTCTTTCCTTTTTACAGAAATTTTTTCAACTATGTCTATAAGGGTATCAACATCATAGTCCATTGCATGATTTTCCATCAGCTGGGCAAGTTTCTGGCCGTCTATGGAAACAAAGCCAGGATAGTTCTCCACAGTTCCTGTTAGTGCTATTGTTCCACCAGGCACTTCTCCAATTATTAGGGTTTTAAGCCCTAATCTTGCAGCATACATAGCTGATGCTAAACCTGCCACCCCTGTGCCAACAATTATTGTATCATACACTATTGATTCATTAGGCTTGTGATCATAGTTATTTCTTGACTCAAATATTATTTTTTCTTTTGTATTTGGCATTGTTTCCTCCTTACCTCAAAAGCTGGGGTGCAAAAACTAAGATAAATCCTAATATAGTAAGTATAACTCCTCCCAGTAATCTGCAATATTTTGCATATTTCTCTCCTAAAGAGCTGCTGATTGCAAATGCAGCCAGGCTAAAAATAATCAGGTCATCAAGCATGAAAAACAGAGTGTACAATCCTATATATGCATAATGCTGAAAAGTCGATAATCCGCTAAGGGCGAGTATTTGCGTGAAAACAGCTGGTATTGCAGAAGAGCATACAAACTCAACTGAGTTAACAACAAAAGCAAGCCCAATTATTGAGAATATAATTGCAACTGAAACAGGCTGGGAAATTATTTTCTGGATTTTAGTCATGGTTTTTTCATGTGATTGCTCACCACCCACTTCGCAAGCCAGACTTCCTTTAGTTGTGAAATATTCTTTTAAATGAATTATTCCTCCGCCTAATGCAACAAGCCCTATGAGGATTGTCAGGGTCCTGATGTATCCTATTAAGAGAAATAGATTTATCCATGCAGTCATAAATAGAAAGTAAAGTATTCCTGAAGAAAGGACAAAACTGCCAACAATGATCCATACTTTCTTCCTGTCATTTAAGCCTATCAAAAGCCCAATTAAATAAACAAGAACCCACATGGCACAGGGATTAAAGCCGTCAATAAGCCCCAGGACTATTGCCAAGACAGGTATTGAAAATGATGTCAAATCAGTTCTTCCAATAAAAGGAAGTTCAAAATCTTTAAAACTTGATTTTACCTCCTGGGAGCTGAAATTATGATTTATATCAGCAATGCATTCTTCTTTGCATTCCTGTATGGTTTGTTTGATTTGCTCTTTGGAATGAAATCCAACTAAAGGGTGCTCTTGGACAAAGATTGTAGGAACTGCAAGTTTTGATGTGTCAAGCCCTGATTCTGCAGCTAGCTTGTAGAACAATGCAGAGCCTTCCTTGGATGAAGCATCATATGAATAGAAGTTTATATCTTTCATTTCTTCTTGAAGCTCATTAAATATTGGCTTTTGTTCAGTGCAATGAGGGCAGGTAGGAAGATAAAAGAATATGACTGAGAACCCCTCCTCCTGGCTAATCTTTGACTCACTTGTAAAAACAAATGCAAATGCCCCAATGAGCACTAATGCTATCACTAAGTAAATGTTAAATTTAGATTCAAAAAACTTTTTTATAGTTGATGATATAATGCTCATTCTATTCTCAACGCCTCTTTTAGTTTTTTAAGGTCATACCCAACAATGAGTTGTCCGTCCACTTCAGTAACAGGCACATTTTCCTGATTGCTTTTTTTAGCCATTTCAATTCCTTTTTCCTTGTCTTTTAAAACATCTATTTCTTCAAAACTAATGTTATTTTTCTTAAGGTAATTTTTTATAATAATGCAGTATGGGCATATTGGCGTGGTATAGATAGTTACTTTCATGGTTAAGCCTCCTTCTTATTTTTTGTGCAACAACTTTTTTTAAAAATCTTTCCATTAGTATTGCCTAATGCCTTGAAAACATCACAAACCCTGTAATCCTTGATTTTATAAAAAATCTTTTTGCCTTGCCTTCTTGATTCCAGGATTCCGCAGCTTTTTAATTTGCCTAACTGGATGGAAACTGTTGATTGTGTTCTTTTTGTATTTGGAATTATCTCACAAACGCATTTTTCTCCATTTAAAAGGAATTTTACTATTTTGAGTCTTGTATCATCTGACAATGCTTTTAAGATTTTAAGTGATTTTTCCATATTTACATATTGATAAAAGTCAATATTTATAAATTTAATGGTTTTGATAGAAAATAGCTTAAGTTTATTTATCAACAGAAATTATTCTCTTTTGATTTGGAGGCCAAACTTTATGATTTCCTCTGCCTTGTCAATATCCTCTTTTGTAACTGTTTTTCTTAATTCCATTCTTGCTGCGGCCTTTGCAAGCCTCATGAGACCGATTACAATTCTTGGCGAGACCTCAATTAAATATTTTTTTTCATCTTTTTTCAGCTCTGTTGAAAAATTAACAACCTGATTTTCAAGCTCTTTTGGAAACTCAACATTAACCTGCTCTGCAAACTCAACATAGCCCTTTATGAATTCCATGTCTTTTATGCTGACTTTCACCTTATCATCCTGGACTATTTTTTCTGTTATTTGTGTAAACCTTTCAAGCCCCGGCCTTCTTATTAAAAATACCAGGTGAAATCTTGTCAGGAGAGCAGAGTCAAATGGAATCTGCTGTTTCAGTATGCTTATTATATTGCCAACAAAACGGTCTCCTTTAGGGTTAGAGGTTGCAATAATCCTTATCTTAGCATCAAGCTGGAAATGCTTGTTTGCTTTGTCATAAGTGATAAAGCCTTTTTCCATTGCAGAATACAAAGCAGCATAGTCTGTTTTCTTCATTAAATTTAGTTCGTCAATGCAGCATATTCCATTATTAGCCATTGGAAGGAGGCCCTTTATTACCTCATTTCCAATAACAGCAGCTGAAAGCCCTGCCTTGGAAGCTCCAGAGCCAAGGCCAAATGAGGTTATTGGATGCAGATTGCTTGCTGACCTGAGTATATCTGTTTTTCCTGTTCCAGGGTCGCCTAAAAGCAGTATATGCACAGGCTCTGTTGCAAATAATTGTAAAGCTGCTGCCTCTTTTGCAAGCTCAAGCCCAAATATGTTTGGTGCAATAAATTCTTTTATTGTTTTCCTTGCTTTTTCAGAAAATAACCTGAATGCTTTTCTTTTAGCTTTTTCCTCAATCTCCTTGTTTGTTTTGTCTGCAAACAATTGCAGCTCATTATCCTCTATAGCCAGGTTAAGCTGCGGAAATAAAGCATCATCTCCTATTTTCTCAGAGATACCAAGGTTTGAGAAAGAAACCCCTATTTTTTTGTTCTTCAGAAGATTCTTTATTTTCTTCAAATCTTTTGGTTCAAGGTATTTACCCAACTCAGATATATAGCCGCTTTCCTTTTTTGAGAGAGGCCTTACAAAATGAACAAATTTCATGAAATCAGATGCCATAACTATTATTAAGAAGTTAAAGATTATAAAACTTTTGTTTTGCTAATCTTTGCAACAAAGAAACCGCACGTATCATTGTCCTGGGGCCAGATTCTTAAGCATTTTTCAACTTCTTTGCTGTATTTCTGGCCATTGAACTCTTTTACTGTTGGGCTGTGCTTTATGTTAAGGTTAATTTTTTCCAGTTTTGCGTTTTCATATTTATTTAATAAAAAATCAATAATTGCCTCATTTTCCTCTGGCTCCAACGTGCATGTTGAGTAAGTCATTACCCCTCCTGGCTTTAAACAATTAAATGCAACATCAATCAACTGCCTCTGTGTTCCGGCAATTCTTTTGACCATGTTTGGATTCCACATCTTCAATGTCTTTAAGCTCTTTCTTATTGTTCCTGTTCCAGAACAGGGAGCATCTAATAATATTTTATCAAAAGGCATTTTAAAGAATCTGCCTTCCATTAATGTAACCAATGTATTTGTTGCTCCTGTTCTCTGAATATTAAAGCTCAGTGGAGCCATTCTTTTATAGTCAGAATCATTTGAAACTAAAACACCTTTGTTTTGCATCATTGCAGCAAGCTGAGTTGTTTTTGAGCCAGGAGCAGAGCACATATCCAAAACAACATCATCTGGTTTTGCATCAAGAACAACTGGTGGAATCATTGATGCTGCTTCCTGAACATAAAAATATCCCAGATTGTGCTCAATAAGATTTCCAATATCTCTTCTCTCACCTTTCATGTGCTCTATGAAAAAACCCTCTTTGCACCATGGAATTTGAGTAAGCTTCCATTCTTTTTCAAGCCTTTTTTTAAGCTCATCAACAGTTATTTTTAAGGTATTGACTCTTATGCTTTTTCTCATGAATGAAAGGGATGATTCTATGAACTGTTCATAATCCTCTTTCAATAAACTCCTGTATCTTTCCTCAAACTTTTCCTTTATTTCAATATTTTCAGTTCCAGGTATTCTTGTCATTTTAGATATTTGACCATGTAAGGCCCCTGCTTTTTATAACCAAGCTTTCTGTAATAGTTTCTTACCCCTATGCCTGATATTACAACAATTTTGTTTTTTCTGTTTTTCCCTGATATATCTTCTGCTTTTTTTAATATTTTCCTTCCATAGCCAGAGTGCTGTATATTTCCTTTTTTTCCAATTGAGATTGCAGAGCCAAAGACATGAAGCTCCCTTATAAGTGCTGATTTGCCTGTTATTTCCTTTCTTAAGCTTTGCGATGGAAACCTTAGCCTGCAAAATCCAATCAATGCATTATTTTTTACATCTTCATAGCTTATGAAAAACTCTTTTCCGTTGCTTGCATCATATTCAAGGATTTTTAGTTTTATATTTTTTAAGTTTATTTTTTCTTGTTTTAGCTTATGGCCAATTTCCCTGCAGCGTATGCAATTGCATTTTATTCCCTTTTCTTTTAATTCTTTTTCAATGTACTGCCTTAAGTTTGTTTTATTAACTCCTGCTTCTGTCAGGTATGTTGGAATATCCCTCTGTACCCTCATGATTCTTACATACGGCGGAACAAATCTCTTTATCTCGGTTATTATTTCAACTGCTTCCTCTGTTGTTGCAGGAGTATATTTTTTATCTTTCCATAACTCATAAAGTTTTGTTCCCTTTAAAACCATGCACGGATATATTTTAAGCATGTCTGGCTTAAATCTTTGGTCTGAAAATATTTTTTTAAAAGAATTAATATCTTTATTCCTGCCTGAGCCAGGCAGGCCAATCATCATATGATAGTTTATCTTAAATCCGGCATCTTTTAAGGAGAGGGTTGCATCAATTGAATCTTTTACAGTATGCCCACGCTCTATTTTTTTAAGAATATCATCATAAGCAGTCTGAACACCCAGTTCGACTCTTGTTGCTCCGAGCCTTAGCATCTGGTTAGCATGCTCGGGCTTTGCAAAGTCAGGCCTTGTCTCAATTGTAAGGCCAACACACCTTATTTTTGAGGATTCATTTTTCTTTTGCTCTTTTTCAAGTGTTGTTTTTGTTTTGTTTTTGAATATCAAAAGCTTCTTTTTTATTCTCTTAACACGCGCATCATCCTGAAAGTTACCGGGCATTTCAAAGAATGGTTTAAACTTAACTAAATCAATTTCTCCATTTCTAAAAAACATTCCTGAAAAATCATTCATTGCCTTTAATGCATATTTAACAAAATAATCCTGATAAAGTTTTGTAAAGCTTGGAAATGTCCCCCCCATTATTATAAGTTCTAATTTGTCTGGAACATGGCCTGTCATGATATACTGCTCAAGCCTGTTAATAACCTGTAAATAAGGATCAAAGTTGTTTCTTATGGCGCGCCTTGTTGCTGGCTCTTTGCCTGTATAGCTTTGTGGCATATTTCCAAAAACTGACCCAGGACCGCCAGGGCATATAGCACACTTTCCATGAGGGCATTTTATTGGCTTTGTCATTATTGCACATACTGCAACACCTGATATTGTCCTTGTTGGCTTTGTTATCAAATGCTTAAGCAATTTGCGGTCTTTTACATCTGCACTTAATAATATTCTTATGTCTGTTGGAATGTCTATCTTATATTTCTTGCATAGCCGAGTCTTTAAATTAGATATTTCCTGCTTTGAGAGGGTTTTTTTCTTAAGAATTCCAATAATCTCATTAAAATATTCCTTATTATGATTTGCCATATAGCAAGAAAACAAGCAATGGTATTTAAATATTGATGAAAATTATCTAACTTCTTGAAATCATTGATTAACAATGTAAATTCAAAAGAAGAAAGCAACGTTACTACTTTAAAATAGCATAAAAACAAAAGGTTTAAATAGAAGCTAAGTTACATAAAAAGGTATGATATCAAACTACAACAAATCTAAAGAAACACCAAAGGAAGATGAAAATAAACCTAAAACAAAGTATTTTCTTAAAGTAACACCAAGGGGAGATGAAACTATTGAAAGTCTAAGTGGTGAGCTATTAAAATTAAAAAACAAAAATTTTCCATTTGGCGAATTTAATGATTATGTTTCAAGTGAGTATGATCCTATTAAACCAGAATGGGGAGTCGTAGAATTTTTCCCAAAGTCAAAAGATGTACATCCTTTTGCCTGTAAGTATAAAACATGTGAGCAGGCCCTGGATGCTGCTATAAAGAAGTTAAATAAATATGGCCTTGATGCTATTCCTTTTGACCTTGAAGCTTTAATTAATAAAACAAGTATTAGATCCATTTTCTATAAATAGATTATTCTGTTATAATTAATTAACAAAAGAAATATTATTTAATCAGTTTTTTTTCTAGATTAAGCCAGTAAGCCATCGGAATATTATAGATTCTTTTGATTTTAGGATGCTTATTAACTTCTTTTACTATCTCCTGGTCTTCATGATTGTTCCATGGGTAATCCAACAGCAGCACATCAATATTGTTTTCAGCTAATTCCAATGCTGTTTCAGCCCTGTCCTCAATAAAACGTGTTATTTCCCTGTCTTTTGTTATTTTGACTTTATTCCCATCAAGGATAAGCCTATTGTTATAATTCTTTATCCCGCTGTTTTCAAACCACCTCATAGTCTGTTCCTCTACGTTTGGTGGTCTTGCTGTTACGAAATATTCCTCCAAAAATTCCTGCAAGCGATTTATAATATCAACTGCATAAGGCATTGGATTTAGACTTAAGAATTTTTTTTCCTCTGCAAATACCTTAAAAATTTCATCAACATCCTCTTTGCTTAATGGCGTGCATTCATCATACTTAAACCTGATTATGTCATCAACCCGAAGAGGCCTCCCAAGCCCTTCCCTTATTTTCTTATTATATTTTGAATAATCTTCATTATTATCATAATAATACATATCATTTGCCTGGGATAAAATTGTTGGATTTGTGTCAACAGCGCATCCATCAAGGTCTATTCCTATTTTAATTATATTACCAGATGTCTTCGATAATTCTTCCAAAGTGTTTAGTTTTGTTGATGACTCTAAAATATGCATTTTATTTTTTAGAGAAACCTGGATTATATAAATCTTTTCGTAATTACTCTTTTAAAATAGTAATTAAATTGTATTTATGTAGAACTCAATGATAACAAAGAATACATAAAGCAGAATCAGAGATATTCCTTCCTTAATATACAGCTTATCGCCGCTCTCAACAAATGTTGCAAACAGGAATGCAATTACCACCATAAATATTGCACTTACATAGAATAGAAGTATATTTGCAGTAATTGGAAATATGATTGCAGTTATTCCCAAGACAAGTGTTGAGTTAACAATCACAGAGCCAATTGAATTACCTAAAGCCATCTCTGAATGTCCTGCCAGAACTGCCCTGCTTCCGAATGTAAGCTCTGGTAGGGTTGTTCCTAATGATATAATAAACAATCCAACAATTATTGGCGGCAGTGCTAAATCAACAGACAATAATGTTGAATATTCCACAACAAATCTTGCACTTAAAAACAATAAGGCGAGGCTAAAGATAAACAATATTGTTGTAATGATAATCTCAGGCCTTTTAATGCCATCCTCAACCTCTTTTTTAAATAATTTCCTCTGCTTTAATATTCTTCTTGCATAAAGTGCAAATGCAGCCAATAAAATAATTCCATCAATCCTTGATAAAGAATTGCCTATTACCATTAAAACCATTGGCAGTGCAGTAATAAAAACCATATAAAGGGAATCTGTCTTTGTTTTCTTGCTCTCAATCTTTATTCCCCTTCCAAGAAGCACTGCAATGCCAATCACTAATGTTAAATTTATTATGTTTGCACCAATCACATTTCCAAGGGCTAATGCAGGATTCTTTGCTAATGCAGAGGTTATGCCCACAAATAATTCGGGGATGGATGTTGCAAAAGCCATTATTATAAAGCCAACAACAAACTCGCTTAACCTAAGAAAAGAAGCTATCTTTGTAAGTGTCTTAACCAATAAGCTACCGCTTATTATAAGAACAATGCATGCTATTAAAAATATTATTAAATTATTTATTAACATTTAATCCTCTAGGGGTTTATTTTTTTCTTCTTTAAGGTCGTATTTTTCAAGCCTTTTTTCTGCCTTTTGCTGCGAGAGGCCTTTCTCAGATGTCTTAAATTCATCTAATATTTTATTTACAGAATAATTATAACAATCCATAACCAACCCCTTTTTAATTGTTTAAGATATTATTTGTTTATATAACTTATCATTTTATGGATTTTGAATCCAAAAGTTATTTATATGAATTAAAGGTTTTAGATTATTTTATGAAGACAAAAAAAGAGGCAATAGCACTTGTTTTATTGTGTACTTTCCTTACTGCAGCAGGCCAGATATTTCTTAAGATTGGCTCAGGGAACTTAAGTTTCAGCATTTTAAAGCTGTTAGGCAATTTACCATTGATAACTGGGTTTGCTCTTTATTTCCTGGGTGCCGTAATTTTAGTTATTGCATTAAAGCATGGAGAGCTTTCTGTGCTTTACCCTATTATTGCAACATCATTTGTCTGGGTAAGCTTTTTATCTATAATATTTCTTAATGAAGTAATGAATTCATGGAGATGGGCAGGAGTAATAACAATAATAATTGGCATTAGCTTAATAGGAAGGGGTGCAAGCTGAAATGGCAACACAACTATGGGCAATAGCAATGGTCTTATTTGCAACAATTATAGGCAGTTTTGGAGCACTCTGCTTTAAGATGGGTTCTGAAACAATTTCAATAGACATTAAAAAACTAATAAAAAATCATAAGCTGATTTTAGGATTTTTGTTTTATGGAATTTCATCAATATTTTTTGTAATATCATTAAGTGGCGGAGAGCTTTCTGCTCTTTATCCAGTTAGTGCAGTGTCATATGTTTGGGTTTGCCTTTTATCAATGAAATTCCTGAACGAAAAAATGAACAAATTAAAATGGCTTGGCATAATAATAATAATCATTGGCATAACATTCATTGGTTTAGGCGGTTAATATGGCAAAAACAATAGTTATATCATTAGGCGGTTCAATAATAATTCCTGACAAAATAGATGTTGAGTTTCTAAAAGGTTTTAAAAAATTAATAATCAACTTTGTTGAAAAAGGAAATAAGGTAATTATTGTCTGCGGCGGTGGAAAAACAGCAAGGCTTTATCAGAACGCTGCTTCCAAGATAAGCGGTCTTAGAATAGATGATGTTGATTGGATGGGGATACATGCAACAAGATTAAATGCCCAACTCGTAAAAACCTTATTTTTAGGAGATGTCCATGAGTTTGTAATACACGATCCAAATGATAAAATTGAGTTTAAGGAACATGTTCTGATTGCAGCAGGATGGAAGCCTGGTTGGAGTACTGATTATGATGCTGTTCTTCTTGCAAAAAACTTCGATGTTAAAACAGTTATTAATATGAGTGATATCTCTTATGTTTATGACAAAGAGCCAAAAAATAATCATGATGCAAGGCCAATAAAAGAAATGTCATGGAAAGAGTTAAGAAAACTTGTTGGAAATAAATGGGATCCTGGCCTTAATGTTCCTTTTGACCCGATTGCTGCAAAAGAGGGAGAAAGGCTTGGTCTAAAGGTCGTAATACTAAAGGGAACTGATTTAAATAATTTAAAGAAATTCTTAGATGGAAAAGAATTTAATGGGACTGTTATTAATTAATTAGAATAATCTTATTTTATTTTTTTCCAAATCAAGAAGCCTTTGCCATTGGTCATCTGTATAAGCCTGCACATCTTTTATTTCTTCTTCTGTCATATGCTTAAACCTTCCCTGTGTTTTTAGGTAATCCTTCACAGGAACCTTGTTTACAGGCTTTTTTGAGATTGTTAGTATTCCTTTTTCAATCTCGTAAAGAGGTGCTATATTTGACTGAAAAGCGAGTTTTCCGATTTCTATTGTCATGTTATTAAGAAATTTCCAGCCTGTTGGGCATGGAACATAAACCTGGATGTAAGACGGACCCTCAAATGCAAGGCCTTTCTTAACCTTCTCAATAAAACCTAATGGGAATGCTATGTTAGCTGTTGCAACATAAGCGCCGTGAGCTGCCATTATAAATGGCATTGGCTTAGTGAATTCTGTTTTTCCATGTATTAATTTTCCTGCCGGGCTTGTTGTTGTTGATGCATATTTTGGTGTTGCTCCTGAGCGCTGTATGCCTGTGTTCATGTAAGCTGCGTTATCAAAGCAGACATAGCAGAAGTTTTGGCCTCTCTCAGCTGCTCCTGACAATGCCTGAAAGCCAATATCAAATGTCCCTCCATCACCGCCGAACACCAGGAGATTTGTTTCTTTTCTCTTGCCTAATGTTTTTAAAGCCCTGTCAATGCCAGAGGCAATTGCTGCTGCATTTTCAAAAGCGCCGTGTATCCACGGGACTTTCCATGATGTTTCTGGGTATGGTGTGCTGAATACTTCCAAACAGCTTGTTGCATTGACAACTATTGTGTTTTTGCCAGCTGCTTTTAGTGCATGCCTTGCTGCCAAAGCAACACCGCATCCTGCGCAGGCCCTGTGGCCTGATGCAAATAATTCCTCTGTTGAGATTCCTGCAATTGTTTTTTCCATTTTATTTATTTTCAATTTTTAAATTTTATTTTTATTTAATCTTGTTTAAGCCTTTTTTTAATTTAATCTTTTATGAGTAATCTTTTTTTCCAGGTTTTCATCTGCATTTACTTTAAAGCCATTGCCATCCCAATAGTCATGGCCAGAGCCGTGAAAGCCAACCTTAATCCTGTTTTTCTTTTCGCATTCATGGCATTTGATTATTTTGTAATGCAATTCTGACTCAAACTCTGATTTCCAGTTTTTTCCTTTAAGTTCTTTTCCACAGTACAAGCAAAATTTCTTTGCATGTATCTCTTTTATCAAATGATGTGCTGCTGTCATTCATGTCTCCTAAAAATAAAAAACTAAAGCAACCACTCAATGTCACTGCTGTTCTCTATTTTGTTAAAAGCTGTTTTAATATGGCTAAGGGTTATGTCCCTTCCGCCAAGGCCAGCAATAAAGCCTTTTATTATTGGTTTTTCATTTTGATTGTAAAATGCTGACCTTAATTCAGTGTATAATGCGCCTTCATTTCCCAATGAAATATTCCTGTCAATAACTGCAATTCCTTTAAGGGTTTTGCAGCAGCTTATTATTTTTTGTTTTGGGAAAGGCCTGAATGATTTTATCTTTATCAATCCGACTTTTTTGCCCTGTTTTCTCAGCTCGTCAACAACAACTCTTGTTGTGCCACATACAGTGCCCATTGCTACAACAGCATAGTCTGCATCATCAGTTTTATAGGTTTCTATTAGTCCGTCTCCATAAGACCTGATGAACGATTTTTTAAAATCATTGTTGGTATTTTTGATTACTTCAATTGAATTCAGCATTGCCTCATGAGTTTCTTTCCTGAACTCCATGTAAGTGTCTGGGAATCCGATTGGCCCCATTGTGATTGGCTTTTTTGGATCAAGTTTGAATAAAGGATTATATTTGGGAAGGAATTTATCAACATCTATTTTGTCAGGAATATCAACAGGCTCATAAACATGGCTTAAGGTAAAACCATCCAAGCAGACCATGACTGGCAATAAAATTTTTCTGTTTTCTGCAATTTTGTATGCCTGGATTACTGTGTCAAGCGCTTCCTGCGCTGATTCAACATAAAGCTGTATCCATCCAGCGTCACGTTCTGATATTGAATCCTGATGGTCATTCCAGATGTTTATTGGGGCGCTTAAAGCGCGATTTGCAACAGCCATTACAACAGGAAGCCTCATTCCTGAAACTACAAAAAGAATTTCATGCATTAATGCCAGGCCCTGCGAAGCAGTTGCTGTAAATGTCCTTACACCCATTGCTTCTGCACCTAAGGCTGCTGAGATTGCGCTGTGCTCTGATTCTACATGAATCATCTCTGATTTTAATATACCGTCATTTATGTAGTCTGCAAGGCGCTCTACTATGTGCGTATCCACTGGTTAAGTGTTTACTTAAACCAACTGTGGTGTAATAGGGTATATAGGAATTACCCCTGGCTCACATAGCTTAACACCTAAAGCAACGGCGGTACTTGCCTCAATTACTTTTTTTACCATAATATTTAATTAATATAAGAAATATTTAAATATATCCTTTTTTATTATACTAAATATGGGGTTTAAACGGATAAATGGAAAAGATTAGTTTTAAAAGATTGATTAAATACAATATCTACATTAAACTAGATAAAGAAGCAACAAACTTAATTTTAACAATAATAAAAAGATCAGGACTGTTATTAGATGAAAAAATAAAAGATAGTTTATACAGACTTTCAAAAAATCAAAAGATTTCATTAAAATTTATGAAAAGGATATCAAATCTTTTGGATATTCCTTATTCTTATTTTTACAAACATATTTTGTTAATAACAAGTGTAAAAAACACTAATGTAGGAATAAAAAATCCAAAAATTCCTTTTAATTTTGGTAATATTAATGGAGCAAGATTTATTGGAGCAATAATGGGAGATGGTGAAATAAACAATCAGATTAACGTGAGATACAACAACCAAGAAAAAAAACTGATAAAATTGATTATTAAGTGTGCTAAAGATTTGTTTGGTAATTTAGATTATAAGGTTTACTTAAGAAAAGATAAAACCTACCAGTTGCATTTTCCAAAGATTATTGGTTTAATAATGATTGAAGTTGGCTTGAAACCTGGTTATAAAACAGAAAATAGTTACAAAATTCCTAATTTTATTTTCAAGAAGAATGAAAGAGTAAAATCAACATTAATAAGGCAATTTTTTAATGATGAAGGCAATGTAAGAATTAAGGATAGAAGGTTACAAGTTAAACAAACTTCAAAAATAAAAATTTCAAAAAGACTTTGTAGGGAAAAATCAGAGGAAGTATCACATAATTTTCTAAAAGGAATAAAGGAATTACTTTATTCTATGGGGATTTATTCAAATATAAGTCTTGGTGCTTACAGGGATACAAAAGCTGATTGGGAACTTTCTATTTATGGAAAAGAAAATCTTGTTTTATTTAGAAAAAAGATAGGTTTTGATTTGTATGAAAAAACAAAAAAACTTGATGAATCAATTAAGAGTTATAAATTTCCCTCAGCTCCAAGAAACAAAAGAATAGAGTTTGCAATGAGAAAATTCAAGTATGTAGAGGAAAAAAAGGGTTTTGTAACAAAATATTCACTAGCTAAGGGATCTGAAAGGTCAATAAAAACAGCGGTTTACTACCTTGTTGATTTAAAGAAAATGAAAAAAATAAAAGAGACTGAAAGAGCAAAAGATGAAAAAGGCCATTTTTTGCCAAGAAAGTATAAATCAAATTAGTTACTTCTCCTCTTTCACCATCTTTATTGCTTTTACAGGGCATTCATTTGCGCAGATTCCACAGCCCTTGCAGTAATCATAATTTACCTCAAACTCGCCTTTCTTGTTTTTTGTTATTGCATTGTCAGGGCAGAACTGCCAGCAGGTTCCGCATTTTATGCATTTTTTATGGTCTATAATTGGCCTAAAAGAACGCCAGCCGCCTGTCTTGTTTTTTATTGTCGAGCCCGGCTCATCTATTACTGCTCCTACACTAATTTTTGGTTTTGTCATTTTGTCTGGTTGTAAACAGCTGTTATTGCCTCTTTGTTAAGCTCAGCTATTTTCTTTCCTTTTGTTTCTAAAAATGTTTCATCAATCGCTTTTGTTAATGATTTTAATGAAATAGCTTTTGTTATTTTTGAGAATGCGCCAAGCATTGGCGTATTTACAATTGGCTTTCCAAAAATCTTCAATGCAATTGATGTTGCATCAACAGTATGAGTATTAAAATTTCCTTTTATTTTTAAATCGGCAGTCTTTTTGTTTGTATTAATTATTAATGTGCCTTTTTCCTTTAAGCCAGATGTTACATCAACTGCATCAAGCAAAGAGGCATCAAGAACAACAACAATGTCTGGATTATATACCTGGCTCCTTATGTTTATTTTTTCATCAGAAATCCTTGCAAATGCCTGGACAGGTGCTCCTGATCTTTCAACGCCAAACATAGGAAATGTCTGGCTTTGCTTGTTGTCATGAAAAGCTGCTATTGCCATTATCTGGCCTGTTGTAACAGCTCCCTGGCCACCCCTTCCGTGAATTCTTATTTCTATCATCCTCTTTCAAGTATTTGAAGTTATTGAAACTATTTATATCTTTTTGTTTTGCTTAAAAGTGAGTTTAATATCTTAAAAAGGTTTATAAAGCCATAATTTAACCTTGTCTTATGAAATGTGAAATATGCAGGAAAAAGATTGATGAGACTTTTTTGAAAAAAATCCTAGGAACTTATGTAAAGGATGAAAAAGGCAAAAAACATGCAGTATGCTTTGAATGCCAGAAGAAGTTTTCAAATAAGGAAGAGCTGCTAAAACATATTTAATTATGCAATTGCCTCGGTAGCTTAGCTAGCCAGAGCGGCAGATTCGTAATCTGCAGGTCGGGGGTGCAAC
>Ga0268276_1000972_pt1 | contig 30486 bp, 30 predicted proteins | sample saktaG_4_FD_190145 | JGI IMG/M metagenome (GOLD analysis project Ga0268276, IMG submission 190145) | Saline water microbial communities from Sakinaw Lake, British Columbia, Canada - sak_2010_1_5_45m | ecosystem: Environmental > Aquatic > Non-marine Saline and Alkaline > Saline ...
TGATTTAACTGTCGAATTCTCATGATAACAGTTTAGCACGCTTTCGCGTGCTAAACCATTCATCCCCGCCCTCGGCGGACTGCGAGGCGTCTCAACGCCTCGGGCGGGGTTTCCTGTAAGGAACTAACAAAACACTGCTTATATTCTCGAGAATATAAGCAGTGTTCTTGGCAATAGATGTGTGATCGAAATTAGTAGCTCTAGGTCAAATCGCCCTTGTCAAACGGCTCAATGGTCATTGAGCCATTCGCTCAAAACAAAACATTCCGACATTCTTAAGAATGTCGGAATGTTTTTAGGGTGTTTTTATGCTCTCTTGGATTTCCTATGCTCTCTGCGGTTTGCGTCGATTTTTTTGACCTTATACTTTTCTATTTCAAGCTTCAACTCATCTTTTGTGGCCACAATGGTTTTGTAAAAGTCATCTGATTCTTCTACGGCGGTCAAGCTTTTGCCGGGCAAAACCAACCTTGCCTTAACTCTAAAAATGTCACCGTTTTTGTGGTGCTTTGTTTCTTTTTCTAACTCCACAAAAACCTCTGCTAAAGTTTTAAGACCATCGGGAGTATCTTGCTTTAAAATATTTATAAACTTTTTAAGTGTGAGAAACTTTTCTTCAACAAACTTTTTAATACCATCTGTTAATTCTAACCCTCGTGTTTTTATTATTACCTGCATATGTAGTATTCGCGAATTATGTTAATAATATTAATACGTGCTTAAAAACCAACTAGTTGCACCTCGGTTTCAATCGAAATGCCGAATGTTTTTTTTACTTCGCTTTTAACTAAATTTATCAAGGCCAAAACATCTTCTGCTTTTGCCGCGCCCAAATTAATTATAAAGTTGGCATGCTTTTCAGAAATTTGAGCGTTGCCAATTTTTTTGCCTGAAAGTCCGCATTTTTCAACCATATAACCCACAGGAATAACGCCTTTTTTAACGTGATTCTCTAACTCCGGATACTTTTTATACAATTCTTTTATTTTTACCCGATCAAATAATTTCGCCCTTGGCGAAATTACCGCCCCGCGGTATTTGACCGGGTGAATTTCAGGGTTCACAAATGTGGAGCCAGCAGAAGGAAAATCCATCGGGTGATGAGTTTTTCTGTATTCTATAAATTCTTTGACTTTATTTTCTGTTTCTTGTGGGTTTTGCTTTTTAAATTTCAAAACAGCTGAAACAATCACCCAATCTTTATTTTTTTTAAACAAGCTATTTTTTAAGGAAAATTGACATTGTCTTTTGGAAAGTTTTTTGATTTTTAAAGTTTTTTTGTTTAACGCCTCAACGCTTTCTACTACATCGGAAATTTTTGCCCCGAAGGCCTGCGCAGACCCGTATATCGCACCACCAACAGTTCCCGGCATACCCGAGGCCCACTCCAAGCCAGAAAGCCCTTTTGGGGCCAAAAGAAGAGCTAACCTGTTTGCGCTTTCCCCTGCGCCCACCAAAGCCTTGTTGTTTTTAAACTCAACGCCCCAAATATCTACTTTAATTGCTAAACCATCAAAACCATTTTCGGAAATTAAAAGATTGCTTCCCCCGCCCAAAATAAATACAGGTAAATTTTGTTTTTGGACTTCTTTAAGTGCGCCAACAAGCTCTTCTCTGGTTTTTGCAATAAAAAAATATTTGGCCGGTCCGCCAATCTTGTAGGTTGTATAATCTTTTAACGAAACATTTTTTTCAAACTCCATAAGTCTAGCTTGCAGATAAAAGCTGGTTTATTTTTGCTCTAGTAGACGGCCCAACATATCCTGTACCAGCGGACAACCCCAGCGGAGCTAAAATTTCTGACGCATATTTTTCTTGAAACCTTGTTACTGCCGCCATAGTTAAGTTAGCAAAATTTCCGGTAACTAAACCCTCTGGATAAATGTCTGCTCCTTGATTTTTTAGGACTGTTTGCAAACACGTTACATCGCCATTGTTCGCCACGCCAAAATAAAGGTTGGTGACCAATTGTGAACAAGTGCCATTGCCTTGACTTCCTTGTCCGCCTTGTTTTTGCGCTAAAAGAGCTGCCAGTTGCTTTTTTAACGAATCTATTTGAGCTAAAAGTTTTTCTATTAAAGCTTGCTCTGTTTCCGAATCTTTTCCTGTAATCGAAACTGTAAAGTTATAGGGATAGGTAAAATCTAGATCGTCGAACCCCGAAAATTTCGTCTGCAAAGAAGGAATTATGATCAGAGAGTTATATTTTGCGCCAAAATCTTGAACATTAATTTCTCCTTTTCCGTCAGCATCAAGCCCCAAAATATCTACAGAATAGTTATTATTTTTATCATAAATTATATATGGAACCGCAAAATTAAGCCCCTCCGAGCCAGAAAAGTTTAACTTTAGGTTTCCGCTACCTCCAATAATTTTTTGCCAATTGCCGGTCCAATTTTTGGTAACATTTGTAGAAGATAAAGAACTGTTGCCCGTTAACGGTAAAAATATCAATGCAGGATTAACCCTTATATTGCTTAGATTTTGATTAATATAACAATACTCTGAGTTTTGCGAGCAGTCGTTAACCACCGAGGCTATTGTCCAATTAGTAAAAACTTGGGTGAAATTTTTAGTAACCCCCCTTCTTAAAAGAGCTTCGTTTATACTTTCTATTCCAACGGATCCTGACCTCAAAGAATACGATAGAATATTGACCCCATAATGGTCAACCAAATAATGCATAAACAAGCTAACACTGGCGTAATCATATTTTGTGCCAGCCCAATTAGTAATGGAATCTGAGGGATTGTATATAAAATCTTTAACTCTTTGCTGTAAATTAGAGCCTGCGTAATTATTGTCATACCCCAAAATAGTTGAAGAATAATCAGCCCGCGCTTCGTTTAACCACGTATCTTCTTCTACCCCATACATTTTATTTTTCTGATTAAATGTTATCAGGTGTGTAAACTCATGCGCTAAAATTATTTTGGCACCCGGATTGTTGATACTGGAAACAGCCATATACAACATTTCTCTTTGGTTAGAAGTTGGCACTTGAAGTTTTTCATATCCATCGGCCTCTCTAAAATATCCTCCTTCGGCACTATTCATCGGCTCAAACAAAATCGTAATTCTAGGGTCATTATCTATGCCAGGGTTCCATTCTGCACCAAAGGTTGAGGTCAATGTTGGATAAATATTATTATCAAACTCATTAGATAAATCATCTAAAATAGCTAAAACCTCGCTCTGCTTTGATTGAGTTTGCGAACTCCACCACGATTTTTCTATATAAAAATATAATTTGGGACTAGTTTGCACCAAGGTCGCAGATACTTGCATTCTATTGTTGATATCAAAACTCTTATCTACGTTAAAATTCACAGTGTCTCCCACAGTTGCTGCATGGACACTCCCTGCAAAAAATAGCAGAAATCCGGCAGTTAAGATTGTCTTGGCCCAAAAAAATTTCATAATCGTTTTTTTATTTTACCACGAAATAACAAACGATCCAAAAATTAAGACTAAGCATTCCTTGTTCTACCTTTATTTTTATTCCACCATTCTTTTCCAAAAACCAGCACTAATCCTATAAAAAACCCAAGAAATGCTCCTATGATAAGTGTAAATACAATACTCTGTTTTTTGTAAGAAGTATCTGGCCCACTTATCAAACTGGGAGGGATTGTATCTTCCAGCTGGTTACGTAGATCAAGGCCCATTAGTTGTATCTCTGCCGTTTGTTGGTTCATTGACGTGAACTTTCCCATAGCTTGTTCTGCTCTTACTATCCCTTGATTGATTTGTTTTTCGTAAGATTTTAATAAATCTTCTTGCTCTGATAAAATGGCAGAGACGAGATCTGATGCATAACCCTTGGCTTTCTCCTGATTTCTAGAAGTAACCCTTACTTCTATTATTTTTGTGCCGGGTATAACAGTGGCAAAAACGGTGTCAGCAGGACTCAAATTTATACTTTTATTAAATACTCCGTAGTTTATCTCTCCTACCAATTCGTCCGGACCCTTTATCGAGTCCTCACCAGCAGAGCCAGTCTTGATACCAAAAACAGTTTCATATGTTCTGGGAATTATGCCAATGTTTTTAAAAATAAATATGCCCGTCGCGATAAACAATCCTATTGCCAAACAAACAAACATTATTTTTTTGCCCCTTTTTATTACCCTAAAAAAATTTACCAAATCGATTTCTCCATAATCATTACAATTTTCCATTTTAAATCTATTTTTTAATTATATTTTATAAAAAGGAATCAAATATTTTAGAAAATTTACTACATTTTCTTTACCCCCCTTGGTGATAATTGATTCTAAAGCATCTAAATCATTTCTAAATTTTTCTAAATTAATAAGTGGCGGTTTAGCTATAAATATTTTTTGATTTTTAGTGGCAAGCGTCCCCTCTTCTGCTGTTAAAATCTCTTCAAATAACTTTTCTCCCGGTCTTTTACCTATAAAAACAATCGCGATATCCTTATCAACCTGAAACCCCGACAACTTTATCATCTCCTTTGCCAAATCAACTATTTTTACAGGTTTTCCCATATCTAAAACAAACACTTCGCCCCCCTGCCCCATGGCTCCTGCCTGCATAACCAAAAGACAAGCTTCAGACGTTAACATAAAATATCTTTTCATTTCGGGATGCGTAACTTCAACGGGCCCTCCCTTTTTTATTTGCTCCCTAAAAATAGGGATAACGCTTCCCCTGCTATTTAATACATTTCCAAATCTTACGGAAATAAACTTAGTTTCACGTTTTTCATTAAATAGCTGGCAAAGCATTTCACCGGCTCTCTTTGTGGCCCCCATTACAGAAGTGGGATTAACCGCCTTATCAGTTGAAATAAAAACAAACTTTTCGGCTCCAAAGGCCAGTCCAGCCTCAGCCACCGTCTTTGTACCAAAAATATTATTTTTTACAGCTTCGTCACAATTGTCTTCCATCAAAGGAACGTGTTTGTAGGCAGCTGCGTGAAAAATAATTTCTGGCCTAAACTTATCAAAAATTTTATTTATCTTACTTTTATCTGTGATGTCACATACTAACGGCTCTGTTTTCAATTGCAAAAAATTACTTTTAAGCTCTCTGGAAATATTAAAAATTCCCGTTTCATCCTGGTCAAGTAAAACCAAAAGCCCGGGGTTAAATTTTGCAATTTGCCGGCACAGCTCCGACCCTATTGATCCTGCAGCTCCCGTTACAAGAACTTTTTTATTTTTTATAAATTCGTCTATCTGATTTTTGTCTAAAACAACCTCTTCTCTCCCAAGCAAATCTTCAACTTCCACGTCTTTGAGGTTCTTAAAAGATACTTGCCCCCTGATTATTTCAGATAAGGGCGGAGCAATTTTTATTTTCCATACGCCTGCCTTTTTACCAAGCTCAACCGCTTCTTTTATTTTTTTCCCGTCTACAGAAGGCAAGGCGATTATCATCTGCTTTATCTGAAAATTTTTGACAACTTCTGGAATATCGCAAATTTTTCCCAAAACCTTAAAACTATGAATTGATACTCCCTTTTTCATCGGGCTATCGTCCACCAGTCCAACAGGGTAATATGGGCTTTTGCTTGAAGATATTATGCTCCTCAAAATTTGCTCTCCTGCGTCCCCGGCTCCCACAATTAAGGTTCTTTCTTTGTCTAATTCCTTACTACCACCCACAAGTATAAGATAGATTTTTTTTGACAAACGCAAACCTCCGCAAAACATAAAAATCAAAAAATAACTAATGACAAAGACTGACCTGGGGAACCCCGCAAAAAAAGGAAATTCTTTTGAGAGAGAGATAGTAATTCCCAAAAATAAAAAACTAAGGATTGTGGCCTTGAAAAGAGACACTAGCTCCTGGGTGCTTACGTACGACCAGGAAAAAGAGTATAGCCCGAAAAAATAAAAAATTGGCAAGCAAAAAGATAGCGTCCAAATTATAATTTTTTGGAGTTCTCGCCCGTCTAAATATTCCACCGGTATTGTCCCATCAAATCTTAGAAGAAAAGATAAATAAATTGAAACTGAAATTAACAGTATGTCAAAAAACAAAAAAAACAGTAATCTTGTTGTTGTAGTTCTCTTTAAAAAGCGAAATCCCATAAATTTCTATTTATAAAAATCTTTAACGCATTCCACGACGTATTCTATTTGTTTATTCTCCAACTCTGGATACATGGGTAAAGAAATAACCTCTTGGCATATTTTTTCTGTCTCTAGTAAAAAAATGTCGTTTGGTAAAAGTAAAGGTTGTTTATACATTGGAGGCGACCATGAAATTAATGTTTCTACGCCCTGCTCTTCCAAATACTTCTTAAGCTCGTCGCGACGCTCGGCCCTAATAACATAATTTGTGTAAATGTCAGAAAATCGCTCGTCATTAAAGTGCGGGATTTTAACGCTGGCTAAGCCCAACAGTCCTTTTTGATAAATGTCGGCAATTTCCTTCCTGCGACTCAACCATTCTGGAAAATATTTTAATTTAACATTTAAAAGGGCTGCGTGAACATTATCCATTAAAAAATTATGAGCGTGATAATAAAATTTTCTGTCTTCCCTGTCTTCTCCATTATAACGCATTAATCTCATCTTCTTTGCAACATCATCATCATTTGTAACAACCATGCCATTGTTCCCCCATCCACCAAGGGATTTTGCCCAATATAAGCTGAAGCAACCCGCAAAGCCAAAAGAACCTGCTGATTTCACGCTTTCGTCTTTCATTTTTAAAGTGGCGCCCAATGCTTGAGCCGCATCTTCAATAACGATAAGGCCCTTTCTTTTGGCAATATCCATAATTGCTTCCATGTCGCACAAACGACCATTAAGATGAACCGGCTCGATTGCCTTGGTTTTGGCCGTTATTGCCTTTTCAATCAACTTTGTTTCCATATTAAAATCTTTGCCGACATCAATCAATATTGGCTTAGCTCCCAATAAATGAACTGCTGAAATGCTGGCAATAAAAGTATGAGCAACAGTAATCACTTCGTCTCCCTGTCCTATGCCAGCTGCCTGAAAAGCCACGTCCAAGGCTGAGGTTCCAGAGTTTACTCCTATAGCATGTTTAGCTCCAACAAATTTAGCAAAATCTTCTTCAAATTTCCAAAGCTCCTCTTTATTAACAATAGCGCCTCGAGAAAGCGTGTCATCGAACGCTTTTATAAATTCCTCACGATGGTCTTGGTATTGTTTTTGCGGATTTGCAAAACGAACTTTATACTCCATATTTTTAATTATTAACTATTTTTTAGCCAGGATTTTAATCTTTTAAAACCCTCAACAATTTTTTCTGGAGAACCGGCGAAAGAAAATCTTAAATGACCTTCTCCGGCAGGGCCAAAGGCGCCACCGGGAATTGTTATAACATGCGCCTCATGAAGAACCTTTAAAGCTAAATCAAAAGAATTTAAAGCGCTAAATTTATATTTTGCCAAAATATAGTAAGCTCCTTGTGGTTTTTGATATTCAAAATAATCCTTTAAATTATCCATCTCTTTGCACATTATCTCTCTATTTTGAGTCAATTGGTTGGCAAATTCTGCCACCGAGCCTTGGTCGCCACGCAAAGCAGCTATAGCAGCTTTCTGAGAAATGGCTGGCGCACAAATTGCTAAAGCATCATGAACTTTTAACATGTGGTCAATAATTCCCGAATCAGCAAAAGCAAAACCTATTCTATACCCTGTCATTGCATATTTTTTTGAAAAACTACCGCAAAGAATTACGCGGTCGCGAATTTCGGGAATGCTTGCAGGTGAAAAATGTTTTATATTTTCATAAGTCAAAAAATCGTATGTCTCGTCAGAAATAATTATCAGGTTACGCTTTTTAGCAAAATCCGCCAAGTCCCTAATTTCTTTTTCAGTAAAAACAGACCCTGTTGGATTGGAAGGATTAGAAAATAAAATTACTTTTGTTTTTTGGGAAACACTCTCTTCTAATTCTTCGAAGTTTATGCTCCATTCGGATTCTTCTTTAAGCTTTACGAATTTGGGCACCCCTCCAAACTGAATTGTTTGCTCAATATGAGAGGCGAACCCCGGAGTAAACAATATAACTTCATCGCCCTCATCTACAGTGCTTGCCAAAGCGCAAGCAACAGCTTCTTGGCACCCAGAAGAAGCCATTATTTCTTTTTTGGCCTGAATGCTTTTTATATTTTTTCTTTTTTCTAAATCTCTGGCTATCAACTCTCGCAATTCTGTTATTCCCGGCTCTAAAGTATATTTAGCAGTGCTAATGTCCTCAAGAGATTTTCTAATGCCTTCTTTTATAAATTCTGGAGTATCAAAATAAGGAATGCCTTGGCCAAAAGAGATCACATTAGCTCCAGTTTCTTCACAAAAATGATCAGCTAAAATAGACATCTCTTTTATGGGAGATATCACAATTTTCTGAACTCTTTTGGAAATATTTTTTGTCCTAAATTTATGGCCAGATGCGCCTATGGCTGATCTTTGTTCCATATTTTTTATAATCTTATATATGCTGGGCCTTCTCTTTTGTAGGTTTCTTGGATAATCCCCTTTACCTTATCAGGATTTTTGACCACATAAGTTTTTAAATTAGGAAAATTCTCTAAAGCTTTTACATCTTCGTCTTCTGTAAGGAGATTGTGGCTAAACCCCAAAAATTTATATTTTTCACTGCCTTTAACGCCAACAATTTTAACATTGGCATTATGCATGCAAACTGCATTTCTAACCATTTCATATGGTCTAAAAACCATAAAATTAATCATGCTGTAAATATATGGTTTTAGCCCAGACAGTGCCATGCCTGCGGCAATTATCATGGCACTTTGCTCTGTTACCCCAAAGTTAAAAAATCTTGTTGGGAATTTTTCTTCGAACTCATCCATGTAATTAAAGCCGACATCCGGAATAATCAAAACAATGCTATCGTCTTTTTCGGCGAGCTCTATTAAAGCACTCATAAACTCTCTCCTTGTGTCTTGTTGTTTTACTATTTCAGCCATTTAATTCTAATAAAGCTTCCTGATACTCTTGGTCAGACAAGGCTTTATAATGATAAAGATTATTATTTTCCATAAAACTCACTCCCTTGCCCTTTACTGTTCTGGCGATTATAACGCTTGGTTTATCTTTTGCTAAGTTAGATTTCAAAAACGCGCTTTCTATTTCTTCAAAATTGTGGCCATCTATTTCTAAAACATTCCATCCAAATGCTAGCCACTTTTCTTTTAACGGCTCGATATTTAAAACATCTTTTACTTCGCCCATCGCCTGCAAACCATTAGCATCAATAATAACCACCAGATTATCAAGTTTGTGATGCGAAGCTATTAGGGCTGACTCCCATGTTGTTCCTATGCCCACTTCTCCGTCTCCCATCAAAACAAAAACTTTACCCTTCTCTTTTTTTATTATTTTGGCAAAAGCAAATCCAACACCAAAAGGAAGCCCAAACCCCATCGATCCGCCTGCCGCCTCTACGCCCCTTATATTGGGCTCTGCTAAACCTATGTATTTACTGTCATCCCTGCAATAAGTTTCTAAATCTTCTTGCGGAATAATGCCTTTTTCCGCTAAAAAATAATAAACTGAAGCTGCGACCCAACCCTTAGAAACGACTATTCTGTCTCTATTCTCCTCCATATTTTTATCTATATTGGCGATATTGTATAAAACAGTAAATATGTCTATTGCCGAAAAGTTAGAACCAACATGGCCCGATTGCGCCTTCCAAACCATCTCAAGCACTTTTATGCGCGCTTGTCGTGCCATTTCTTTATATTTTTTTTCCTGGTCTTTCATTTCAATTAAATATTTTTATTATTGTCTTAAAAATTATTTTCATATCTAGCCAAAAGGAACTATCTTCAACATACTCTTTCTGAAGGCGTAATTTTTCCGGCCTGATTTCTTCCATATAGGTTTTTTCTGGGTCGACACTGCCTCTTAGTATTTCTGCCTCGTGAAAATTCCACAAAGAGGCCAAATCGGTTAAGCCGGGTCGTACTGACAGAATAACACTTTTCTCCTCTTCTGTCATCATATCAACATAAAGCTTTACTTCCGGCCTCGGACCGACTACGCTCATATCTCCCTTAATAACATTGATAAGCTGTGGCAATTCATCTAGCTGATATTTTTTTAAAAACATACCAATTCTTGTAAGCCTAGGGTCGTCAGCGGCAGTCGATGGTCCACCAATTTTATCTGCATTTACAACCATTGTCCTAAATTTATACATTACAAAAGCTTTTCCGTTTCTACCAACTCTCTGCGCCCTGTAAAAAATCGGGCCGGGTGATTCCTTTTTAATTAAAAACACTACAAACAAAAATACAGGCAACGTTATTAAGAATCCCACTACAGATGAAACTATATCAAATGCTCTTTTTATCATAGTTGTTTTTTGGCTTTGAAAAAACAAACACTACTTTAAAAGAATATTTTTTAAAAAATGAAATCCTTAAAAATATTCTGTCAAAGGCCTCTAATATTTTTAATAAATAAATCCCTTTTGGAAATCTTAAAACAGGAAACGCAATCCAGGAAATAAAATGAAAATAAAATACATCTTTTTCTCCAAAAAAAGCATCTGCTTTTTTTATGCCATCATTATCAAAAATATGAGACGCTGCCCAACCCGTTCTTTTGCCCACAGCCTTGTTAATCTTTCTGTTTAAATTTGTAAATGGATTATACCCAAAAGTTTCTATGCCTATTAAAAACCCACCTGGTTTCAAAACTCTAGCCAATTCCGGGTATGCTAGGTTAAGGTCTAAAGAAGAAAACGTTCCACCGTCAAAAATTACGTCAAAAGATCTATCAAGAAATTCAAGTTTTTCGCAATCCATAGCTAAAAATTTAGCCTTATCGCTTATCCCTTCTTTCTCTACTATTCTCCTGGCCACCTCTAAAGATTTTTCAGACAAATCTATGCCCACAACTTCTCCCCCAAATCCAACAAGCCAACAATAATGGACACCATTACCGCACCCATAATCTAGTATTTTTTTCCCTTTACATTTATTTTTAAGATATTCTTGTAAAAATTGATAGCTATTTAACAAAAAAGGGTTAAAGCCCTCAAAATCTCCCCCATCATTGCCTTTATAAGATTCAAGCAATTCTTCTGCTTTTTTGTCGTAGTGCTCAATCTCTGTCTTTTTTCTTACCTCCATTACATTATTTTAATAATTTTATTATACCAAAAATTGATCCAAACCCATAAATAAAATGTCGTACAGCCAAAGCAACGGGCAGAGAAAAAAGGTACCGTGCATCTTTTTCGTTTAAAGAAACCTTAATGGTAGCGTAAAATATAACCAAAATATATACAAAAATTTCAGCTAAAAAAAGATAATAAAACGGTTTAAAAAATATTCCTAATAAAAGAGTGCCAATTAGCCCAGAAACAAACATCAAGGGTAAATAATGCCTTAGCTTAAAAAATGTTTTAGTAAATTTAAATGGATAGACAGCCCAAACTCCATCCCTAAAGTTGTGAATAAAAAATTCTTTTAAATCAGATCTTACAAAATACTGGCTTGTTATGTCGGGAAACAAATATATCTTTCCTCCGGCTCTTTTCAACCTTAAATTAAATTCTATGTCTTGGCTTCTTTTTAAATTTTCGTTAAAATATCCAGCCCTATCAAAAACATCCCGCCTAAAGCAACCAAAAGGAACCGTATCAACCTCCTCAAATTTTGCAGGTGAGGTTTTATACTTAGCCCCTCCTGTGCCCAAGAACGAAGACATTGCCTTAACTATACCTCTGCCCATTAGATTGTTTTCTCTTGGCGTTATAGATATTATTCCGCCAACATTATCGGCGCCGTATTCCTCTAAATAATTAACGCATTTAGATATATAACTTTTGTCATAAATTGCGTGAGCATCCATTCTCATAATAATATCTCCCCGCGATTCCTTGATACCCATATTTAAAGCAGAAGAAGCAATATATTTATGGTTGTCTATTAATTTTATAAAATGATATTTTTGTATATAATCTTCTACTATTTCCCTGGTTCCATCTGAACTCATTCCGTCAACAACAAAAATTTCCATTTTGTCTTTTGGATAATCATTTTCTAAAACAGAGTCTAAGCACTTATCTATAAAATTTTTTTCGTTTCTGCATGGAATTATTACAGATACCAATGGTTGACTTAACATGAGATGAAAAAATTAATTTACTATTTGCTCTGCTTTTACCGGCACGAATATTAACGCCATTGTCATCGCAGTAAAAAACCAATAGATCTCATCTGGTTTGACTACCATAAAAACATCGTTGGGAATAGCCATTGCTAGCATAGAAACAGTAGCAACAAATAACCCAGCGGTAAGACCCTTTTTAAATAAATTATTTTTATCTTTAAAGCTATTGTAGGAAATTTTTAATATAGACCACATTAGCCAAAAGAATAGAAACAACCCCATGATGCCTCTTTCTAAAAGCACTCTCATATACTGACTGTGCGCCTCTCCAAAAACACCAACTCCAGTGACTAAATATTGCGGACGCTCTATCAACATACCTAAATGCTCTCTAAGTATGCCTCCGCGGGATTCTGAGTCGCCAGAAGCATATTCAAACATAACTTTTTTAAACGAAATTATTTTTTGGGGCACTGGTAACACATATACTGCAGCTACAACAACTCCCAACATTATTGCTATTAAAATTATAATTTTCATTGTTACTATAAAATTAAGTCGACCTTTAAAGAATAAGAACAAAGAAACAACTATAGAAATGAGCAACCCCATTGTGGCCGCCATTGACCCAGACCACATTACCCCCACCATCGGCAAAATACAAACAACAAAAAGGGCCACTTTTTTGATTTTAGAAATATTTAGTTTGCTATAATAAAAAATAAAAAGATTTAGAAAAAATATAAAAAGCATCAAAAAAAACCCTCCGCTCGGGAACGGACCGCTGGGTTCAATAAATGCATTTGGTCCGTATGGCTCCATGGACCACCTAACATTAAAAATAAATACATAAAATAACCAAAAAACATTTACCAAAGAAAAAATTATCCAATATTTCATCAATCGCTTTCCAGAGTCAATATTTTTGAGGCAGTAAAAAAACAAAAAATAAAAAAGAAAAAATTCTATTTCCTTTAAAAAATAAAAAAATGTTATTTCTAAATTAACATCCCTAAATAATAAATTTACCAACACGCTAAAGAGACCAAATGAAATCCACGCTAAAATAGGCCAAAATAGCGGTGGCTTTTGGAATTTATATTTGCCTGATACAAAAAAATAGCAAAGCCAAAAAATTAAACCTATGCAAAGCAATATATCTTCAATCCTTATGTCGATATTTCTCCCAGTAGATGGCACAAACCCTAAATGGAGCCTGGGCGACAAAGATATCGCTGCGATAAGTGAAATTAAAAATAAATAAATAATCTTTTTGTTTACCATCTGTTTAACAGGATATCAATCTTTCGTTTAATTAGTATTAAAAACCTCCACAGATAACATAAGGCTAAGTCAGAAAAAATACGTTGAGGAAATTTTGGCTTTTCTAGGCCCTTTTTAGTTAAAATCCAATCTGCTTCCCGCAGTGTTAATAAATTCATAAATCCACCTGTTAACCTTAGATTGTAGGCTTTTTCAACTGCAAAAAACGGTTTGCTTTTTTGCGGGTAATTGTGATTTTGGTGAATAGCAGTAATGGCTTTTGTAGAATTAATAACGGGAATTTTCCTTTTTCTTAATTCATACACTAGCCAACTATCTGTACCAGGACGTCCAATAATAAATTTAGGAAATTCTAAGGGCATATTGCGGGGCAAAACCCAATAATCCATTGCCGAAGGAGCATGAAGCGACCCCTTTTCCTTGATCAGATTCATTATCTTAATTTGCCAATCTTTTTGGGTAAAATCAATTTTTTCTTCAAAATTTAAATCCCATCTTCTGCCCGCGATCAAAAACGGCTTGTTGCCGATGGATTCTAATGCCATTTTTACTGACGGCAAAAAATTATCAGTTAAAATAATATCCGTACTTATCTGAACTATAATCTCATATTTAGATTTTTCTTTTGCAATATCAAACAGGCTACTTAACAACGGTGTGCCAAATTCGCTAGACTGACGATCTTTAACGCACTCTACACATAATTCTTCTGCAACCCTAGAAGTTGTTCCATCTTCGTCTTCAAATAAAATAATTTGGCAGCCAGGACACACTGCTTTCCAGCTTTCTATAGAATTTCTTTGGATCCTATCAAAGGGACCCTTAAAGGGTCGTGGCGTTGAAAATAAAGTAAGCATATTAAATTAAATTTTCTTCTTTTAGTCTTTTTTTTAATCCTTTTTCCAAATTATATTCCGACTCCCACCCTAAGACCTTTTTTATTTTTGAATAATCTAAACAATATCTCATCAACTCTCCCGGTCTATCGGGCAAGTATTTTGGATCAGCCTTTTTGCCTAAAAGCTCTGCTATTTTATAATAAAGATCGTTTAATGTTGTCTCCACGGATGTGCTTACATTAAAAACGGGGTCTTTAAAGGTATCTTCCAATCCAAGCACCAAAACATTGGCCTTAACAACGTCGTCTATATATGTATAGTCTCTTGTCTTACTTCCATCTCCCCATATATCTGCTTGTTTTCCAGAAGATAGTTTGTGGATATAGTCAGTCATCGCTCCTCCCTGCTGACCAGAACCGTAAACCGTCGCATATCTTAAAATTGCATAATTTAATCTATGATTTTTATGGAAAGATTTTACATAATTTTCAACAGAGCCTTTTACAGTCCCGTAGGGAGCAACCGGTTTTATTGGCGCGGTTTCACTTATTGGAAAATTTTCTGGATTGCCGTAAACAGCGCCCGAAGAAGCTAATATAAATTTTTTAACTCCGTATTTATTGCAATTTTCTAACAAATTGGAAATAGCCTTTACGCTTTCATGTCCTATGTCTTCCTCTAAAGATTTGTGCAACGAGATATTAAAAGCAAAATGATAAACAATTTCTGGATTTTCATTTTTAAAAACTTCTTCTAGAGAGGCACTTGTTATATCAAAATCATAAAATTTTATTCTAGGATCGATATTTTTTGTATCTGCCCTCGGCAAATTATCTACTATAACAATATGCGCTCCTCTTTCTAACAAAGCTAAAACGGTATGACTTCCGATAAATCCCAGCCCACCGGTCACCAAAATCTTTTTATCTTTTAAATCCATATCATTTTCCACTAAAAACGCTTCTATTTTTAATTCTCCTTAAAAACCCATTAATAACGTAATCTCCGTCGCCCTGTAAAAAATAATTTAAAACTCTAAATCCAACAGAATATATTTTTAGAAATGGTGTCGCCCATTTCTTTTTTCCGTAACGTTTTGCAATAATGTCCATTTCCTCAAAATACTTTGGAGTGTAAGCAAAGTTTTCAGTCAAAGAACCTTTGTGTCTTCTCATAGCGCTAAAGAAATATGGAAGATACTTGAATTTTACCCCAGCGATGCCTAGCCTCAAAAAGAAATCGTAATCTGGCGCTAACCTCAAATTTGCATCATGTATGCCAACTTTTGAAAATAAACTTCGTTTCCAAAAAGTACTTTGAGACCCCAGCGAAACTCCTTCATATTGGTAGACTACCTTCGAGAACTTAGTATATACGCACTCCCCGACAACTTTGTCGTTTTCATCTATATTGAGCATGTTCCCAAAAATGACATCTATGTTTTTATTTTCTTTGAAAAACTTTCCCACAGTCATTAACGCCCCTGGTAAAAAAATATCATCGGCGTTCATTTCGTTGACCAATTCACCAGTCGCCATTGGAAATCCCTTATTTATAGCATCAGCTTCTCCTCGATCTTTTTCGCTTAGCCAATAATGAATGAACTTCTCATATTTTTTGATTATTCCAAGTGTGCCATCGGTAGAACCACCATCGATTACAATTAACTCAAGGTTAGGATAATTCTGATTTAGCGCGCTGAGAATGGTTTTTTCTAAAAATTGATCTGCATTAAAAGATGGAATAACAACAGAAATTTTTGGAAAATCAGAATTTTTGTTCAGCAAAACTCTCTCGTTAAAATTAGACTTTAAAACAAAATCTTTTATTTCTTTTTCTGGAATTTTTTTTCTCATGCTTATTTTTCAGCTTCCACATTAAGGCTTATTAAAATACCATGTTTTTTGTCCATATGAGGAATATAAGCTTGAGACAAATCGTCATAATCTTTATGAATCGTTTCTTCCCAATTATACCTTCTGATTTTTTTAAACCCAGCTTTCTTCAAAAATTCGTACAAATAACTAAAATCGAAAATCATACCATGAGTATTTGCGGGATAATCTTGCCTGCCCATCAAGGGGCCGATAACCAATTTAAAATCTTTATATTTAAGATAAACCTTAACTATTTGCTCAAAATCAGAAACAGCTAATCTTAATATGCCTCCGGGCTTTAAAACCCTATGCCATTCCTTTAAAACGTCGTCTATTTGACCCCTCTTAAAATGATCGAGGATGTGGCAAGCATAGATCAAATCCACCGAACCCTCTTTAAACATTTTTAACTTATCAGCTGAGGTTACATAGTCCACATGGGGTAATTTTCTAATATCAACATGAATGAACCCGGGGATATATCTTGTTCCGCAACCCAAATGCAATTTTACTTCAGTGGGCATTTTTACGTTTGTTGCCTGCTTGATATTTTTTTTATTAGCTTTTTCCATGATTATCAAAAAAATTTTTAATTTTATTGCAGATATAACGAATTTCTTTTTCCGTCAAACCCGTAGCAGAGGGCAAGCGCAAAACTCTTTCATAAGCAAAAATAGAATTAGAAAAATCACCTTTGATATTATAACAAGGCTGAAGATTCAAAGGATAAAAACTTCTAGAGGCCTTAATGCCTTCCTTATCTAAAAAATCTAAAAGTTCTTGCGGATTTTCAACTAAAATCGTAATTCTATAGGGGACTTTATTGCCACGAGGATCAACAAATGGAAACTCGATTCCTTTTACCTTGGCCAAATATTTTTTATAAAGTTTTTCGATATTTTTTCTTTTTTTAATAATCAACGGTAGTTTCTTCACTTGGGCGACTCCCACAGCTGCTTGTAGGTCGGTCAGGCGAAAATTATAACCCATTTGATCATGAATATACCACCCCCTTCCTGTTCTACCTTGGTTTAAAAGAATAATTGCTTTTTTAGCCAATTCATCATTATTAGTTAAAACCATTCCGCCTTCTCCAGTTGTTATAATTTTATCTGCGTAAAAAGACATACATCCAACATCACCAAATCCGCCCACTGGCTTTCCCTGAAAACTCACCTTGATTCCCTGAGCAGCGTCTTCAATGACAGACAATTTATGTTTTTTAGCAATCTCCATTATTTTTTCCATGTCAGCTGACTGCCCATAAATATGCACTGGCATTATTGCCTTTGTTTTTTGAGTAATCGCATCTTCAATCTTCAATGGATCAATATTAAAAGTTTTTTTATCAACATCAACAAAAACTGGTTTTGCTCCCGTCCAAAAAACAGAGTTAGCAGAAGCTATAAAAGTAAAATTCGGCACAATCACTTCGTCGCCCGGACCAATTCCCAATATTTTCAACCCCACGTAAAGAGCCTGTGTGCCATTACATACTCCGATAGCATGTTTTACTCCGCACAATTTAGCAATTCTTTTCTGAAATTCTTTTAGTTTTGGACCGCCAGAAATCCATTTATTTTTTATAGTTTCAGAAACTTCTTTTAATTCTTCTGCACCTATAAAGGGCTCTATTTGAGGTATAATTTTTCTTTTCATTTTTTAAAAATTAACTTTAAATTATTTAATCTTTTGCCCAACAACGATTTGGAAATTTATCTTTTAAAATTTTGTCCCCTTCTCCTGGCGGAGTTAAGCCAAGCGCTCTAAAATCGGCATCAATCATTATCTTAACCAAATCTTGAAACTTAACTTTTGGCTCCCAGTTAAGTTTTTCTTTTGATTTTGAGGCGTCACCAACTAAAATATTGACTTCGGCTGGTCTTAAATAATGTGAATCTATTTCAATATAATCTTCCCAATTTCCCAAGCCCGCATACTCAAATGCCTCTTTAAGAAATTCTCTTATAGAATGAGTTTGCCCGGTGGCTATAACATAATCATCGGGTTTTTCTTGTTGGAACATCACCCACATAGCTTCAACATACTCTGGAGCAAATCCCCAATCTCTTTTAGCGTCTAGATTCCCCAAATAAATCTTTTTATCCAATCCTTTTTTAATTCTAGCTATACCCCTTGTTATTTTTCTTGTAACAAATGTTTCTCCCCTTCGGGGGCTCTCGTGATTAAATAAAATTCCATTACATCCAAATAGTCCATATGCGTCTCTATAAAGCCTAGTCATGTCGTATGCAAATACTTTTGAAATTGCATAAGGACTTCGTGGATTAAACGGTGTTTTTTCATTTTGAGGAGATGAAAACCCTCCAAACATTTCTGAGCTTGCCGCATTGTAAAATTTAATTGGCAATCCTATATTTTTTATTGCCTCCAATATTCTTAGTGTACCCAGAGCATCCGTGTTGGCTGTATATTCTGGCATATCAAAAGAAACCTTAACATGAGACTGAGCTCCCAAATGATAAACCTCATCTGGTTTTATTTGGTTAACCAACTTCTCAATACTACTAGAATCAGTTAAATCGCCATAATGCAAAAAAAGTTTTGCCGTGGTGTCATGGTATTCATCCGAGATAAGATGATCTATCCTCTGGGTTGTAAAAATACTATCCCATCTTATTACGCCATGGACTTCGTATCCTTTGCTTATTAAAAATTCTGCTAGGTAAGAGCCGTCTTGACCGGCAATACCTGTAATTAAAGCTTTTTTCATATTATTTTTCTGGCGAAATAAATTTTATATTTTTATTTATTTTTCCTAAATTATCTTTTAGTTGGTCGGCAATATTCCAGGAAAGAATCAGGGCATAAACATCTTTGTATTGCAAAAAAACATCGTCATTTTTTATTGGAATTCTTGATAATGGAGTGTGCTTTCCGCATTTATAGGGGGAAGAATCTGTCACATAATCAATCGCGGTATGGTTTAAGTTATAAAAATTAAGAAAAGTGTTCCCCTTGGCCGCAGCTCCAACTGCAATAATTGATTCTCCGTTGGATTTTATTTCATAAACTTTTTTAAGAAAAGCATTGCGTTGGGTTAAAATATTTTGCATAAACTTTGCATAGCTCTCCGGATTAAAAAGCCCTAGCACCTCTTCTTTTTCAATTAATTCTTTCACTATTGAAGCCTCGGCATTTGCTTCATTTTTTCTCTTTGAATACACGCGAAGAGAGCCGCCGTGGTAATTTACCATTTGCACGTCTGTAATTACCAGATCTGCCGCTTCCAAAACTTTTTTAGCAGACTTAACTGTAAAATAACTTACATGTTCGTGATAAATCTGATCGAATTTTTTTGTTTCAAAAGTCGCCATCCAATAGGGCGATTCAAAGACAAAAACGCCGTCTTTGTCTAAAATCGACTCAACTGCTTTTACAAAATCTTGCGGTTCGTCTGAATGGTTAAAAACATTATTTGCGGTAATTAGATTTACCTTTCCAAAATCTTTTAAAATTTTTGCTATGTTTTCTAAATTAAAAAGTCCAATAAAAGTTTTAACATTACTCTTTTTTGCCAGGTCTGCCATAAATTGAGAAGGGTCAACTCCCAAAACTTTGTATCCATTTTTCTGAAAATGTTCTGGCAAAAAACCGTCATTTGAGCCAACATCGATAATACTGGACCCTTTTTCTAAATTTATCCTTGCAGGAACTTCTGTTGCATAATTCTGCCAATGATTTTTTGAGAAAGTAGAATTTGCCGAAGTGTATGAATAATCATAAGACGCATAACGGTCCATGGGATTAGTTATGCAAGAAGTTTGGATGTGTCCGCAGTCTTTACATAGATCGCACGACAACGGATAAACTGGCTCAGATTCACTAAGTCGCGATTCCGGAATAAAAGTATCGGCAAACGGATGCATTCCTAAGTCTAAAATTCTTATAAGATTTGGTGAATTACACGCTAAACATAATTTCCTAAACATAATGATGATATTTAAAAATTATTTTTGTAATATTCTACTGTTTTTTTAATTCCATCTTCAAGTTGAACTTTAGGTTCCCAATCAAATATTTTCCTCATTTTGCTTATCTCCATTGTTTTTGTCGGGGCACCGTCTGGCTTGGATGGATCAAAAACTATTTTGCCATCGTATCTGACCGCATCCTTTATTAAGTCAGCCAACTCTGCGATCGAAATCCCCCTGCCAATTCCTATATTTACAGGCTCATTATGCGAATCAATAAACAAAGCTCTCACCAAAGCTTCCGCGCCGTCTTCCACGTAAAGCCATTCTCTAATTGGTTTCCCAGTCCCCCATACAATAACTTCTGGAATATTTTTTCTCTTAGCTTCTTCAAATTTCATTATCAAAGCTCCCAACGCGTGCGATTTTATTTCTTCAAAATGGTCTCCGGGACCATACATATTCGGTAAAATCAAATGAACAGAATCAAAACCATATTGTTTCCAATAAGCTTGCCCCTGAGCTAAACCAGCTTTTTTTGCAATTCCATAGCTAGCAACAGATTCGTGCATGGGTCCATCCCACAATTCTTCTTCCTTAAAGAGGGATGCGGACCCAGGATAAACGCAGTTTGAAATAGGATTAACAAATCTCTTCACCCCAGCCAGGCGCGCAGCTTCCATAAGATAAGTGGTCATCAAAATATTGTTATAAAATAGCTCGGCAGGATGTTCATATCCAAATTGAATCCCGCCTACATAAGCAGCGCAATGTATTAGGGCGTCGAACTTTTCTTTTTCTATAATTTTTTTAGTTTTTCCAAAATCCCTAAAATCATATCCGTCAATTAAATCCAAAGAAACGAGATTTATATTCCGTTCTTTCAATTTTTTTATCACGCTCTTTCCTAAAAACCCGCTTCCTCCGGCAACTAATATTTTTTTGTATTCTTTTCCCATATTATTTTTTTATAAAAATTGCATCAAAATAAATTATGTGTCCGTCTTTATGGTCTATAACTTGTTCTAAATTTCCATAATAATTAAATCCCAAAGTGTCCATCAAAGCAAATATTTTTTGGAAATCCGGCTGACCCTTATAAAGTTCGTCGTTAACAATTTCTATAACACAAGCTTTCACCTGTGAGAGCGTTTTTTTTGCCCCGCCGATCACTAAGTCCTCATACCCTTGGACGTCCATTTTTACCAAAATTTCTTTTTCCAATTCTTTTTTTACTAATTTTTCCAAAACCGCATCTAAAGTAAATTGACTCACTTTTATTTTTTCCTGATTTTGAGCTAAATTAAAATCGTTTTCAAAATTTTTAGTTGTTTGTAGCATAGAAGACGAATCGGTGTGGTCTGAATGTAGAAACATTTCTCTTTCTTCTTCTCTGTCTCCTAACGCCACATTAAAAGCAAAAACCCTTCCATGGCCCGAAGCTTTTGCCCATTTTTCTAAATCGTCAAAGGCTAGCTTAACTGGCTCAAAACAGAAAATTTTTGCTTCTGGAAAAGTTACAAAAACCCGCTTAGCAAACTGACCACGATTAGCGCCGATATCGATGATTGTCTTTATTCTCATCTTGTCAATCCCGGCAAAATCAACTTTTGGAATTTTATAAATATCGTAACCTAAAATATGAATTAAATTAACGATTATTTTTTTAATCATGTTTTTCGGCTATTTCTTTTAATAGATCCGCCGTTCCGTAATCGGTTATTTTACCATACTCAAGGGCGTTTTCAACTGATTTTCCAGGAATATTTTTTAAAAACTTAATTAATTTTTTTTCATTTTCTATGTATTCTACTCCCTTAAAGCCTTTATAAAAATCTCCCAAAACCTCCTGATGAAAATCTAAGGCTACTGCGGGTTTTCCGGGGCATTGAAGTAAGGCCGTAAAAACAACCGTACTTGCCGATCTTGGCAGGTCAATGATAATATCTGCCATTTCTAAATATTTATCAACCGATTCTTTTGGGTTGACTATTGTTATTGAATTGGAAATTTTATCCGTTTCTTTTTTAATTTCCGGAACGTTAACGACATCGGGGTGTGGTTTAATGATAATATTCCATTCGGGCAAATTATCGTTCACTAATCTAATAATATTAAACCATGCACCCAGAAACTCTTGTTCTGGAATCAAAGACCAATCTTTGCGTCTAAAACCCACCCGGTTTGACGGCATCAATAAAAGGGCGATGTTCTTATCTGTTTTTTCATCTTCCAATTTATTTAAAAAAGCTTTTGCGAAAAAATCACGGGTTTTTCTTACAGCTAACGGATGAGGTAAAATTTTTATTTTTTTAGCCGGTACTCCTGCATTTTGATAAATTTTAGAATCTTTTTCAGAAAAAACCACTTCGTAATCTGCGTCTCGCATGCCCGAATTGCCTGTTCGCAAAATATAACTTGATTTTCCCGCTAATGGCTTTTGACCGGCAGATAATGGCAGGATCCAGTGATACAAAAAATGACCAAAGTATTTTCTAGCTTTTACTAAAAAAATTCTAACAATTAACGGTAAAAATTTAGGAAATCTTGTATGGGCATTTATATAATCAACCCACTGCTCAGTGACCTTACTATCGGCATCAACTGCCCCCTGAAAACAAACGTTTAAAGCGCCTGCCCTCTTAGCAAATCTCATTAAATACATTTCAAAAAGAGAATGCATATCGCTGGCCGTGACAACGACGTCTGGCTTTTCCTTTTCTATCAAATTTTTAGCCAGGGAACATAAATATTTGTTTTGGCTAAATATATTTTTTTTATCTATACCAGTAAATTGGTTTACTGAAACCACTTTTTCTAGTTTCGGAAAAATTTTTTTATCGTTTAACAAATTCTCTGTTTCTGCGTCTAATTTTTCAGAAACTAACACAACCGGCCATTCCTGACAAATAGAAAATAAATGCCCAATTAAGGTGGACCTAAACATACGAGGAAGGCCAGTATAAAACAACACGCGTTTTAATTCTGTATTTTTCATTAATAAATCAATTTTTAAACCTAGATTTAATGCCTTCTAACATAGGCTCTAGTAAATAATATTTTTTTGAAATTGACCCAAACTTATATGCAAAAAATGCAATTAAACCAAAAATAATAAGGAGCGATATACTCGAAGACGTCACTAAATATATATATATTCCTAAGTAGCTTAGGAAAAAAGCAAGCAGAGACCATTTAATTATTTCTGTAGAAATACCCATATCCCTTTTAAAGGCAAACAAAAATACGAACAAAGATAAGGAAGACAAGATAGCAAAACTTAATGCGGCTCCAGTTTCGCCGAAAAATTTTACCATAATAAATGTTATAATTATGTCTAAAAAATTAAGCATAACAGAAATTATTAAAATAATTTTTGTCTTTTTTTTATAATAAAAAAGAGGATATGCGGCGGTATAAATTCCCGTAAATAGGGGCGCCAGTAAAAGAATATACAAAATATAAATGTTTGACAAATATATAGGCTTTATAAACAATCCCAAAAAACCTGTTTTCCCTAAAATTATCAAAAAAACAAAAAATATTGAGTACAAAAAGCTAGAGAGAAAAGCCATCGTCTTAACATTTTCTAGCGCTTTTTCTGCGTTTTCTTTCAACTGTGAAAAAATTTCTGGCGTCCAAGCTTTATTAAATGTCGACCACATAGCATTAACCTGAAGCGCTATCACTAAAAAAAATCCGTAAATTCCTAAAACCGACAAACTTGCGTACCTATCTAAAAAAATTCGGCCTGTATACATAACAATGGTTCCAAGCGTTGAGTACAGCATCATAGGAATACTGTAGTGCAACAATGATTTTATAGTTTTTGCAGAAAGAAATTTATAAGATAACGCGCCTATTTCACTAACTATAAAAAACAATGCTGATAATAAATAAGAGATAGACAGCGCATAAAAAACTCCCAAGATTCCTAAATTAAAATATAAAAATAGTAAAGCAAATAAAAAGAATAAAAATGTTTGCAACAAACTGACCTTGGCATAAAGGAAAGCCTTTTTTAGAGCAGAATAATGAGACAGGGCAAAATTATAAAAAGAAGAAGTTATAATTAACAGGGCAAACAAATAAACACTTTTGTTGACAAGCGCAGAAATGCCCGGAATAAACCACAAAAGAAAGCTTAGAGAGGCAAACAATAAAATTACAGAAACAACATTTGAGATAACAAGAATTATAAAAGAATTGAAAAATACTTCTTCTTTTGAATTGTCTAAATAATAAAACCTTGTTATCGCGACGTTTAATCCTAGAATTGCGATAGCCCCAAAAAAATCAACCACAAAAAGAGCTAAAGCATAAACCCCCACATCAGACGGTGGTAAAATTCTTGCTATAATAATCCACAAAATAAAAACCGCCACCTGAGAAAACAGATTAGTTATAAAATATATTCCCGTATTTTTTGTCAGTTCCTTAGTCATTATTTATTATTTTTTCTAGGATCTGCTTAAGATTATCGCAAATATAGGAAACTTCTTTTTCTTCAAGGTTGTTATAAAAAGGTAATGCTATTGTCGACTTAGAAGTTGCCTCAACAACAGGAAAATCTCCTTCTTTGTATCCAAACATTTCTTTATAAAATGGTTCCAAATGTATTGGCGGGAAATAATTTTTACAGCCTATTCCTCTCTCAGAAAGTTTTTCAATTATTTTGTCTCGGTCGGTTTGTGAAAATAATTTACTGTCTAATCTTATTACATAAACAAACCAGCTCATTTTAATACCCGAGTCTACATATGGAGTCAAAATTCCCTTAACATTTTTTAAATTCTCGTTATACATTCGTGCCACCTTCTCCCTTTTCCCGAGTATCTCCTCTATCCTATCCATTTGGACAGCTCCCAACGCCGCATTTAATTCTCCTAATCTATAATTAAATCCCAAACGTTTGTGACTAAGCCAACCCTCTCCCTCGGTCCTTCCCTGGTTTCTCATACTTCTACAAAGTTCTGCGATATTATCATCATTAGTAACTATTACTCCTCCCTCGGAAGTAGTAATCTGTTTATTGGGATAAAAGGCAAAAACTCCGCAATCACCCAAAGATCCTACTTTTTTGCCATTGTATTCTGCACCCAAGGCTTCGCAGGCGTCTTCTATCACAGTCAATTTATGTTTTTTGGCAATTCCTAAAATAACGTCCATGTTACATGGATGACCAAAAATATGAACTGGCAAAATTGCTTTTGTTTTACTGGTAATTTTTTCTTCGATTTTTGAAGCATCTATACATAAAGTATCAGAATTTATATCAACAAAAACTGGTTTAGCTCTTTCAAACAAAGCGCAATTAGCTGATGCAATAAAACTAAACGGCGTTGTTATTATTTCATCTCCATCTTTTATGCCTAAACTTCTAACGCAGAGATGCAAGGCGCTAGTTCCACTATTAACGGCGATGGCGTGCTTAGCTCCAACATATTCGGCAATCTTTTTTTCAAATTCTTTTACTTTTGGTCCTATGCTTAATATCGAACTGCTCAAAACTTCTGCAATAGCATCAAGCTCTTTTTTCGTAATGTCTGGCTTTGAAAGAGAAACATTTTTAATGTCCGACAAAAAAATGACGTTTTTTAGTCCACCCTTTTCGTCCACGACCGGCAACTCATAAATTTTTTTGTCGGACATTAACTTTAAACAATCTTCTTTAGAAACATCGTCTTTTATAGTAATCGGACTTAAATTAGCTACTTTAATCGCAGGATCATCAAGCTCGTTTCCAGCCAAAAGGGCGCGACGAATATCGCCGTCTGTTATAAGCCCGGCAAATTTATTTTCGTTATCGATTAAAAAAGCAACGCGTCTTCCGCTATTATTGATGCACTCCATCGCCTCTTTTATCGTGCAGTCTTTGTCAACTCTAAAATTATTGTTCATATTTTTAATTCTTAATCACTTTGGCTGGGATTCCAAAGGCAAGACAATTATCTGGTATGTTTTTTGTTACAAAACTAAAAGCTCCAACAACTGAATTCTCACCAACTGTAACCCCAGGCATAACAACTGAGTGAGAACCTATTTTGCAGTTCTTTTTTAAAATAACTTTTCCTTGTTTGTTGTCTATTGTAGAAACTGAATAAATAGAGCAATGCGAACCAATCTGGACATCCTCTTCAACAATAACTCCATTTTTTGCGTTGATATATGTAAACGCTCCTATGTCTGTGTTTCTGCCTAAAATAAATTTATCTTTGCCCTGAACTATCCAGTTATATTTTGTAGGCTTACCCTCTTTAATCTCTGGATATTTCCAATTTTTAAATCTATTTTCCATAAAAATTATTTCGTAATTATTTTTCTATATTAATTTTTGATAAAACTTCAACAATTTTTTTGGCTGCTTCTCCATTTCCATAAGGACTGACAATTTTTTTAATTTTTCCTGCAAATTTTTTGTCATAAATTGCTTTCTCAATAGCTTCTTTTATTTCATTTTTTTTGTAACCTACATCTATAACGTTACAAGCTCTTTCTCTTCCTTCTTCTCTTGTGCCGATACTAACCGACGGGATATGAAACGAAGGGGATTCTATAATGCCAGAGCTAGAGTTTCCCACTATAACGCTAGCTGATTTCATAAGGCTCAAAAAGTCTTTCCTAGGAATATTTTTATAAATTTTAATAAACGGGTATTTTCTATATTTTTGGATAGCATCAATCATTTTTCTTCCGCCTGCATCGGCGTTTGGATATATCACAACAGCTTCCAAGCCCAATTCTTTTACAGCATCCATTGCTTCCTTTATTTGCTTGCCAGAATCTTTTACTTCTGCTGTTACTGGATGTTGAATTATCAAAATAAAATTTTTCCTAAAATCTAAACTATATTTTTTAAATATTTCTTTTTTAGAAAATAACTTTTCTTTTAATATTCCGTCTATTCCGGGTGCTCCTGACAAAAATACCCTACGCGGATCTACTCCCATTTTTTTTATTCTTTCTGCAGATTTTTTGGTTGCTGGAAAATGTATGTCAGATAATTTGGTTATTGCATTTCTTACTACGTCGTCAACCGTTCCGCTAACATCTCCGCCGTGGATATGAGCAATTGGAATATTTAGATAAGCTCCAACAACCGCGCCAGCCAACATTTCCCCCCTATCTCCAAGAAGTAAAATCATATTTGGATTGATTTTCTTTATATTTTTTGCAAGCAGTTTGGTCATTTCTCCAACAAAGGTTGCCATAGACTCTTTGTCATCTTTTTTATATTTTGCTTCAATTCTATAAATTTTAAACCCATCCTTTTTTATTTCATTTATCGTATTGCCAAATTCAGGCATAATATGCATCCCCGTGGCGACAACCGCTATCTCCAGTTTTGGGTTTTTTTGTATTTTAAAAAGCGTTTCCCTCATCAATCCGTAATCTGCGCGTGTGCCAGAAATATATAAAATTTTCCTTTTTTTGCTTTTCATATTTATAAATCTCTCCAAAAAATTAATTCATCTGCATTGATGTTTTTTTTGGCTCTTTTGCCAACAACATCACCAAAATATTTCGGCTCTATGCCTGTCCCAGGTCTTTTTATTGCCAACATATCTTTCACAATAATTTCTCCCTTTAGAATACTTTTTTTAGCCACAATGCTTTTTCTGACAATTTTTTTTATAACTGCTTCTGCTTTTGTCGGTTTTTTATACCATCGCCAAAAGATTTTTCTACGCTTCTAATCTCTTCAACCATTCTTTTAAATTCTTTCAAATCAAGACTCGCCATCTGATCTGGACCCGACATCTTTTTATCTAAAGTTATATGTTTTTCAACAATTTCAGCTCCCAGGGCCACGGCCGCAACTGCAACCTCTGTTCCCAAAGTATGGTCAGAATAACCTACGGGCAATCCAAATTTATTTTTTAAAGTTATCATCGCCCTTAAATTAACGTCTTTAAAATCACAGGGGTAACTTGTTGTGCAATGAAGCAAAGATATTTTTTGGTTTCCAGCTTTTTTAATTGCTTTCACGGCTTCCTCAACTTCTGACAAATCAGACATCCCTGTAGACAAAATAATAGGCTTTTTTTTCTTGGTAACTTTTTCCAAAAATCTGGGGTTATTTAAGTCTCCAGATCCAATTTTATAAATCGTTAACAACGGGTCCAAAAAATTTATCGCGTCTTCTGTATGAGGAGAAGAAAGAAAAATTATTTTTTTAGAGGTGCAATATATTTTTAATTCTCTGAAATTCGAATCCTTCAGCTCCAGCCCTTTTAACATATCTAGCTGGTTCCCTTTTTTATTTTTTTTTTGGTATTCAGCTAATTTTGATTTTTTGGTAGCCAAATCCTCGGCTTTAAAAGTTTGAAATTTTACAGCATCAGCCCCAGCTTCTTTTGCCACATCAACCAATTTTTTTGCCAAATCCAAAGAACCGTTATGGTTTACTCCGGCCTCAGCTATAATAAAGCATGGCTTTTCGCGCACTGCTTTTCTATTTATTTTTTTTGCATTCATTTAACTTATTTATTAACAACTCGGCTAACATAAATTCAACTTCATTGTTCACATCGACGCTTTTTTCGGCGGACATAACATAGGGTAAAACTTTTTTGGTGTAAAAACTTTCGTATTTTAACAAATTTTCAAGCGTAGAAATAAATATCGACCCGTTTGGAATATAAAATTTAGGCAAATCCTGCCTTTGTTTTCTAAAATGTTCTATTCCAAAAGCGGCCTTTAAATGCTTTTTGCCTTGTTTAAAAGACCAATGGAGTGGATGGCTTGGCTCGTAGACGCCGATCACAGATTCACATTCATTTGAAAGAAAAATCTCAAGCGCCTGATTAATATCCTCGGCTGTGCGCAAGGGCGAAGTGGGTTGCAATAAAACAACGACATCTGGCTTATAATTTTCGTTTTTTCTCAAATGCAAAATGACATGTTCTATAACCCTGTGCAAAACAACTCCATCTCCCGCCAGTTCTTTCGGCCTTAATAGAACCTCTCCGCCATATTTTTTCGATATGTCTCTTATTTCCTCGTCTTCAGTAGAAATAATCACTCGGTTTAAAACCCCGCTGCTAAGAGCAGCTTCGATAGTTAAAGCAATCAAGGGCTTGCCCCCTAAAATCTTAATATTTTTTTTAGGAAGGCCCTTTGATCCTCCTCTTGCCGGAATTATTGCTAATATTTTTTTACTTTTTAATTGATCTTTCATTGTTCGCTATTTCTTATATTTTAAGATCAGGTCCAGGGCTTCACTTGAAAAATATTTTTTAATTTGTTCTAAATTATTTTTATTGCGTCCATATCTATTATGAAATTCCATGTGGCATTCTTTACATAAAGTGATTCCATTCTCCATATTTATCCTTTTATCTAAATTTTTGGAAAAATTTGTTATATGATGGGCTACCAGATATACTCCTCCGCTTCTTCTAATGCATTTTTGACAGGTATAATGGTCTCTTTTGAATATTTTAGTTCTCCATTTTTGGTAAGGAATACTTTTTCTCACTAAAGCATTGTCAGTTTCCTTAAAACCATTCCATTTTTCTATATCTATGCCTTGCAAAGAGGCGCTTATCTTTTTTCTCGTTTTTTCTTCTCTCACGGCTGGATTATATTTACTTTTAATTTTTAGAACCTTATAGCAAGTATTTCTGACAGCATCGTATGTCTTTTGTCCCTCAAAATAATCTGCGATTTCTTTAAATATTCTGCCTTTTGCGTTGAGCTCTAAAATTTTATCTATTTGTTTTTTTGTCCACCTTCTATCTCTTCTATTAATTTTTCTTCTCTTCATCACCGAAAAAATATTAGTTTCGCTGCATCCGATTTCTTTGGCAATATTTTCTGCGGTTCTTTTCTTAATCCAATATTCGACATACAACCAATTTTTATCAAGATGTTTTTTAAGCATGTTTCTAAAGTTTGTTTCTATACTTCTTTAGTAATAATTCAAAAATTGGGGTTTTGTAATACTTACTAAGGATTGTAGCGTTTGGGACAATGCAGTGTTTTGGTTTGCCATTCTGTGGCGGGTATAAAACCGGCCTAACAAATTTTGCCCTATTTAGTTTAATATATCCTTCGTTGTATGTTTTATTAAAATCGGTAACCGCGCTTTCAAAATCAACATTAAATTTATCACATATTTCTTTCATCTCTCCATGCCAAGCTATACAAACCCCATAATAAGTGGTGTCTAAAATTTTTCCTAACTCGGTTGTTATAGAAGGATAAAATACTTCTGCTTTGATGCCCAGAGATTTTAAGTGTTTTTTAGCCAAATCTCCCGCTTTTTTGTTATCTGCGCCTACAAATTTAACGAATGTCTTGATTCCTTCATATAGTTTTGGGTGAACGCCTCTCACGGGACTGTGAACCGTCATTTCTCCAACTTTCTTTGTGGTTCCAGGGGCTACCGTAGAATGAATAATGGTGAGTTTCGGCTTTATCTCTTTTATCTCCTTTTTTACAACATC
>Ga0268276_1000973_pt1 | contig 30481 bp, 13 predicted proteins | sample saktaG_4_FD_190145 | JGI IMG/M metagenome (GOLD analysis project Ga0268276, IMG submission 190145) | Saline water microbial communities from Sakinaw Lake, British Columbia, Canada - sak_2010_1_5_45m | ecosystem: Environmental > Aquatic > Non-marine Saline and Alkaline > Saline ...
ATCTGATTTTGCACCCCCCTGTAAGATAGGGATACAGGCCCCCAACACACCCGCCGCCTATGGCCGCCTAATGCCTTCTGGGCCACGCTGACGCAGCAATATTCAAGCGTGGAACCCAACACCGTTCCAGAAAACAGAAATCGAGGATGGTTGCCGGCGATCCGCCGTCGCTTGGAAAGCTATGGCGGACACGTCGGAAATCGGTTGTCGATGGCGGCTGGCGTGGCGCTGGTCGCGGGACTGCTCGCGGGGACGGCAAGGGCGGCGGATGTGTATTGGCAGGGCGGGGTCAGCGTTGCCTGGGACAACGCCGCCAACTGGACCAACGGCGTGGACACGTCCGTGGTTCTGCCGGGGCCGGGAACGAATGTCGTCATTGACCAACGCTACTCCCCGGCCAACTATCCCACCCTCAACGTCAACGGCACCGTGACCATCGCGTCCCTGGTTATTTCCGGAAGCACGCCTACTGTTACCCTGACTTTTTCAAACGGCAACGTAAACCTCGCCACCAGTAAACTCAGAGTAGACGGCAATGTCACCATCGGCACGAACGGGACGTTGACGCATTTGCCGGAAACGCAAAAGACAATGGGTGTGCTCGGCGACGAGAAACAGCGGTTGTTCCTGGACGTGGGCGGCGATCTGACGGTCAACGGCGCCATAGACGCCTCGCTCAATGGTTACCAGGTACGGCCCGCCAACGCAGGGGGCTACGGATACGCCTACGGAGACAACAATTACTCGGCCGGCCACGCCGGCACCGCCTATGGTATGGCCAATGACGTGTATGGCTCCGTGACCAACCCTATCTATAGTGGCAGCGCGAACAATACTGGCGGCGGCGGCGGGATTGTGAAACTGGTGGTCGCAGGTACGCTGACCGTGAACTCGTCGGCGTCGATCCTAGCCGAAGGCGCCGGAGGCTACAACGGCTCTGCAGGCGGGTCCGTCAATATCACGGCTGGGACGCTGGCCGGCAGCGGAACGGTCTCCGCCAAGGCCAGAAACGCCACATCGGGGAATCAAAGCGGCGGCGGCGGGCGCGTGGCGATCATCCTGACAAACGCCCCCGACACCGCGATTTACTCGTTGACGTTGCGCGCGAATGGCGGATCATCGTTAACCGCGGCCAACGGCGGCGGCGCTGGTACCATCTACGTGAAGGGGACGAACACCCCGAACGGGCGCCTGATTGTGGACAACGCGGGCTACTCATCCACCACCACGTATCGAACGCGTATCAACAACAACACGGGCGACCTCATTGTGGACGACGTCGTGCTGCGGAATCAGGGGCGCCTGGCGTTCACGGGCGGCAAGCAGGCAATCGTTTACGGAAGTTGGTCCAACGGCGTAGCGGCTGACGCCTTTGGCACGCCGCCCGTGACCCTGGCTGGCAGCGCGCCCGCCACGGTCTGGGGCGCGAACAACTGGCAAAGCCTGACCATCATGAACGCCGGCAAGACCGTGACGTTCCAAAACGGCGTCACCCAGACCATAAACGCTGGCGGCACCCTGACTCTGGCCGGCGATTCGGTCACTGCGTTGACCTTGAACTCGACCTCGCCGGGCACAAAATGGAATCTCAAGGCCACGCCGACTTCCGTGGTTTCAGTCAACTATGTGAACGCAACCGACTCTGATGCCAGCACTGGCGACCCGATCAAGGCACCCAATTCGACCATTACGACCTGTCTCAACTGGTTTACCGGGCCTGACGCGATCACCTGGTTAAGTGGCGCGGCCACCCGGAACTGGGGCACCGCAGCGAACTGGAGTCCGGCGCACGTGCCGCTGGACTGGGACGACGTCACCATTGTCAGCGCCGGTAACAGTCCCACGCTCGACGTCAGCCGGGCCATCGGCTCGTTGACCGTGACCACCGGCGGCAACCTGGGCTTGAGCAACAAGAACCTGACCATCAGCCGCAATATGGCCGTCACCGGCACGGTCACGGCGGCGGGCAGCGAGGTTCTTGCCGTGGGCAGCAATCTCACCTTCGCCACCGGCGGTGTCTTCACACCGGCGCAGAGCACGGTGCGCCTGGGCGGCGCGGGACCGCAAAGCCTCACGCTCGGCGGGCGCACGTTCTACGGCCTCAATATCGCCAACACCAACGCTATTACCTTCACGGACACGTTCAGTACCCGCGATCTGACCTGCAACAATACGGGCTTGAACGTGATCTTCCAGGACAACTTCACGGCCACGAACGTCAATGCCGTCGTGTCCGGCGCTTCGGCGCTGACCTTCGGCTCGGGCAAGACCTACGCGATAGACACGCTGGCGCTGATGGGAGCGGCGGCCAACAAGATGACGCTCACTTCTTCCGGCACGTGGGCCCTGCGCGTCACCAGCTTCGGCGGTGTTGGAAACGTGGCGGTAGATCACAGCGATGCCTCGGGCTACAAAACAATCTACGCCGCCAACTCGACGGATAACGGCAACAATCAGAACTGGGACTTCGGCGGCGGCATCAGCAACAAGGTGTGGGTCGGGACGACCACGCCCTGGACCACGAGCGGCAACTGGTCGCCCGCGGGAGAGCCGGGTTCGACGAACGTCGTGTTGATCCTCGGTGCTGGGACCACCCAGCCCACGGTGACGTTCTCCGGCACAAAGACGATCAAGGCACTGGCAGTTGTCGGCACCTCGACTCTGACCTTCGACAGCGGCGACGTCAGCACCAAGAAACTTCGCGTTAATGGCGACGTCTTCATCGGCCCGAATGCCACGCTGACGCATACGCTGGAGACGGCGACCGGGACCGGCGGCAGCGCCCAGTCCGAGAATCACCGGTTGTTTTTGGACGTGGGCGGGGATCTGAAGATCGCGGCGAACGGCCAGATATATGTCTCGGAGCGCGGCTACGGTGGAAGGGCGGACAATCAGAGCGGCTACGGCCCCGGCGGGTCGTTGGGCGACGGCCAGGCCGCCGCCCACAGTGGCGAAGGTGGAAACTGCACTGCACCCACCTACGGCTCGGTGACCTACCCCGAAAGAAGCGGCAGCGGGACTGGGTATAATGTCCGGGGCGGCGGGGCGGTGAAACTCGTGATCGGGGGTGGGCTGAACTTAAACGGATCGATTCTGGCCGATGCTCAGTCGTGGGGCTGGATGAACGGATCTGGGGGGTCCGTGAATATCGTGGCCGGGACAGTGGTGGGGAACGGGACGGTCTCCGCCAACGGCGGCTCTTCGCCAAACAATACAGGCGGCGGCGGCGGGCGCGTGGCCATGGTCTTGACAAACGCCGACGACACTGCGTTCGCCGGGCTGTCGGCGATCCGGGCGTGTGGGGGGCCAGGGGTTGCGGCCGACTATAGGAGCGGCGCCGCCGGAACCGTCTACCTCAAGGGCACCAACACATTGTACGGTCGCCTAATCGTGGATAACAATTCTGTCGCCACCACGAAAAGGACGTTGATCAATGCCACCGTGGGCGACCTCACGGTTGGGGACGTCATCCTGCGGAATCAGGGCCGCCTGAGTTACGATGGCACCGCCCGGAAGGTGACCGCCTTCGGAAGCTGGTCCAACGGCGTGTCCGGCGCGGCCGACTCGGCCGCGGCCACGGTCACACTCGCGGGTGGTTCGCCCGTTACGGTCTGGGGCGACAACAACTGGTACAGCCTGACGATCACCAACGCGGGCAAGACGGTGAAGTTCCAGGCCGCCAAGACGCAGACGATCAACGCGAGCGGCACGGTGCTCTTCGACAACAGCGTGACGCTGCAGTCAACGACCGACGGCGGCGCCAGCGGCGACCGCTGGATTCTGACCAAGGGCTCCGTTGGCCCCACCCAGAACGTGGGGAAAGTGTACGTCAGGGACAGCGACGCCCATCTCGGCAACACCTTCAATGCCTCGGGCGGCTCGAGCTTGGGCAACAACCTCAACTGGAAATTCCCGCCCAAGGGGACGGTGATTCTGATGCGGTAGGGGGGAGAGGTCAGGGTTCAGGAGACAGGGTTCAGGGTTCAGGAGACAGGGTTCAGGAGACAGGGTTCAGGAGACAGGAGACAGGGTTCAGGAGACAGGGTTCAGGAGACAGGAGACAGGGTTCAGGAGACAGGGTTCAGGAGGCGTTTCCGGCCTGAACCCTGACATTCTGAACCCTGATTCCCGGCGCTTCAAAGGGTTTTGCAAGCGCCTTTTCAGAGAGCCGAACACGGAAGTGATGCGGGGCGGGTCTGGTGATAACGGGCCCGCCCCGATTTTTGGATGTGGCCCGCAACACTTAGGCGGTTACACTTACTCGGTACTCTTACTCGGTCACACTTACTCGCAACACTTACTCGGTTACACTTACTCGCAACACTTACTCGGTTACACTTACTCGGTACACTTACTCGGTCTTAACCGAACCGCTCAAGCGGTTAAGACAAGCGGTTAAGGGTAAGTGGGCGGTAAGAGTAGCCGGTTAAGGGTAGCCGGTTAAGAGTAGCTGCGGGAAGTCCCGTCCCTTGCGGGGTTTCTGCGAAGCCGGGAAAAGCGGTGTCGCGCGGAATACCGCTTGCCACCGCACTCCAAGACGCTGCCGCCGGGACGGAGGGCTTCGGGACGCCGCGCCAGCCATTTTGGAGTGCGGTGGCAAGCGGTATTCCGCGCGACACCGCTTTGAGGGCGGATTAGGGACGGGCCTCCCAACAGCACGAAAGAGTTTCCCATCGGCCAGAGGATCGACGACGACGACGAGGACGAGGACGACGCCGAGAGGCTCGCGATGCCGATTGCTTCGCGCCCGCACCGATCACCGTCAGATTAATGAAAGGCGCTTCGCGCGAGGTAGGGCGACGGCGTCCCGCCGCGCCGCAGGCCAATGGAGATGAGAAGGGTTCAGGAGAAGGGTTCAGGGTTCAGATCGTTGTCGCAATCGCCAGCCATTCGACGATGGGGTCATCGGGGTCGGGGTCGGTATCGGAATCGGGGTCGAAATTCCGTTGGTACTATCGATACCGATACCGACCCCGATGGTCCCTTCTCCAAAAGTAGAATGGCTGCACGATCTTTGTCGACAATGATCGAGACAAGGATAACGACAACGATGTGAGACCGGTGGACCCGTCTTCGCGCTCCGCGCTACGCCGTGGCACGCGAGTACGGTCGACGAGGGAGAATGAATACAATCGCTTGCATGGTTCATAGAAACCTGTATTATAGACACGCTTTGGCTAAAAGAAAGGTGTGTTTGGTATGATTGTTCGTCGTTCTGAGCAGTATCTCTCGATCTGGTATGGCAAGGCGCGCCGCAAGCCCCTGATTTTGCGAGGCGCCCGCCAAGTGGGCAAATCGACGCTCGTGCGTCGTTTCGCCGAGAGCCACAACCTGACGCTGAACGAAATCAATCTGGAAAAACATCCGGAACTGGATCGCGTTTTCCAGAGTCTGGATGTGAAGCGCATTCTGTTGGAGATTGAAGGGTTGCTTGGCCGAAAGATCGAGAGCGAACGCAGTCTGCTGTTTCTGGACGAAATACAGGCAACCCCGAATGCCCTGGCCGCGCTGCGCTATTTTTACGAGGAACAGCCGGAGTTGCCTGTCATCGTGGCCGGTTCGCTTCTGGAATTCACCTTGGCGAAGCATGCTTTCTCCATGCCGGTTGGGCGGGTCGAGTATCACCACATCGGCCCGGTGAGTTTCAGTGAATTCATCGCCTGTACGGCCCCGGACTTGAATCCTTGGCGCGAGGCCGCCGCCCGATTTGAAACGGTGCCGGAATCGGCGCATCGCCGCCTCCTCTCGCGGATGCGGGAATACTTCTTTGTGGGCGGCATGCCGGAGGCGGTGCAGGTGTTTCTGGATTCGGGATCCCTGTCCGAGGTCCAGGACGTTCAGCGCTCGATTGCTGAAACGTATCAGGATGACTTTTCGAAATACGCGCAGCACAGCGACCTTGTCCGGCTCCGCCGGGTATTTGCTCAGATCCCACGGAACATCGGACGGAAGATCAAGTACGTCAATCTGTCCCGTGAAGAACGCGCGAGAGAAATCAAAGCCTGTGTCGAATTGCTGAGTGGCGCCCAAATCTGCCAGAAAGTGGTCGCCTCGCATTGTTCGGGGGTGCCGCTCGCGGCGGAGTCGGATGACGATGCCTACAAGCTGATCTTCATGGATGTCGGCATGGTCAACTTCCTGTGCGGGGGGCGATGGAGCGACATTTCGGAGGCGTCCGAACAAACGCTGGTGAACGAGGGTCCGCTGGCGGAGCAGTTCATCGGGCAGCACCTGGCCTATCTGGAGGATGGCAAACCGCACCTCCACTATTGGATCCGGGAGGGCAAGGCCAATAATGCCGAGGTCGATTATGTGGTGGCCATGGGATCGCGAATTTTGCCGATCGAGGTGAAAGCGGGCGCAGGCGGCTCATTGAAATCGATCCAGCAGTTTATTCTGGAGAAGAACGTTAGCCAGGCCGTGCGATTTGATCTGAATCCGTCATCGCGCGTGACGGCTGTGTATCGCGCACGAGCAGACCAGACGGCAAGCGCTGTGACGTTTGAGCTGCTGTCGCTTCCTCTGTATGCCGTGGAGGCCTTGCCGCTGGCGACGAGTACGGTCGATGCGTTGTCGCGATCACCGTCAGTTTAAGGAAACGCGCTTCGCGCGAGGTAGGGCGACGGCGTCCCGCCGCGCCGAAGGCCAATGGAGATGAGAAGGGTTCAGGGTTCAGAAGAAGGGTTCGGGGTTCAGGGTTCAGGAGAAGGTTTCAGGGTTCAGATCGTTGTCGCAATCATTGTCGAATGGATCGTTGTCTCTATCGTTGTCGCGATCGTTGTCGACAATGATCAAGACAAGGATCGGGACAAAGATGAGAGATCGACAAGGATTAGGACAAGGATCGGGACAACGATTGGGAGATCGGTTGACGATTACGGCGACGATTACGGTTGACGGGGAGAGGGTTCCGAATCGTCCACCGTTATCGCGTGCCACGGCGTAGCGCGAAGCGCGAAGACGGGTCGCCGTAATCGTCCACCGGAACGGAAACAAGGAGAACGAGGCATGAGACAGGAATCGATTCTCGTAGCACTGTTAATTGGAACACTGGCGTTTTCGGTCATCGGTGCGGCGCAAGCGGCACCGCAGCCGGCGAAGGGAGCCTTTGCGGGCGTCGTCTGGACTGGCGCGTCGAACACGGATTGGCAGACCTCCGCCAACTGGAGCGGGGGCGCCGTGCCGGGGGCTACCGACGACGTCATTATTGACGTCGTGACCGGCACCAATCACCCCACGATCAACCTCGCCAGCGGCGCGGTCACGATCAAGTCGCTGACCATCGGCACGACCACCAACGCGACGCTGACTTTCAAGAACAGCCTGGCCACCGACGTCAACCGGCGGCTGCGGGTCACGGGCAATGTCACCGTCGGCGCCAATGGCTCGTTGACGCATGCGCTGGAGGCATTCGGGGCCGGCCAGGAGACGCAGCAGCTCCACCTCGACGTGGGCGGCAACCTGACGATCGCGGCCAGCGGCCGGATCGACGTCGCGAGGTGCGGCTACGACTCCGGCCCTGGCGCCGCCATAAACAATAACCACGGAGCCTCGCACGGCGGTCAGGGGGGCGACACGCAAAGAAAGGGCGCCATCTATGGCTCGGTGACCAACCCGGTCAGCAGCGGCAGTGGATATGCGAATAACGCCCGGGGCGGCGGGACGGTGAAACTTACGATCACCGGGGGGCTTGCGTTGAACGGCTCGATCACGGCCGATGGCGGGCCCTCACATGAGGCGGCGGCTGGTGGTTCTGTGAATATTACGGCCGGAACATTGACGGGGTCCGGGACCGTCTCCGCCAACGGCGGCACTCCGGGTGGCGGCGGGGGCGGCGGCGGGCGCGTGGCGATCGTGCTGACCGGCGCCGGGGCCGACGCCAGTTACGCCGCGTTTGCCGGGAAGACGATCCGGGCGTACGGGGGAGCGAATACAGGGTCGCAATACGCCAATCAATTCGGCGCCGCCGGAACGGTCTACCTGAAGGGGAACGATACGCCGAACGGGCGATTGATCGTTGACAACAACAACGCTTCCTTCAACAACACCACCACCCTCGCCAGTACGCTCCTGCAGAACCAGTCCCTGTTGGTCGACCGCATCGAGGTCAGGAACTACGGCCGCCTCGCGCTCGGCGCCGGCTGCATCCTCGACCTGAGCCAGGGGTGCGTCTTGACCAGCGACAGCACGAGCCGATTCATCGTGGATTCCAGCGGCAACCCCACGATTCAGTGGCCGGCCAGCTTCACCCTTGGCGGCGCCGCCACGCCCTGCACGCTGTCGTGGAGCGGCACCAGCGAATACACGATCAACTGCGCCAGCCTGACCGTGGCGACCAATGGGGTGTTGACGCATGAGCCCCTTTCGCCAAGCAGTGGCGAGCCGGTATCGGATGGGGGGCCATGGGCAGCCAGCACCGTCAGCTTCAGCTACGACCAGCGGCTGTGTGCGAAGATTCAAGGGAATCTGACGGTTCAGCCCGGCGGGAAAATCGACGTCTCGGGCTGTGGCTACAAAGGGGGACCTTGCCCCGGCATCAATAATTCGCGGGGGGGCTCGCACGGCGGACAGGGCGGAAGCAGTCCAGACCTCCCCTATGGCTCTGTGACCGACCCCGAGCTAAGCGGCAGCGGGGGGTACGGCGGCGATAAGCCGATAATCGGCGGCGGGGCGGTGAAGCTCACGATCACCGGGGGCTTTGCCTTGAACGGCGCGATCACCGCCGATGGCCGATCCGCGCATGAGGGGGCAGCCGGCGGGTCGGTCAATATTACGGCCGGAACGTTGACGGGGGACGGGATCATCTCCGCCAATGGCGGTAACGGAGGCGGAAGAGGCGGCGGTGGCGGGCGTGTGGCCATGGGCCTGACGAGTGCGGCCGATACCGCATTCGATAGGCTCACGATCACGGCGTATGGCGGAACGAAAGGGGGCGGCGAGGCCGGATCGGCCGGGACCGTCTATCTCAAAGGGGCCCATACCGCGTACGGCAACCTGATTGTGGATAACAAGCCCAATCCCGGCACCACGCGGTGCACGCAGATCACTCTCCGCACGGGCGACCTGACGGTCAACAACCTCGTGAAGCGGAACCACGGCCGCCTCGGGTTCGATGCCGTCAGCCGGAAGGTGACGGTCTACGGGAACTGGCTGAACGATACCGCACCCGATACGGTCAGCGATTCGGATCTGACGCCCGGCGGCGTGGCCACCGTGGTCCTGGCGGGTGACGCCCCTGCCACGGTCACCGGCAGCAACCTCTGGTACAATCTGGCGATCACCAACGCCAACAAGGTCGTGACCTTCCAGGATGGCGCGACGCAGACTCTGGACGCCACCGGCACGTTGCTGCTCGGCAAAGACGTCAAACTGCGCACGGCCTCCGGCGCGCCCTTCGCTTTCGCCAAGGGACCGCCCCGGGGCCTGGACGGCATGCTGCGCGACAAGGCGCCGGACTATACCGTCCGCGTGCAGGGGAAGGAGGTCGACACGTATGCCTTCTGGCCCACCGGGGCGCATACCTCGCCGTCCAGCTTTGGCACGTGCGACATGGACAAACCCGTGACGGTCGAGGTGGTGGTGAACTGGCTGGACCCCGCGAAGATCGGCGGTGTCTCGATTCATCCCCTAAGCCGCGGCATCCAGCCGCAGCGCGAAGGGTCGCGCATCACCTTCCAGGTTGACCGGCCGGGATCGCTGACCTTGAAGATAAACGGCGACTACAACCAGAACCCGCTGCACCTCTTCTTCTGTCCGCCGGTCAAGCCGCCGCCGCCGGACGCGATTGTCTTCGGGCCTGGCCGGCATGTGGTGGGGCCTGAAAAAGCGATCGAGCTCAAGTCCGGGCAAACGCTCTACCTCGCGCCGGGTTCCTGGGTCGAGGGGTTTGTGCGCGCCAGCAACGCCACCAACATCAGCATCATGGGGCGGGGTGTCCTTAGTCAGCGGTTGGCGCTGCCGGGGAAGAAGAACTGGCAGGGCTATCCGGATTCTCCCTCTGGGATTGCGTTTGTCAACTGCACGAACGTGTTGATCGAAGGGATTGTTGTGACGCGCCAGCACGTCAACTGGAACATCATCCCCATCAATTGCGATGGCGTGACCGTGCGCGACGTCCATGTGGTGGCGCCGTTCGGCGTCTCCACCGACGGCTGCAACCCGCAAAACTGCCGGAACGTGCTCATTGACCGGTGCTTCTTCCGGTGCAACGACGACAACGTAGCCATCGGGGGTCAAGTTCCCAACGGTCTGCCGAACGAGAACATTCTGGTAACCAACACCGTGTTCTGGGGCGGTCAAGGCCGGGTGCTCTACTTTGCCATGAACGACAAGGTGAAGTGTTTCCGGAACATCCAGGTGCGGGATTGCGACGTGTTGTTCGGCAACAAGGTTGAATTGGTACAGTCGCAAGCAGGGGAGATGCAGGATATCCTCTTTGAGAATATCCGCTTTGAAGACAACAAAATTAATCCATTTTTCAGAATAGGCTTCTTTGCGAATGATGGCGATGGGGTTTCTGGCGACCTATCGCGACCGGGCGTCATGCGCGGGGTGACTTTGCGGAATATCACCATCACGCAACAGAAGGGGACCCCGCGGAGCAGTGTCATTCAGGGCATGGGGGCCGACAAGCTGGTGGAGAATGTCACGATCGAGAACCTGCGCTTCATCGGGCCGGAGGGGAAGAAGTAGGCAGTGAATAGTGAACAGTGGGCAGGGGGCAGGGGACAGGGGGCAGGGGGCAGGGGGCAGTGGACAGTGAACAGTGAACAGGGGGCAGAGTCTTTGTCACGATCTTTGTCGACAATGATCGGGACAACGATTGTGACAAAGATGGGAGATCGACAAGGATCAGGGCAACGATTGCGACAAAGATGGGAGATCGGTTGACGATTACGGCGACGATTACGATTAACGCGGAGAGGCAACCAATCGTCCACCGTTATCGTCGCCGTACGCGTCGACCGAATTAGGTACAACAAGGAGAGAAACATGAGACAGGTAACGATTCTTGCCGCAATGTTAATTGGAACACTGGCCGTTTCGGTCATCGGTATGGCGCAAGCTGCCCCGCAGCCGGCAAAGGGCGCTTTTGCGGGCATCACCTGGACTGGCGCGTCGAACACGGACTGGCAGACCGCCGCCAATTGGAGCGGCGGCGCGGTGCCGGCGGCGACCGACGACGTTCTGATTGACGCCGTGGCCGGCACCAATCACCCCACAATCAACCTCGTCGGCGGCGCGGTCACGATCAAGTCTCTGATCATCGGCTCGACCACCAACGCGACGCTGACTTTCAAGAACAGCCTGGCCACCGACGACAACCGGCGGCTGCGGGTCACGGGCCATGTCGTCATCGGCGCCAACGGCACGTTGACGCATGCGTTGGAAACAGCAACCGGCGTCGGCCCGGCGACGCAACAGTTGTACCTCGACGTCGGCGGCGATCTGACGATCAACGGCAGCGGCCCGAAGTGTGGGATATACGTCACGGGATGTGGTTACAGCGCCGGACCCGGCGTTGGGATTTCCGACCAGCGCGGGGGCTCGCACGGTGGCGAAGGTGGGTGGGACAGCGCAACACCAGGAGCGGCAGGAGTAACCTATGGCTCGGTGACCAACCCCGTTCGAAGCGGAAGCGGGAGTGGGCACGGACCGTCGCATGGCGGCGGAACGGTGAAACTCGCGATCGGTGGCACATTGAACTTGAACGGCTCGATTGACGCCAGTGGGGTCGGGGGCTATGGAGGCTCAGCCGGCGGGAGTGTCAATATCACGGCCGGGAAACTGATTGGGAGCGGGGCGGTCTACGCGAGAGGCGGCGACGACACCCCCGCCGGCCAGAACGGCGGCGGCGCCGGCGGCGGCGGCCGCATAGCCATTGTCCTGAATGGCTCAGGCGACGACGCCAAGTACGCCACGTTCGCCGGGTTGACGATTCTGGCGTGCGGGGGAGCACAGAAGCCTGGCGCCGCCGGAACGGTGTACCTGAAGGCGACCGACACTCCGAACGGGCGTCTGATCGTTGACAACAGCAACAGGGTCACCCGCGCCAGCACGCTCCTGTTGAACCAGACTCTCCTCGTTGACCGCATCGAGGCTAGGAACGGCGGTCGCCTCGCGCTCGGCGCCGGCTGCATCCTCGACCTGAGCCAGGGGTGCGTCCTGACCAGCGACCGCACGAGCCGATTCATCGTGGACTCCATCGGCAACCCCACGATCCGGTGGCCGGCCAGTTACACCATCGGCGGCCCCGCCACCCCCTGCACGCTGTCGTGGAAGGGCACGAGCGAATACAAGATCCAATGCGCCAACCTGACGATCGCGACCAACGGGGTTCTGACGCATGAGCCCGCCAACGGCATCATTACGCCCGCCCCGGCATGGGGGGTGGCGACCTGGATCGGTGAAGACAGCCTGCTGAACGCGAAGATTCAAGGCAATCTGACCATTCAGGCGGGCGGTAAGATCGACGTCTCAGCGTGCGGTTGCGATAGCGGCCCCTGCCCGGGGATCAACAATTCGAAGGGCGCCTCGCACGGTGGCCAGGGCGGACGCGGCGGCGGCGCAACAGAAGCCCCCTATGGTTCCGTGACCGATCCCACACGAAGCGGCAGCGGCGGGCATATCGCCCGAGGCGGGGGCGTGGCAAAACTCACGATCACGGGCGATCTGAACGTGAGCGGTTCGATCTGCGCTGATGCTGGCGGACCAACACATGAAGGCGCAGCAGGCGGGTCCGTCAATATCACGGCAGGGACGTTGACGCACTCCGGGTCGGCGACGATTTCTGCAAACGGCGGCAACGGCGGTGACCACGGCGGGGGCGGCGGGCGTGTAGCCATGGTCCTGACGAACGCGGCCGATACCGCGTTCGCCGGGATGACCATCACGGCGTACGGGGGCACGAAAGGGAGTGGGAGCAGCGAGGCTGGCGCCGCCGGTACCGTGTACCTGAAAGGTGCCAATATCGCGTACGGCAACCTGATTGTGGATAACCAGCCGAACCCCATCACCACGAGACGGACGTTCATCAATGCCAACACGGGCGATTTGACGGTCAACAACGTCGAGTTGCGGAACAACGGCCGCATCAGTTTCGATACCGTGAACCGGAAGTTGACGGTCTACGGGAGTTGGTCCAACGGCAACGAGCCCGAGGCGTTCTGCGCTTCAGACTTGTGGCCCAACGTGGCCACCGTGGTCTTGGCAGGCGACGCGCCCGCCACAGTCACCGGCACCAACATCTGGTACAACCTGACGATCACCAACGCCAACAAGGTGGTGACGTTCCAGGATGGCGCGACTCAGACTGTGGATTCCGTCGGCACATTGACGCTGGGCAGCAACGTGAAGCTGCGCACGGCAGCCGGTGAGCCCTTTGCTTTCGCCAAGGGACCGCCCAGGGGCCTGGATGGTGTCCTGCGTGACAAGACGCCGCTGTACACGGTACGCGTGCAGGGCAAGGAGCTTGATGTTTATGCCTGCCCCGGCGGGTACCAAGCCAACTTCGTCACGTGCGACATGGCCGGGCCGGTGACGGTCGAGGTGACGGTGAACTTCTTGGACGCCGCGAAGATCAACGGCATCTCGGTGCATCCCTTAAGCCGCGGTATCAAACCGCAGCGCGAAGGCGCGCGCGTCACGTTCCAGGTTGATCGGCCGGGATCGCTGACGCTGCTGGTGAACGTCGACCACTTCCTGCAGCCGTTGCACCTCTTCCTGTGTCCGCCGGTTGCACCACCGCCGCCGGACGCCATTGTCTTTGGGCCGGGCCGGCATGTGGTGGGACCTGAAAAGCCGATCGAGCTCAAGTCCGGGCAGACGCTCTATCTTGCGCCGGGCTCCTGGGTCGAGGGCCATGTGGTCGCCAACAGCGCCAGCAATATCTCCATCATGGGCCGGGGTGTGCTCAGTCAGAGGGTGCCGCTTTCGAAGAAGAATTATCAGGGTTATGAGGATTGCCCATCCGCGATTGTTTTGGTCAATTGCACGAACGTGTTGATTGAAGGGATCGTTCAGACCCGGGCTCACGTGAACTGGAACATCATCCCGATTCATTGCGACGGCGTGACCATGCGCGACGTCCATGTGTTGGCACCGTGCGCCGTATCCACTGACGGGTTCAATCCGTACAATACCCGGAACGTGACGGTCGAGCGCTGCTTCTTCCGGGTGAACGACGACAACATTTCCCCCAAGGGCGATTACGGCTTGAGTCCCGCGAACGTGCAGCTCGCGCTGGAGAACATCACGATTCGTGATAGCGTGTTTTGGAGTCATCAAGGCCGGTTGTTCTCGATTGGGCCGGAATCGGTGACCAAGCATATCCGGAACATCAAGCTGCAGAATTGCGACGTGCTGTACCATGCTGGCGGGGGTACGTTTGCCATCCTGCCCGTGTACGGCGTCGAGGTGCGGGATGTGCTGTTCGAAGACATCCGCGTCGAAACCATCGCGCGACCGGAGTCGGCGCTATTCATAATCGGGCTCCCCAACGGCGCGGGCGTTTGCGGCGACACGTCAGCAGAGTCGCCGAGTATTCGCGGGGTGACGATCCGGAATGTGACCGTCCTGCAGCCGACGCCCGTGCGGTGCAATTTCATCGAAGGCTGGTCAGCCGACAAGTTGGTGCAGGATGTCCTGATCGAGAACTTTCGCTATGGCGATGAGCTCATCCTCGACGCTAAGGCCATGGGGCTGAAAACCAACGCATGGGTGAAGAATCTGCGCTTCATCGGGCCGGAGGGGAAGAAGTAGAGGAAGGGTTCAGGGTTCAGGAGGCAGGTGAATCGTTGTCTCGATCATTGTCGTGATCGTTGTCGAAATGATCGTTGTCTCTATCGTTGTCACGATCGTTGTCGACAATGATCGTAACGATGATCGTGACAAAGATGGGAGATCGACAACGATCGGGACAACGATCACGACAATGATGTGAGATCGGTTGACGATTACGGGCGATCCCGACTCTCTTCGAGATCGGGATCGCCGTAATCGTCGACCGAAATGGGCAGGATAACGAAAGGCAAAATATGTTCATGATGATACGGTGTCGACAAGTCCTGGTTGTTTTATTCGCACTTGCTGCAGGTTTTGCTGTGAACGGTTTGTCTGGGGAGGTGTACGTTGTCCCGAAAGAGAATAGCGCCGTCCTCCTGAACCCCGGGAAAGGGTGGATCATCTATTCGTCATTCGCCAGCGCGAGCACTTCCGCCTGGGCAAAGGCGTCTGTCGGCTACACGCGCTACATGTGGAAGGAGATCCACACGAACGATAACCAGTTCAACTGGTCCGTGATCGATAACGATCTAGCCGATTGTGTCAAGCGGGGCAAGCAGTTCGCGTTCGGGGTGATGTCGGTTAATTCATCCCAGGCCGGGGCTGGCATGCCGCAATGGGTGGCGGACGCGGGGGCGAAGTTCACCGAATCCTCGCCGATCGGCAAAGTGCCGGTGTGGGACGATCCGGTCTTCATCAGCAAGATCGGGCAGTTTGTCGCGGCGCTCACGAAGCGCTACAACGGCAACCCCGACATTGCGTACATTGACTGCCGCACGTTTGGCAACTGGGGGGAATGGCATCTGGGCGGATGTGGCGGGAAGGATCCCGGCGAGGCGGTCAAACGCCAGTACCTCGATCAGTGGGCCGGTTTCGACCAGACGCACATCATCCTTCCGATTTCCGGCGGCACGGGGATGGAACCAGGCGGCTATGGTTTCTATGCGCGCGATACGCATCAGTTCGGAGCCCGGGAAGATTCCGCCGACGCTTGGTGGAGATGGAAAACCTGTCTGCCTTTTCTGAACTACGGTCCGTCAGTGGCGGAATGGAATACGAGCTGGGGCCAAATCAGGGGAGGGGGCGGATGGTCGGGCGGGTGGGACGACGCTGTGTTGTCGGGGCAGATTGAGGGGGCGAAGTACAGTTATGTGAACCTGGGCCAATGGAATGGCACGGATGCCGATACGTTCCTGAAGGATTGTGCGGTGCAGGTGGACGCGTGGCAGAACAAGATGGGCTACTGGCTCAAGCTGACCAGCGCCACCTATCCGGGCGATCTCGGGAATGGCACAACGGGCCGTCTTGCGTTCACCATGCGCAATGACGGTGTCGCCCCTCTGTATGTCAAGAAAAACGCGGGGCTTGTCAAACTGGCCTTGCTGGACAGCGGGAAGAACGTGCTCGAAGCCTGTGTGTTGCCGGGCGTGAATCCATTCGACTGGAAACCCGGACAGTCCAGCGCGCATGCGGCGTCGTTTTCCTTTGCCAAACATGCCGGTGCGGCCCATCTGGCCTTCGGGGTGTTCACGAAGCCTACGCTGGCGCATCCGGACATCCGGCTCGGGATTGATGGCGGGACTTCGAACAACTGGTACGTGCTGACCGGGATGGAGAAGAGGGACATTCTGACCAGCCGTGGCGCGCTTCGCGTGCTGGAGGGCAGCAACGCGTCGTTCCAGGTAAAACTCGCGGTGCCACCAACGGGTGAAGTCGCCGTCTCCGTTGCCCGCACGGTCGGCGACAGCGACATTACGGTTACCGGCGGCGCGCGCCTCGCGTTCACGCCAGCGAACTGGGATGTCTGGCAGGCCGTGACATTGGCCGCCGCGGAAGACACCGATGCGGTCAACAGCAGCGCCACGATTACCTGCTCGGGAAAGAACCTGATCAACGTCGATGTGACGGCGACTGAAATCGACAACGATGCCGCGCGTTACCAGATGCGTATCGACCTGAGCGGCTATACGCGGCCCGAGCTCCTGACAAACTTTCCGATCCTGGTCGTCCTCGGAACCAACCGAGCCGGTTTTGCTTTCAACCAGTTGGCTTCCCCGGATGGATCGGATTTGCGGTTTTCGGCTGCGGACGGAGTCACGGAGCTTCCGTATGAGATCGACGCCTGGAACACCAACGGGAACTCCTATGTTTGGGTGCAGGTGCCGAAGCTGACTGCAAAGACCTGGCTCACCGCCTCGTGGGGCGATGTCAATCAGGCGACGCAACCGGGCTACACCACCAATGGGGCGGTTTGGGACGGGAACTACAAGGGCGTATGGCACGTGTCCGAGGCCGGCCCCAGATGCGATCGCCTCGACTCCACGCAGTACCGCCTTCCGGCCATCCCCCGCGTCAAGGTGTCAAAAAAGGAGGGTGCGGTGTTCCTGGCCGACAACGTCTCCGGCGGCGAACATCTCGAAGCTCCTAACGCGCCAGCGCTGGAGAATCTCCAAGAAGGCGACTACACCATCGAAGCCTGGTTCCGCCCCAACACCATACCGCCCGGCGCGAGCGACCAGCCGGCTTCCGGCGCGTATGGCATTGTCAACAAGCAGGGATTCAACATGGGGTTGATCTACGGCAGAACCTGCGAGTTTCGCTTTGTCCACTATACCGCAGATGGTAGACCTAATTGTGTGGTTTTTCCTGTTGCGGCACCGCCTGGCGTGATGTACCATGTCGCAGGGACAGTCACCCGGAGCACGGGAACGATGCGCATCTGCGTGAACGGACAACCCAGTGAGGTCTCGTTGCCCACGAATTCAGTCGTGTATGAGTATGGCGCGATGCCATGGCGTTTCGGCGCTGCCGCGCCAAGTGGCGACTGGTCCTACCCGGCCGATGGCGCGATCGACGAAGTGCGCCTGTCGAGCACGGCACGCACGGTAGACTGGATATGGGCGGAATACATGAACGTGGCGTCGAACGACACGCTGGCAGCGTATGGTGCGGTCAAGAAGGTTGTGGCGGGAGGACGATAGTCTGTGAAGAAAGTGTTTTTAGGAATGCTGTTGGTGCTGGCGGGGCTGAGCGGCATCGCCTGGTGGATCAAGCCCAAGCCGGTCCAGGATGGGAAGACCGTTCTCACCTGGTGCAGCGACGACAACCCGGCGCGGCGCGAGCAGATCGCGCTTTTCAACCGACTCCATCCAGAGTACCGGCTGCAGTTGGATCCGGCCAACAACGGCATGGAGAAGGTGATCGTGCAGTCCGTGGCCGGGGTGGGGCCGGATCTTTTCGACATCTATCAGCCCGGGGCCTGCATCGAGGCCGGAATCGCGTGGGACATCACCGATGCCCTGCGCAAAGCGGGCGTGGACTTTACGAACGACGTGTGGAAGGCGGTACACCCGTATGTCCTGCAGGATGGCAGGATCTACGGTTTCCCGCGCAACTCCGGGACGGACGCGGTCTTCTACAACAAGGCTCTCTTCGATCAGAACGGCATCCCCGTTCCCCAGGCGCGGCTGGGCTCCGGGGAATTTTTGGAACTGGCTCGAAAACTCACGGTTATGGATCCGAATGGAAGACCGAAGCATTTCGGCTTTCTCTTTGAATGGTGGCAATGGCAGACGTTCGTCTATCAGTGGGGCGGGCATGTGTATTCCGCCGACGGCACGCGCTGTGTCGTGGACTGCCCGGAAACCATCGCGGCCGTGCAGTTCATGCACGATCTGATCTGGACGTACAAGGTGTCGCCTTCGCCCATTCAGGAGACCGCAATGGCGACCAGCGGCGGATGGGGAACCGGTTCCATTACGCTTTTCGGCGGCGGCCGCGCCGCCATGGCCCTTGGCGGCCGGTGGTGGCTTTGCCTGCTGCGCGACAGGAGACAGTATCCCGACCTGCGGATCGGTGCCGTCGAAGTGCAGTGCGGACCGGTGCGCCGGTACTGGGGCTATGGCGGGGCTGTGATGATCAACGGCATGAGCCCCCGGCGGGAGCAAGCGTTGGACTTTATGATCTACATGACCGGACAGCCATACAATGAGCTGATCAACCACCAGGCCGATGCGATGGGTCCCATGAAGAAATTTACGGAGACCGATCTCTTCCTGCAGGATCCTGCCTTTCCCGATGAGGATTACAATCAGGTCTGGCGCGATGTCATGGCGCACAGCGAACCGCGGGAGACATCTGAGTTCATCAATGGAACCGTGGCCGACAGAATCGTGGGAGAACAGCTCGATCTGGTCCGAAACAACCAGAAGACCGCGGAAGCGGCCATGAAGACGGCCGCGCAGCAGATCAACAGTCACATTGAGAAGAACGTCAGGAAGTTCAAGACAATGAAAACGCGCTACGACGCGCTCAAGTCGAGGAAGGCGGGTTCCATATGAAGAGTCCTCGAAAACGCAGTGATCTGATGCCGGCGCTGGGGTTCCTGCTGCCGAATTTCCTGGGTTTCGCCATCTTCTCGGCGCTGCCGATCCTCTTCTCACTGGTCATCAGTTTTTCCAACTGGAGCCTGCAGAAGGCGGAGCCGTTTGCCTGGATCGGTCTGGACAACTTCGTCGAGCTTTGGAATGACAACAAATTCTGGCTCTACCTGGCCAACACGGGTTACCTGATGCTCGGCATGCCGGTGGCCATCGGCGGATCGCTGTTGCTGGCGATTCTGCTGACGCAGAAGCTGCGCGGGATGGTCGCCTATCGCACGCTGTTCTATCTGCCCACGATTACCAGCGGCGTGGCGTTGATGATCCTGTGGAAGGCGCTCTACAATCCGGACTTCGGGCCGGTCAACGCCGTGATCGAGTGGGTGTTCCGGCTGATCGGGCTGCACGGCGTGGAGGCGCCAAAATGGCTGACATCCACGTACAACCTGCTGGGCATCGACGTGGAGCAGTTGCGGCTGACGGCCAAGCAGTTCGGCCTGGGCGCGCGCGACGCGATCGTCATCATGGGAATCTGGATCGCCATCGGCGGCAGCAACATGCTGCTCTACATTGCCGCGCTCAGCAATGTGCCGCAGCATCTTTACGAGGCGGCGGCCATGGATGGCGCCGGACGCTGGGCCCGCTTCCGTCATGTGACCTGGCCGCAGTTGGCACCGACCACGTTCTTCATTGTGGTGATGAGTTTCATCGGCGGGCTGCAGGGCGGGTTCGAGCAGGCCCGGATCATGACCGCAGGCGGACCGGCCGGCACCACCACGACGATCTCGTACTACATCTATAACAAGGCGTTTGTCGAATTCCAGATCGGCTATGCCTCGGCGATTGCCTGGATCCTGTTCATCATCATTTTCGGCATCACCCTGTTGAATTGGAAGTTCGGGAGCAAGGCCTTGAACGATTGAGGATAACTATGAATATGATCTCCAAGGTGGACCACCGGGCGCAGCCCACCGTAGGCCCTTCGCTTGTCGAAGGCCGCGGCACGCCGACACGCGGCGGCCCTACAAGAGGTGATGCGTGTGTATCGCATCTCTCGATGGAACCGCGCAAAGTCGGCGGCGTCAAGCGAAGCTGGTGGCAGCGGCAAGGCAAGCCGGCGTTCAGCCACCTGGCGCTGGGGGTGATGGCGCTCACGATGCTGGCGCCCTTTGTGTGGATGCTGCTCTGCAGCTTCAAGCCGCTGAGTGAGGTGGAAGCGCTGAATCCCATTCCGGTGTCGTGGCAAGCAGGGAATTATTCCCGTGTGTTTCAGGAGATCCCTTTTGCCCGTTACTATTATAACAGCGTCTTTATCGCCCTCTGGGTGACCTTTTTGCAGTGCCTTACGAGCGCCATGGCGGCCTATGCGTTTGCACGGCTGCGCTGGCGCGGGCGCGAAATGGTGTTCCGGCTGTATCTGGCCACGCTGATGATCCCCGGCGTCGTCACCATGATTCCGAACTATACCGTCATGGTAAAACTCGGCCTGCTGGATTCCTACACCGGCCTCATTGTGCCGGCGGCGTTCAGCGCTTTCGGAACGTTCCTGCTGCGGCAGTTTATGCTGGGTTTGCCGCGCTCTCTGGACGAAGCGGCCGCGATTGACGGCGCGAGCCATTGGCGGATCTTCTGGGACATCATCATGCCGCTGGCCCGGCCCGGGCTGATTACGCTGGGGATTTTTACGTTGATAGGCAACTACGGCTCGTTCTTCTGGCCGCTGGTCATGATCAAGAGCGAGTGCCTGCGCACGCTCCCCATCGGCATGCTCGCGTTTGACGGGATCTACGGGCGGCAGACGAACCTGCTGATGGCGGCCAGCGTCATGAACATTATCCCCTTGATCATCCTGTTCGTCATCGCGCAGAAGCATGTGGTGAAGGGGATTCAACTGGGCGCGGTGAAGGGGTAGGGAGAAGGGGACAGGGTTCAGGGTTCAGGGTTCAGGTGGGAGAGGGGGCAGGTGGGAAAGGAAGAAGGGTTCAGGGTTCAGGTGGGAAATGCATGGAAGAGCATCTCTGTATGCCTGCCCCCTGAACCCTGCCCCCTGAACCCTGAACCCTGAACCCTGCCCCCTGAATCCTGAATCCTGAACCCTGACCCCCGAACCCTGAACCCTCAAAGGAGTACACATGGCCAAAGTCATACTGGAACACGTTGAAAAGATCTACGACAACGGGTTGAAAGTCGTAAAGGACTTGAATCTCGAGATTGCGGACGGTGAGCTGCTGGTCTTGGTGGGGCCTTCCGGCTGCGGCAAGTCCACGACGCTGCGGATGATCGCCGGGCTGGAGGAGATCACCGAGGGGGTCATCCGGATCAATGATCGGGTGGTGAACCACGTCGAGCCCAAAGACCGCGACATCGCCATGGTCTTTCAGGACTACGCGCTCTATCCGCACATGTCCGTGGCCGAGAACATGGCCTTCGGCCTCCGGCTGCGCAAGTGCGGCAAGGCGGAAATCGAACAGCGGGTTAAGGAGGCGGCTGATATTCTCGGACTTAACGAGTTTCTGCAGCGTCGGCCCAAGGCGCTTTCCGGCGGCCAGCGCCAGCGCGTGGCGCTCGGGCGCGCCATCGTGCGCAAGCCGGCGGTGTTCTTGTTCGACGAGCCGCTCAGCAACCTGGACGCCAAAATGCGTGTGCAGATGCGGGTGGAAATCGCGCAGTTGCACAACCGCCTGGGCACCACGATGATCTACGTGACGCATGACCAGGTGGAAGCCATGACCCTCGGCGAACGGATTGTCGTGATGAAGGATGGCATTGTCCAGCAGGTGGCCGATCCGATTGCCCTCTACGACACACCGGTCAACCGGTTTGTGGCGGGCTTCATCGGCACGCCGCCGATGAACTTCTTCGAGGGGATGCTCATGCGGCGCGGAAATGCATGGGTCTTCGAGAAACCCACGGCTGGCGTACTGTTGCCAGTGCCGAAGGCGAGGGCGGAGCGGCTCGCCGCTTTCGAAGGCAAGCCCATTGTTCTGGGGCTTCGTCCGGAAGAGATCGGTTCAGCCGCCGCTGAAGCGCTGGCTGATGCGCCGCGCATCCGCGCCAAGATCAACGTGGTCGAGCCGATGGGATCGGAAACCTACGTGTATTTGCTGGCAGGCGGCAACCAGTTCGTGTGCCGCGTGGATGCGCACAAGCGCTTTCGCCCCGGCGACGAGGTGAATGTGCCGATCTACATGGACAAGGCGCACTTCTTTGACGCACATACGGAGGAAAGTATCGGATTGTGAGTGCCCGGCTGCGATCTTAAGAAAGGCAAGTTGCGCGCCGGCTTGGAGTTCCTCACCGAGAAACCCAAGGTCCTGGCCCCGTGGGAAAGGTCATGACACAAGCGTGCAGGCTGGTAATCGTAAGATAACTGAAGACACGAACCATGCAGATACAACATGAAGAATAACGCATTAGATAAAGCGAGTCCAGCGGGCGCCGGGAAGCTGCAGCCTTGGATTGTTCCGGAGGGGACCATCGTACATCCGTCCGGGGCCTACTGGTATCGCTCGGGCGACCTCGGCAACACGGCGCAGCAGGTCGAGATACTGAAGGTTATCTGGAGGCATGCCAAGCACGGAGTAAAAGGAGATGCAGATGAAACAGTTCATGTTCGCGAGTGTCCTGGCACTGAGCCTGGGCATGGTGGCGTGGGTACAACTGGGGGACGCGTTGGCGGCGCCGGATTCAGCCTGGCCGGACCTGGGAATTGATGAGGATACGGAGGTACTGGAGCAGTATCGGCAGGCGGTGGAGTTGGGCGGGGTGCCGGAGAGTACGAGGCGGGACGTAGCGCAGCGGTTTCTCCGCCGTGCGCGGGCGGCCATAAAGGCCAAGGACTACACGGGCGCGCGGGAGTCTGCCGCAGTTGCCGCAGAGCCGGCGATGGCTGCGGATTCCAGAAGCCTGGCGTGCTTGTACATCGCGGAAAGCTATGTCCAGGAGAAGAACTTCGCGGCCGCAAAGGCGGAACTGGCCAAGCTTCTGGCCATCCCAAACGTTGCGGAAGGCCACCGGTGGGAAGCGCGTGAACGGGTGCGCGAAATCGAGCGTATGCAGGCGGGACTGCCGCCGGTCGAATCAGTAACCGTGCGCACGGTCGTCCCGGCAGTGGCGACGTTCGCCGCAGAACTTTTCGTGTCGCCGGACGGCAACGACAAGAACGCCGGCACCCGTGCCGCCCCGGTGGCCGGCCTCGTTCGCGCGCGGGATCTGGTGCGCCAGCTTCACGGGCGCGGCGAACGCGGCGCGATCGCCGTGAACGTGCTGGCTGGCGAATACCCCCTGACAGCGGCGATTGAGCTATCGGCCGAGGACTCGGGCACGGAACAGGGACCGGTCGTTTACCGCGCGGTCCAGCCGGGCAAGACGGTGTTCTACGGCGGCCGCCGGCTCACCGGTTTCAAACCGGTGGATGATCCCGCGATTCTGGCGCGCCTGCCGGAGGAGGCGCGCGGCAAGGTGCAGCGTAGCGACCTGCGCGCATTGGGCATCGCCGACTACGGCCGGCTTGCGGTGCGCGGATTCTCACAACCGTCGCCGCCGCCGACCGTGGAATTGTTTGTCAACGGCAAACCGATGACGCTGGCGCGTTGGCCCAATACCGGATTCGTGGGGATTAGCAAGTTGGTCGCGTCCGGCAACACGCAGGCGGGCGCCCCTTCGATCATCGAGTATGCCGACGACCGGCACGCGCGCTGGACCCAGGCAAAGGATCCCTGGCTCTTCGGCTACTTCAACCGGCTCTGGGCCGATGCCACCATTGCGATCTCTCGAATCGACACGGAAACCCGCACGGTGGTTTTCAATGATCCGTACCAGGCGGTATGGACGCCCAACAACGAGGGGATGAACACCCACGAAGGCATCCAGTACTATGCCTTCAACCTGCTCGAAGAGATCGACCTTCCGGGCGAATGGTATCTGGACCGCGAAGCCGGCATCCTCTACCTCTGGCCACCCGCCGAACTGGCTGGAGCCGCCGTGGAGATCGGCATGCTGTCGGCACCGATGATGACGATGACCAACGTCACGGACATCCGCCTGGAGGGGCTGACGTTCGACCTCGGCCGCTGCGACGGTCTTGCGCTCATGGATTGCCGTCGCGTGCTGATCGCAGGGTGCACGGTCAGCCGCATGGCAGAGAACGGCATCCGCATCCGTGGCGGCGAGAGTAACGGCATTCTGAGCTGCGATATTCACACCATCGGGCGGCGCGCCACCGAGCTGATCGGCGGGGAGCGCGAAACGCTCAAGCCGGGAAGGCACTTCGTGGAGAACTGCACGATTCACGACTTCGGCCGGATTGACCGGACCTACACGCCGGCCGTTCAGCTCGAAGGCGTGGGCAACCGCGTCGCGCACAACCTGATGTACGACTGCCCCTCGAGCGTCATGCGCGTCGAGGGCAACGACCATGTTGTCGAGTTCAACGATATCCGTAACGCGGTGCGCGAGTCGGACGACCAGGGCGCCGTCGATATGTGGCGGAATCCGACGTACCGCGGGATCGTGTTCCGATACAACCGGTTTACCGACATCGGCCGTGTGGGCGCGGGTGCCATGGCGCACGGGCAGTCGGCGATTCGCCCCGACGACGCCATCAGCGGCGTGCTTATCTACGGCAACATCTTCGTGCGCGCTTCACGCGGCCGTTTCGGCGCGGTGCAGATGAACTCCGGCCGGGACAACATCATTGCCAACAACCTGTTTATCGAGTGTGCGCAGGCCATTACCGGCGGATGGAACGCCGGCAATGGTGCGTGGCAGGAACTCCGCGCAAGCAAGCCCCCTCCCGATTTCATTACCAGCGCGCTCTATCTGAGCCGGTATCCCGCCATGGCCACGATGCTGACCACGCCCGGCAACAACTATGCCTGGCGAAACGTGTTTTACCGTTCCGGGGCGACGGGCGATCCCGGCAACATGGATTATGGCCAACGCGATCCCGGGTTCGTGGATGCCGCGAAAGGCGACTGGCGCCTCAAGCCCGACGCCGCCCCCTACGGCGACATCGGTTTCCGTCCGATCCCGATGGAAGAGATCGGCCTCTACCAGGACACCTTCCGCTCCGGCCTGCCGGCGAACGTCAAAGCGGAGGCGAAACAAACATGGTAACAAGATCAGCGATCAACCTGACACTCGGACTGCTGATGGTCACGGCGTCCATGGCGACGGCGGAGGAGTCGGTCAAGCCGGAGAGCATACAGATGGTCGTGATTCGCGAAGAAGAATCTGTCGTCGCGTCGTTCCTGGGATTCGGCGCCGAATGGGATCCGAAGTTCTGGACCATGGGCACGTTCAAGCTGGACGAGGACTTCAAGGGTGAAGTCACCGTCACGGAGGCCGATTGGGATCTGGTCGTCAAGCGTATCCGGTGGATGCGGCTGCCCTTCGTGCGCATGATGATCTGCATCCGATGGTTGTCCGGGGGTGACGGTAAGTTTGACTGGACCAACAAGCACATGCAGAGCCTGTACCGTCATCTCGACGTGTGCCAGAAGGAGAAGATCGGGGTCATTCTTACGGACTGGGGGTGTGAGCCGGCATGGCTCAAGGTGCCTGGAATCGCCGATGTCGCCGACCCGAAGTATGCCGAAACCATCGGGACCTACCTGGACTACCTGATCAATACAAAGGGCTACACCTGCATCCAGTACTTCGTGATGGTCAATGAGCCGGAAAACGAGGTCCGTGACTGGAACCGGTGGAAAAAAGGCGTTCAGAATGTCACGCGCGTCCTGGGCGAAAGGAAACTCCAGGAGAAGATCTGTTTTCTCGGCTCGGATGAAAGTGGCGCGGATGTCTGGCACCGGAACGCGGCAGACCAACTTTCCAGGGAACTGGGCGGGTATGACATTCACCGGTACGCGTCGGTCGAGGAAGTCCGCAGCGGCGGCTTGTACAGACACTTCAAGGCCATGTGGGACTATGCGCTGGAGAAAGACGCGTCGGCCAAGTCCAAGCCCATGATCGTCGGCGAGGCGGGGCTCAGCGCGCCGGGTTTCAGCGCCGGCAACAACGCACTCCATATGGATCCGGCGTACGCCACGCACATGGCCGACTACGCGGTGCAGGCCGTCAACGCCGGCTCGTGGGGTGTGTTGGCCTGGATGCTCGATGACTCCTCGCACGCGGGGTTCAACTGGGGCATGTGGAAGAACAAAGCTGGAGGCTTTGAACTCAAGCCCTGGTTCTACACGTGGTCGTTGCTGTCGCGGCTCTTTCCGCCGGGGAGCCATATCGTACGGGTCGAGCAGCTCAACGAGGATCTCCGCGTCCTGGCCGCGCGACTGCCCAAGGAATCAGGAGGCGGCTGGAGTTTCTGCATCGTCAACCGCGGAATGGTGGGCGCCATTACGTTGAAGGTTCCGGGGAGCCCGGCCGTCAAATTTGATTGCTACGTTTTTCAGGGAAAAGAGAAGCCGCGCGTGGATGCGGATGGTTTCCCGGCGCCGGTGGAGTCTGTGAGCCTAGACCTCGGCAAAGGCGCCGAAGTCGCCGTGCCGGGCGATGGCGTGGTGTTTCTGACGGGATTTGGCGTGGATGACGGCAGGGGGCCCGGCGCCCGCTAGAGCTAAACTTGAGACATAGGAAGAAAAACACATGGACTACACGCAACTCAGGGGCTTCAACTACCAGCCGAGCTGGGGCAGCACGGGATACGAGATCTGGCGGAACTTCGATGCCGAGCGGATGGGGCACGAGATTGCGCTCGGCAAGGCGTACTTCCCGGGAATGAACGCGATCCGCCTCTGGCTGTCACATGACGCCTGGTTGCGGAATGGCGGTGCTTTTTCGGCCGCGTTTGAGGCGGCCTTGGGCATCGCTGAGCGGTACGGCCTGTTCGTCATGCCGGTACTCTTCAACCGCTGGCATTGCGCGATTCTCGACTACGGTGGAATCTACATTGACCACTTTCTGCCGCAGGCAAGCTGGGTGCAGGGCAAAGACCAACCCGCGGCCTTTGCCGAAGCTTTGATCGGCGCGCACGCGTCCGACCCGCGTATCTTCGCCTGGGACCTCTGCAACGAGCCCTTCGCCTACAACTGCCCGCAGCGTGACATCCCCGAGATTGTGAAGGCCGAATACGCGTGGCTGGAGCGGATGTTCGCCATCGCCAAACGATGCGGCGCCCAGGCGCCGATTACCGTGGGAATTCACCCGGGACACGGATTGGCCGGGATTCAGCAGATCGAACCGATCAGCGATATTCTGAGCATTCATCCCTACTGGACGTGCGACAGTCCGGTGCATGCCAAAGACGCATACGAGAAGTCATTGGACGACTACGTGTCGTTCGCCGGTGACGTGGGCAAGCCGTTGATCGCCACGGAAACATGCTGGGGCGCGCTTGATGACGGCAAGCGGGTCGAGATCATCCGCTACACCCTCGAGCAACTGAAGAAGCGTGGGATCGGGTGGCTGGTCTATCTCTTGCATCACAGCCTCATAGCCGATGCACACCGGGCTGAATTAGGGCCGCTGAGCTCGCCGGGCAATCTGGCTTTCATTGAGGCTGACGGAAGGCTTCGGCCCGGCCACGGCGTGTTTAATGAGTACTGATCTGCGAACTCCGCGCACGCGAGCACATTGGCACGGAAACGCTGAAAGCGTTATGGGGGAAGAACGACTTCACCTTGTCGGAGTTTGCCGATGTTGAGTATGAGATTCCGGCCAGCTATACTAAAGGGAAGAAGAAACTTGTCATCCGGCTCGTCTATCGCGAGCCGGCGGGCACGGACCTGGCCACGAGCAAAGAGTACCTCGGCACGAATGAGTATCACTATTGGGCGTTTGCCTATTGATGCGGGAGAGATGACACTATGAAGACTGTTTGCAGTGGAATATTGGGAATCGTCATGATCGCGTCCGCGGTGTTGGCCGCGGACCAACCGACGGCGCGCCGCGTCGAGGTCGGTGACCTGATCTGCGAGTGGTTTGCGCATATGGCTGTGGGTCGTCCTGCCAGTGAATGGCGGATCTCCGGGTGGGAAGTGGAACCGCCCGGCACGCCCTTCGCGCACTTGTACTACTCATGGTTCAAGTTGGTGGACAAGGATGACGAGGCGCCGGTCACCATCGGCCGGCGTTTCCCTGCGCAGCAGGACGGGGTGTTGACGTGGGAGTTCGTCTTCCGGCTGCCCCAACTCACCAACGGTCCCTTTTTCCAGATCATGTCCGGCGATCAGGCCGTCCTTCGCCTGCGTGTGGCGGAAGGCGCTCTGATGGCGGATGCCGGTGAAGGCGCGCCGCGACGGCTGACCGCGCTGCAGGCCAATCGGGATTGCGGCATCAGCGTCCGGCTCGACCTGGACGCGCACCGGGCGGACATTCGCGTCGACGGCCGTATGGCCGCCACGGCGGTGCCGTTGCCCGACAAGGCGCTGGACCGGCTTGCGATTACCACAGGGAACAGCTACGTAGGCGACTTGTTTGTCGCGCCGGTGCTGTTGCATCGCGGTTATGCGCTGCGGGAGAGTTTCATCAGCGTGCCGGAAGGGGCGTTGCCGGATGGATGGACCGCCACGACGGCAGGTGGCAAAGTGGACATCCGCCATCATGGCGGGGCCGCGCATCCCGCGAACAGTTGCGCGCTTTGCCTGGAACGTACACAGGCCGGCGCGCTGGACGCCACCGTCGCTTTCCCACCGGGAGATTCCGCCGTGGAGGCTGAGGCGAAGCTCTGGTTGTCGGACGGCGGCAATGGCGCGTCGGTGGCCTGGCTGGACGCCGCGGGGCGCCCGGTCGTCACGATCGCTGCGCGCGACGGTGCGCTGTCGGCCAGCGGTGCCCGGGGCGCGCCGGTTTCGTTATGGACGGGGCTTCGGAAGACGGTGTGGTACAACCTGCGCGTGGTGATCGATCCCGCGGCCAAGTCGGCCACTTGTTACGTCAATGACATCGAGCGCGGACGCGTGGCGGTTGCGAAAGGGGCACAGGTCGCCAGGGCGCGCGTCACGGCGCCCGAGGCGGTCGGAGGGCAGTGCTGGGTGGACGAGCTTGTCGTGCGTCCGCATCTGGCGTATCCGGCCGACTATGCGCCGGAGCCTGTGTCTGTCGCCACCGGTTCCAACATCGTCATGATGCAATCGTGCGATCTCTGGCGGGAAGGTCTGCACAATGGATGGGATTACATTCGCGGTTACCCGGAGCGCCGGCCGTTGCTGGGGTATTACAACGGCGGCGATCCGGAAGTGGAGGACTGGACCATCGGCTGGCTCTTGCGCAACGGCATCTCCTGCGACTTCAAGTGCTGGTACAGGGGCGAACTGGGGCATCCGCTCCACTCCACGCGCCACGGCGAGGGGCTGATCGGCTTCAAGCGGGCGCGGTGGAGCGGCAAGCTTAAGTTCGCCATCAATCTCACCAACCACTTCGACATGTTCGACAACCTGGATGATTGGCGTGACAACGTGGTGCCCTACCTGATCGAACACCTGTTCCGCGATCCGCGCTACCTGAAGATTGATAACAAGCCGTTTGTCGGCTTCTTTGATGCCGGCTGGCTCCACAGGAACACAAAAGACGCTAAGGCGGCGGTGGCGATCCTGCGCGAAGAGTGCCGCAAAGTGGACTTCGACGGCTGCTGGGTGGTGAATCAGGGCAGACCAGGCAAGGATGCTACCGGCTGGGGTTTCGATGCCGTGTACAAATACACATGGTTCACCAGCTCGGGCGAGGAGCAGAAGAAGAACATCGAGTCGCAGCGAGCTCAGAACGTGGGCGACGTTATTCCGACCCTGTCCATGGGTTGGAACGCAGGCCCCTGGGACGGCAAGGGCGGGCATTGGCTCAAACCCGACGAATTCCGCACCCTTTGCGAGTGGGCCAGGACGACGTACATGCCGGCGGCTACCACGAACGCGTTATCGCGGCGGGTGGTGATGCTGGACAACTGGAACGAGTGGGGCGAAGGGCACTGCCTGATGCCTGCCGCCGGCTGGGGGTTTGGTTACCTGCACGCCGTCCGCGACACCTTTGGGCAACCCCCGTTCCCGCCAGATGTTGAGCCGACACCGGCCCAGGTTGCGCGCCTGACCACGCTCTATCCACGCGGAGAAGGGTATGAGAAGACGATTGAACCGGAGCGCAAACCCGGGTCCGCGGCCGACAAAGAGCCGTCCGCTGGCGCTCGTCCGAAGAGAACCATCAAGCCTGAGCCTGATTTGGCGGCGTATTGGAAACTGAACGATGAACGGTGTTGGGTTTATCAGCAAATGTAAGCCTCCATATAGGGCTTCAGTTGCTCAATTTCGAGCCTCCAGCTACGCGAATGGTTGAGGCAATACCGTAGCCAACGGACGAATTGGAGGCTGCGT
>Ga0268276_1000976_pt1 | contig 30383 bp, 25 predicted proteins | sample saktaG_4_FD_190145 | JGI IMG/M metagenome (GOLD analysis project Ga0268276, IMG submission 190145) | Saline water microbial communities from Sakinaw Lake, British Columbia, Canada - sak_2010_1_5_45m | ecosystem: Environmental > Aquatic > Non-marine Saline and Alkaline > Saline ...
GAATTGTGCTGCCACAGTCTTGAAGACCTCGAATTGATTAATAATCGAAAGAAAATTTCTTTTACAGTAAATCAGAAAGTAAAGGAAATTCAAAAAGAGAAAATTATTCCCTATTGGGAAAACAGGTCAATGCGCAGTCGGATATTTAAAGAGATGACTCCGGAATGGAAGGATTGTTACGCAGCCGGAATATTTACTGAATTTATGGAACAGAGAGCCCCCGGACATACGGTGGCCGATGATAAGGTATACCATAAAGGTTTTTCTGATTTTATCCAGGATATAGAAAAAAATATACAGAATCTCGATTATTTAAATGACCCTGAAGCTTATGATAAACAGGAAGAATTGAAAGCCATGCTTATCTATGCTAAAGCTATAATCAGATTTTCCGAGCGTTATGCCGAAAACGCCTTAGAGATGGCTAATGCCGAAAAAAATCCTCGAAGAAAAAAGGAGTTAAAAAAAATTGCCGAAGTTTGCTTATATGTCCCTGCCAATTCTCCCCGAAATTTTTGGGAAGCCCTCCAGATGTACTGGTTTGTTCATATTGGGGTTATCACTGAACTTAATACCTGGGACTCCTTTAATCCAGGCAGATTAGACCAGCACCTATATCCTTTTTATAAAAAGGGGCTGGAAGAGGGGACACTGAACCAAGAGAAAGCAAAGGAACTTTTAGAATGTTTCTGGATAAAGTTTAACAACCAACCGGCACCGCCTAAAGTAGGAGTAACTTTAGCAGAAAGTGGGACCTATACCGATTTTGCCAATATTAATAATGGGGGATTAAAGGTTGATGGTTCTGATGGAGTAAATGACCTAACCTATCTGATACTCGATGTAATCGAAGAAATGAGATTATTACAACCAAGCACCAATATTCAATTGAGTAAAAAGAGTCCGGATAGATTTTTAAAGCGGGCTGGTGAGATAATTAGAAATGGTTGGGGACAGCCCTCGGTATTTAATGCCGAAGAAGTTATCGAAGAGATGCTCAGACAGGGTAAATCTTTAGAAGATGCCCGCTGTGGCGGTACCAGTGGTTGTGTGGAGACCGGTGCCTTTGGTAAAGAGAGTTACATCTTAACCGGTTATTTTAATTTAGTAAAAGTTCTGGAGATAACTTTAAATAACGGTATTGACCCTCAGACTGGTAAAAAAATCGGGGTAGAAAGCGGTGAAGCAACTCAATTTAGTTCTTTTGAAGAATTACTGGCTGCCTTTAAAAGACAGCTTCACTATTTTATAGAAATAAAAATAAGGGGAAATAATATAATTGAAAGATTATATGCTACTTATATGCCGGCTCCATTCCTCTCTATAATAATTAGTGATTGTATTGAAAAAGGGAAAGATTATAATGACGGAGGAGCTCGCTATAATACCGATTATATTCAGGGCGTAGGAATTGGGACTATCACTGACAGTCTTTCAGCAATTAAATACCATGTCTTTGACCAGAAAAATATAAGTATGAAAAAATTAAAAGAAATATTAAGAGGTAATTTTATTGGACACGAAGAGATACGCCAATTGTTTTTAAATAAGACTCCCAGATACGGGCATGATAATGATTATGCCGATGATATTATGAAATTAGTATTCAATGCTTTTTACGAGGAAGTAGATGGGAGAAAAAATACCAAAGGCGGAGTTTACAGAATTAATATGCTCCCCACAACCTGCCATATTTATTTTGGTTCAGTAGTGGGAGCTACACCGGATGGGAGAAGAGAAAAACAACCGTTATCCGAAGGTATTTCCCCGGTGCAGGGGGCTGACCGTTTGGGGCCCACAGCAGTTATCAAATCAGCTGCCAAGATGGACCAGGTAAAAACAGGAGGGACTCTTCTAAATCAAAAATTCACCCCCCAATTATTAGAAGGAGAAGAAGGGCTAAACAGCTTTACTCACCTAATCAGGGCTTACTTTAAATTAGGCGGACACCATATACAATTTAATGTAATTAGTGCTGATACCTTAAAGGCTGCCCAGAAAGAGCCTGAAAAATATAGAAATCTTATTGTGCGAGTAGCAGGCTACAGCGATTATTTCAATAATCTCAGCAAGACCTTACAAGATGAGATAATCAGCCGAACAGAACATCAATCTTGTTGAAATGATTAGTGTAAAACTTAGTAGGGTAGTAAATAAATAAATTGTTAGTTAGATAGTGTAAAAATTTTAGTAAAATAAATTTGACAAAACTAGAGGTTGTGGTATAATAACAGGGTTAAAGTCTGTTAGATAAAAACGACTGGCCTTTATTACTTAAAAGAGATGCTAACAACAATCAACTGAATTCTCTATAACAGATTGTTAAAAAAGGATCTCTTGTGTTTTAATAATGTTATCGTTAAGAGGTTAGAATCATTTCCTTGCTTCTTTTCTCCCAAAGAAACGTTATTGGACTTAAGAGAAATAATAACGAAAAGGAGGGAAAAAGTATGCAAGGTAGTAAATTATATGTAGGAAATCTTAAGTATTCTGTAACCAATGATCAGTTAAGTGATATATTTTCAAATCATGGTGAAGTTAAGAGTGTCAACATTATCGAAGGCAAAGGCTTTGGATTTGTAGAAATGTCTTCTTCGGTAGAAGCTGGAAAAGCCAAAGATGCGTTAAATGATACCGATTTCGAAGGTCGTCCTTTAAAGATTGATGAAGCCCGTCCACCTAGACCAAGAAGCGAATATCGTAGTAGATACTGAAATAATAAATTAGTAAATAAAATAGACTAATTTAAATTTAAAGAAATTCTGTTGTATCAATAAAGGCCAGTCATTTTATATAACAGTTCAATTAAATCCTCATCAGATGTATCCCGCGGATTATTATCTAAACTTCCCCCCTTTGCACCTTTAATTAATTTTGGAAAATCTTCTTCTTCTATCTTCCATCCAAAAAGATTTTCTTTAATTCCGACCGCTGTAAGTATTTCTTTTATCTTTTCTACTGCCCTTTGAGCGGCTTCTGTTTCCGACAATGAAGAAATATTTTCCCCTAAGCATTCAGCTATTTTAGCCAACTTTTTGGTAACTACCGGCTGATTATATTCCATTACATAAGGTAACAGTACTGCGCAGGACAGACCATGAGGTATTTTGTAATATACCCCCAAAGGGTGAGAGAGGGCATGAGCCGCTCCTAACCCTGAATTAGACAGGCAAAGCCCACTCAAAAGTGCAGCCATAGCCATATCTTTACGTGCTTCTAAATTTTTTTCTTCCTTTACTGCTTTGACCAAACTTTTACCGATTAATCCTATGGCATGTAAGGCCAGGGCATCGGTGATTTCCTGACTTTTCTTGCCTAAATAAGATTCTATGCATTGAGTTAAAGCATCACCACCACAGATGGCTGTTATGTGAGGGGGTAGAGACAGGGTAAGTTCAGGGTCAACCAGAGCTACTTCCGGAATGAGACAGAGGTCTCTTATGCTTTTCTTTAAACCAAGTTTAGTATTAGTGATTACTGCATTTCTCGTTGCCTCTGAGCCGGTACCCGAGGTAGTGGGGATGGCGATAAAGGGGATGGGTTTGGTTTTAAATTTTCTGCCTTTTCCTTCGATTTCCTGATAATCAGCCACCGAACCTTCATTGGTCACCATTGCCGAAATAGCCTTACCGGTATCCAGGACGCTTCCTCCCCCCAGGGCTATAACCAGATTGCAGCTTCCTTTTCTGGCTAAACTTGCTCCGGTATCCACTGTTTCTACCGTAGGGTCGGAGGGAATATTTTCATAAATTATATGTTCTAAATTATTTTCTTTGAGTAAATGGATTAAACGGTCCAGCATCCCGCTTTTTCTCATCGCACTCCTACCCAATACTATTAAAGCAGTACTTCCTAATTTTTTTGCCTCTACACCAACTTGAGATAATCCTCCCGGCCCAAAGATAATTTTTCCCGGAGCATAAAATTCCCCTACTTTATTCAAAATTTACCTCCTTATAAAATAAAATTAATTTAAATTAATTTTATAATTATTTTCCCATTAAATACATACGGAGCATATTCAGAACGCGGCGGCAGGCCCTTAAGCGGATCAGTTGGCGGTCTCCGAATAGCTGGTGTTTTTGGGTAATAGTCTTTTTACCATCAGCCAAAGCCATATAGACCAATCCCACTTTCTTCTTCTCGGTTGCTCCTCCCGGACCGGCAATGCCGGTAATGCTAATTCCTATATTCGTGTGGCAGTTTATTCTTACACCTTCGGCCATTAATCGGGCAACTTGTTCGCTAACCTCACCATATTTTTTGATGACTTCCAGGGGGACTTTTAACAGATCTTCTTTGATTTTAGCATGATAACTTATCACTCCGCCTTGAAAATATTTAGAACTTCCTGGGATTCGGGTAATCATCTCTCCTAACATTCCTCCAGTGCAGGATTCTGCTACCGCTAATTTTAATTTCTTAGTTTTTAGTAAATTTCCCACTACTTCTTCGATGGTCTCTTCATCGCTCCCATAAATATAATCACCCAATATTTTGGTTAATTGATTAACCGAAGATTGCAACAGTTTTTCTACTTCTTTTTCAGTGGGAGCCTGGGTAGTTATCTGTACCTGAATATCTTCCGGATTAGCGTAGATACCAAAAGAAAAATTAGTTTGTTTGTTCATATAATCACGAATAAGCTCATTAACCGATGCCTCTCCAAGACCGGTAATCTTTAAAATTTTTGACTTTTTAATCATAGAAGGTGGAAATTTTTCTTTTAGATAAGGGATTAGATTTTCTTCTATCAGGTTTTTCATCTCATGGGGGACACCGGGAAAAGAGCATATGATTTTATTATCTTTTTCTAAAATCATAGCTGGGGCAGTACCATATTTATTGATGACTACTTTTGCTCCTTCTGGAAGGTAAGCTTGTTTAAGATTACTTGGTGAAAGTTTTATTTTTATGGTATAGAGAATCCTTTTTAAGTTTTTTTCAGCTTCTGGAGATTTTATTAGTTTAAGGTGTAAAGTTTTAGCAATAACTTGGTAGGTAATATCATCTTCCGTAGGTCCCAGACCACCGGTGGTAATTATTAGGTTAGAACGTTGAAAAGCGAGTTTTATAGTGGATAATAAAGATTCAGGATTATCACTAACTACCGAAATATTCTCTAAATCAATGCCTAATTCAACTAATTTTTTAGCAATAAAATTAGAGTTGGTATCTAAGATTTGTCCTCTTAATATTTCACTACCTATGCTTATAATTTCTGCTTTCATCAATTTATTTACCTCTCTTTAATTTTAACCGTTTATGTCTTTTTTCCAAACACAGTATGCTTGTATCACTCATTGCGGACAGACACAAGGTCTACCCATATTATACATTATATTTTCTTCACGATATACTATATACTACACACTATATACTAATTGGACTTCTGGATTCCGGTTCTTTCATAATTTATTGTTATATAATATTATAAAATAACATCAAAAATTTTAAAAGAATGGTTGAATAATGAATTTCTGTGTATTATAATTACCAGTGATTTCAAAGTAAAATAAAATAAATAAGATGTTAGAATAAACATAAAGAGGGAAGAGGGTAAAAGACTATGGGAATAATAATGGACGTACTTAATAGAGTGATGGATTCGAACATTTATATAGGGGCAGGAATTATTTTTTTATCGAGAATTTTGGATGTATCCATGGGAACTTTTAGAGTTCAGATGATAGTAAGAAGAAAAAAGCTTATCGCCGGCGTGCTCGGTTTTTTTGAAGTTTTAATTTTTATTCTGATAGTAAGCAAGGTAATTCAGAATATTGGGAATTGGCTTAATGTTATTGCCTATTGCGGAGGTTTTGCTATTGGAAATATAGTTGGGATATATATATCTGAAAAAATCTCTAAAGAGATAATTTCTGTTGGTATTATTTCAAAAAGCAAATGGCAGGAGATTGAAAATAGGCTTCGGGATGAGGGATTTGGAGTTACCCGAAATATAGGATACGGTAAAGATGGAGAAGTTCAGATGCTCAGGGTAATATGTGAAAGAAATTATTTTCCCAAAATAAGGGAGATCTCTTTAGAATATGACCGAAAAGCCTTTATCACTTCCTACCTTATCACCGGTAAATATGGCGGTCGTATGAATGGGATAAAGAGCAAGCTTTAATCATTGTTCCAAAGGGCTTTTAAATGTCTGGGTTTATCGATATCCAGAGCGATTTCTGGAGGAGAGAGGATAGCTTTCCCTTTATAACCCCCCAATAATTCAGGGACTTTCTTTTCCAGGTCCTGGATAGATAGATATTTTCTTAAGTATTTCGCGGTTATTCGAGTCCCCAAGATCCGGGCTATTTTTAGAGGATGTTTTCTGAAGTAGATAAAATCGTTGATTATATCTGCACAATCAATGATAATCCGAGGATTTATTAAAAGAATATTCCCCCCGGTAAAAGTACCTTCAACAAGACTAGCATAAACCCTTCTTAAATCTAAAGAAGGATAAGATTTCTGATAGATTTCCTTTTCAATTATAGGATAATAAATATCAAAACCAGGACACCCATAACACTCTTCTATAAAATAATCGATATGTTTTTCAGTTATTAAAGGGGCATCACAGGTTGAAATTAATATTAATGGGTCTTTTTTGAGGGGTAAAATTCCTGATTTCAAGGTATCGGGAATGGTTTGACCGTCCAAAATGGTTAGATAGACCAGATCTTTTGTTAATTTTTGTACTTCTTCAGGTCCCGCTACTATAATTTTATCAGTATATTTTGATTTTTTTAAAGATTCTATAATATAGAGGATCATAGGTTTACGGTGAGGGCCTATTTCAATTAATGCTTTATTTTCTTTTCCGGTAAATTTTCTTAGGCTTATTTTGCTTTTTCCACCTGCCAGCAGCAGGACATTTATTTTTTTTAACATAATTTTTCCCCAACTTGATTTTTCTGATATAAATTAAAATATTTATTATTGCTTAAATTCCATATTCCCATCACTGTTATTCTCTACGTTACATGCTCTACACTATCTACTATAACACGTGGTATTCGATATGAACTTGACTCCTGAGTCCCGAATTCTACTTTCTCTCTCTCTTTTTTCTCTCTCTCTATTGTTTTCTTTACTAAATATTATATACTATATATTGATTTTATTCCTGAATTCTGGCTCCTGGCTTCTGTTTTCTTTGCGAGATACGAATTTAGTTTTTCACTTTTCGTTTTAAGCTTTTAGTTATATAATGATAACTGTAAACTGATAAATAAAAACTTGTATTTGAAACTAACGACTATTCACTAACGACTAATTTAGATTATATAATAAAAACATTAACAAAACAAAAGAGGAGAAAATATATGTTGGAAAATATTATTAAATATGCTATCTTTTTAACTGCCTGGGGATGGGCAGGGTTTGTCTTTGACCGAAAAGGCTTGCTGATTTTTGTTTTGCCGGAAGAGAGAAAAGAGGATGTTCTTTTTAGAATAAGAAAAGAGTTAAAATGTAATAATCTTTTCGAAGATAATAGAGGATGGGAAAGTTTAATTAAGAAGGTCAAAGAATATTTTACCGGCAAAAAAGTTGATTTCATAGACTGCCAGTTGAGTTTAGATAATTATACGAATTTTCAAAAAGAAATTTTACAAACAGTTAGGAAAATTTCTTATGGTGAAACCAGGTCCTATAAAGAGGCAGCAGAAGCAGCCGGTTATCCTCGGGCATATCGGGCAGTGGGAAACACCATGAGAAATAATCCTTTGCCTTTAATTATCCCCTGTCATCGGGTCATAAAAAGTGACGGTAGTTTAGGAGGATTTTCTGGCAAAGAAGGCATTGCTTTAAAAAAGAAGATGATAGATTTAGAATCTGAAGGAAAATAAGGGATAGGCAGAGATAAGGGAAAATGTAAAAAACAAAAAGAGGTAGTTTGTGCTACCTCTTTTTGTACAAGAAAGGGCTATTCAAATTAAAACCATTTCCGTATCTTCATCCTTTTTATCGGCATAATAAGTAGCAAGCTTGGCTTGAATTTTAGATATAATCTCTTCCAGAAGATAGGTAGGAGCTAAATCATATCGGACGACACTTTCATAAAAAATCAGTTTAATTAATTGGCTATGGGTTAACCCTATTTTACTTGCCATAAAGGTTAAAGAGCCAGTTAGAGATAAAGCAGGTGTACCATTCACATCTATGACGTAGCTGTTTCCTGATTCATCTTCTATAAAGTCAATTCTAATAGTATCACTGGCTCCTACGGCATCAAAGGTATTGATTGCAATTTGGGCAAGTTTTTTAAATCTTTCATCATCCCGATAGATTATTTCAAATTTCCCCCTCATTTTATATTCTTTCTTTTTAGTGGAAGTATATCTAATGCCATGGTCTTTAGGGAAACCGATAATGGGTAAAATGTATTTTTTAGCTTTACTGCCCAGGACTCCTACAGTATACTCTCTTCCAGGTAAATATTTTTCGATGATTAACTTTTCAGGACCCAGTTCCTTTTTTAGGCAGAGAAATCTGTTTTTTAATTCTTGCAGATTGTGTACCACAGATTTAGGAGTAATACCTAAACTATCTCCTCCGCCAGCTGGTTTTATCATCAGAGGAAACCCTATTTTCTCTATCTGGGAGAGTAATTTTATTTTGTTAAATCGAAAGTGGGTATCAAATATAAAATGATCCGGAACTAAAATATTTTCCCCCCTGAGTTTGATATAAGTAAGGTCTTTATTGCGGCAGATTTCCATGCTTTCAATATCGGAGAGGGCGCAGGGGATATGGTATTTGTTTAACTGTTTATGGACCATTGCCGCACCATGCCCGCTATAAAAAGTATGAGGGATATCTTTATATCCTTCTGCCAGGATAAAGGCCAGATCAATAAGTTTATGTTTGCTGATAAACTCGTCTAATTGTTCTGGTGAAAGAAGGTCTAAAGATAAAATATTATTATTAGTCTCAATCAAAGCCTTGCGGATAGCATCTACATCTTCTATGGGAATACATTCTCTAAAGAGCCCCTTACGTTCTCTCTGGCTTACCTGGTTATAGACAAATAAAATATTTTTTATCATATATTCAACTCCTTTCTATCATATTTATAATAACCTCTTATTCTCTATGTATTTTTCTGAAAAATGTCTGTCTTTAAGACTAATCACTATTCTTTATGGAATATTTTTCATTCGGATATCTTATCTTAACAATTAAAATAAAAAATGATTTCTGCGGCGCGCTAAGATAGGGAAAAAAGAAGTTTTAAGATTACTCTATAGTTTAATAGTTTTATTACAGATAGATTAAAATAAATAGTTGTTAGGCAGGGTGAATGCTTAATAATATTTTATAATAAAATACTATTAAATACAAATAAATTACTGTATATTCGTACCGTGTATTGCGTGTTTCATAAAGAAAGAAAAAGACAGTACTAACTATTTTTTTCTTTATCAAAATATCCCGCTAAAGTATACACTAACTTGCGTAGTACTAGCATGGTAACCTTTTAAGTATTTTTTGAGAATAACATCTAAACTAAATCTTTTAACCATGGTTTTAGCAAATATTATGTACTTCAAATAATTGGTGGTTCCCCAAAAAATATTTTTTAATGATTTGCTTTGCCGGCTAATTCAGTAATTTTTTTGGTCTCCCCGATTACAATTAGAAAATCTCCTTTTTTTATTACGTCTTTTGCCCGGGGTGAGATATTGAAGCTATCATTTCTTTTTATGCCTAAAACGTTTATTCCGTATTTATTCCGCAGGTCAAGTTCACTCAAAGTGTTATCTACAAATTCAGGCAAGGCTTCAATCTCAATAACATTATAATCGGGTTCCAGTTCTATGTAATCTTTAATATTTGGGTTGATTAGCCTTTGAGCAATCCTTGCCCCCATATCTCTTTCGGGAAATACAACTTTATCCACCCCAATTTTTTTTAAAATCTTTGCGTGTAGATTGTTTTGGGCTTTGGCGATAATATATTTTAATCCCATTTCTTTTAGCATCATAGTTACCAAGATGCTTGTCTCTAAATCGCTGCCAATGCCTACAATAGCTGTATCGAAATTTTTTACTCCCAATTCTTTTAAAACTTTTTCCTCGGTGATATCGGCCTGTACTACCTGAGTTATTTTATCTTTTAAGTTATCTACTCTTTCTTCGTCATTGTCTACTCCCAGGACTTCATGTCCTAATTCAACCAGGGTTGTGGCTACTGCAGAACCAAATCTTCCTAAACCAAGAACTATAAATTGTTTCATGAAAAAAAACACCTCCTCTTTTAACTAGTATATAGTATTTAGTATATAGTATATAGTGAAAAAGCAGAAGACAGAAAATCCAGTATCCAGAAGCCAGAAATAGGAGCGTATTGTATACACCCCCAATGGTCTCTTGAGTAATTTTTTCTTCAGGCGATACTCGATACTCGATACGAATTTATTCTGTCTTTTAACTCCTGAATTCTACTTTTCTATATTTTCTTTACTATATACCATATACTATATAATAATTATTCTATACGCTACACGCTCTACACTATCCGCTATTTTCTTTACGAGATACGATTTTATTCTTGCTTCTGACTCCTGGCTCCTATCTTCTTTTTCTTTCTTCACTATATACCATATACTATATACTCGATACTGATCATCCTACCATAATTTTTTCTTCAGGATATCTAATCATTTCTGGTTCTCGTTTTTGAATTAATGATAAGGCAAGACCTAAAGGTCCAATTCTACCGGTAAACATAGTGATAATAATTATAATCTTACCAGCTATACTCAAAGATGAAGTAATGCCTGTTGATAATCCTACTGTAGCAAAAGCTGAAACAACCTCAAATAATATTTTGATAAAATCCTCTTCTTCTACATAGGACAATAGAATGGTCATGATAAAAATCAGACCCAAGGAGAGGGTGATAACGGTTAAAACTTTAGGAATTATATCCCGTGATATTCTTCTTTTGAAGATCTGAATTTCTTCTTTCCCTTTTAGTGAGGACCAGGCGTATAATATAAGTAAACCGAAAGTAGTAGTCTTAATCCCTCCTCCGGTAGAACTGGGAGAGGCACCAATAAACATCAAGATAATAATTAAGAAAAGGGTGGCATTTTGCATGCTTCCGATATGGATGGTATTGAAACCTGCGGTACGGGCAGTTACCGATTGAAAGATTGAGCCATATATTTTCTCGGAGAAAGTCAAATTTCCCATGGTGGAAGGGTTATTGGATTCTATAAAGAATATAATTATAAAACCGATTAGAATAAGTATAAGACTGATTTTTAAAGCTAATTTAGCGTGCAAGGAGAGGGTCCTGTTTTTTCCATATTGAAAAAGTTCTAATAAAACTAAAAATCCGATCCCTCCCAATATAATTAAAATCATAAAAGTAAGATTTATAATTAAATCTCCTTTGTAGCGCATTATGCTATCTGAAAAGAGAGAAAATCCGGCATTGCAAAAAGCGGAGATAGAATGAAAGACTGCCAGGTACAAAGCTTGCAATGGAGAACAGCTCCTCTGCCAGCAAAAGAACAGTATAGCTGTTCCTGCAATTTCGATAACCGCGGTAAATATTAAGATATATTTAGCTAAACGAACTAATCCTCCGATAGAAAATTGGTTTAAGGATTCCTGCATTATCAATCTTTGCCTTAAAGAGATTCTTTTCCCCGCTAAAAAGGCAAACATGGTGGACATAGTCATTATCCCTAATCCACCGCATTGCAAGAGAATCAGGATAACCAATTGCCCGAAAATAGAAAAATCCCTTCCCGTATCCAGCACAATCAATCCGGTAACACAAGTGGCAGAAGTGGCAGTGAAAAGGGCATTAATAAAACCGATACTCTTTGCAGTGCTGGAAGCGGAGGGAAGGTTAAGAAGAATAGTCCCTATAGTAATTACCACTAAAAACCCTGATACTAATACCTGAGGGGGTGATAGTTTTTTTTCTTTTACCGTTTTAATAAGTGGTATAGTTTTTTACCTCGTTTTTTAAATTATGAATTTTAATTTAATTAATTATTTTCTCCAAAATTCCGGAACTACCAGAATCAAAACAGTATATACTTCCAATCGACCCAATAACATACAGAGGGTTAAAACAATTTTCCCTAAAGGTGGTATAAAGGCATAAGTCTGAACTGGACCGACCAGTCCAAGACCCGGGCCCACATTCCCTAAGGTGGCGGCAACTGATGCCATGGCACTGACTATATCCAGTCCCAATATAGTCATTACTAAAGAAGAGATAACAAAAATAAAGATATAAAGAAAGAAAAATCCGGTAATATTGCGCATCACATCTTCAGAAACTACCTTATCTCCCAATCTAATCGGAGATACCGCTTGAGGATGAATCAATTTGCGAAATTCTCTATTTGCCTGTTTTATGAGGAGGAGGACTCGAATATTTTTAATAGCTCCCCCGGTCGAACCGGCACAACCGCCTATGAACATTAAAATAAGTAAAATACTTTTGGAAAATGCTGGCCAGGTATCATAATCAGCGGTTGCAAAACCAGTAGTAGTGGTTATAGATACAACTTGGAAGGAAGCATATCTAAGTGCAGTAAAGATTGAGTTATAAATGTACACTCTTAGTTCGGTAGTAATAGCCAGGATAGCAAGCAGAACTACTCCTCCGTAAAAAAGGAATTCTCTATCTTTGAATAAACTTTTTATATTGCCATGAAGGGTTTGATAATGTAAGGTGAAATTTGCTCCGGCTACAAACATAAAGAAAATTATAATAATTTCAAAGACCGGATTGTTATAAGCACCTACACTTAGATTTCTAGGGTTGAAACCTCCTGTGGCCATAGTTCCAAACATATTAGTAAGGGCGTCAAATAAAGGCATTCCGGTAAAATATAAACATCCAACCTGTAAAGCAGATATTATGATATAGACTTGCCATAAAAGTTTAGCAGTTTCTTTAATTCTTGGTTTTAATCTATCTTTTTCAGGTCCGGGTACTTCTGATTTAAATAATTGCATTCCTCCTGCTCCCAAGGCCGGAAGTATAGCTACTACTAAAACTATAATTCCCATACCGCCCAACCATTGGATAAAGTCCCGCCAGAAAAGAATTGCATAAGGATTTCCTTCAATGGGGACAAGTACAGTAGCCCCGGTAGTGGTAAATCCGGACATTGATTCAAAATAGGCATCAATAAAACTGGGGAAAGTACCGGCAAATAAAAAGGGGAGTGCTCCAAAACCAGCAGCCAATATCCAACCCAGGGTAGCAATAGCAAATCCTTCTTTATGACCGATAGGTTCTTTTGAAGAAAAAAATTTCCATAACAAAAGACCGCTTAAAGAAGTAATAACCATAGAAAGTAAGAAAGCATTAATTACTGTTTCCTGATGGTAGATAGCATACAAAAGAGGAAACAGCATGCTTAGTCCTAAAAAAAACAAAAGGCTTCCCAAGGTATTTAGTACGACATTATATCTCACTTTTATTTCTCCCCACCATCGAATATTTTTTCAATTTCCTTTATATCGGATGACAATGCGAATATAATTATCTCATCTTCAGGTTGAATGATATCATTGCCATGAGGGATGATAACTTCATCTTTACGAACAATTGCACCGATAATGCTATTCTGGGGTAAATTAGCATTTTTTAATGGGGTGTTAATAATTTTTGAGTGGGGGCTAACTATCAATTCGATAACTTCGGCTTCTCCTTCTTTTAATAAAGTTAAAGAGATAATTTTTCCTCTTCGAATAAATCGCAAGATGGCAGAAGCAGTAGTCATTCTAGGATTTACTACAGCATCTACTCCAATTTTTTCCAGTATGGGAATATAGTTTATTCTATCTACTTTGGCAATTACCTTTTTTGCACCCAGGTGTTTGGCTAACAAGGCTACTAAAAGATTATCTTCGTCAAATCCGGTGACAGCAGCGAAACCATCAGTGGTTTCTATGCCTTCAGATTTTAAAAGATCAATATTGGTACCATCGCCATTTATTACCAAGGTGCGAGGAAGGTTTACAGCAATTTTTTCACATTTTTCTTTGTCTCTTTCAATTAATTTAGTACTAATGCCTAATTTTGCTAATATCAAAGCAGTTTGAATCCCAATTCTGCTTCCTCCCAAGATCATAACATTTTGCATATTCAGAGGTTTTTCATTGAAAATTTCATTTAATCCTGGAAAATAATCTTTTTTAATTAAAATATATAAATTATCGTCTGCAATAATTTTTTCTTCTCCGCCAGGAATAATTATTCTATCATTTCGGTAGATAGCAGCAACTAATATAGGATATTTAAAAGTAATAGCTTTTAATTGTTGGTTAATAAAAGGAAAACCTTCTTCAACTTTAAGTTCAAAAAGCTGAACCTTACCTCCAGCGAAGCTCTGTACTCGAGCAACGTTTATTGGAGATTTAAGTAATTTAACTATTTCCCTGGCGGTAGCTCTTTCCGGATTAATGGTAAGATCTATTCCTAATTTTTCTCGTGATAAGGCATTAGCATACAGGTATTCAGGATTTCGAATACGGGCAATTTTTTGAGGTACACCAAATTGCTTAGCAGTCATGCAGGCTATCATGTTTACTTCATCGCTACTGGTTACAGCAATTACCATATCTGTTTGTTGAATTCCCGCTTCTTCTAAAGTACGAACATTCGCTCCATTACCCAAAATAGTTAGTACATCCAAATTCACTTGAGCAGACTGTCTGATCATATCATCTTTTTCGATTAATGTTACATCATGTTTTTCTGAAGAAAGGGTTTTGGCTATTTGGCAACCGACTTTTCCTGCGCCTATGATAATTATTTTCAAGAGATTCACCTCGTTTTATCTTTCTCTAAACCGTAAAGTAAATTTATTAATTAAAAAAAAGAGAAACTATTCGATTTTAGTTTCTCTATATATTAAGAAGAATATGTTGTTAGATCTATTTCACCTCCAACGTTTACGAGGTTAGCTGACGGGTTTGAGCTGAAAGGATTGCTCTACTCATTGATAGAAATAGAGGTAATGAGATTCACCCCACGATCTTGGTTCCCCCGTTCCCCTTTTTAAGAGATTAAACGAACAAAACACTTTAATTCTTTTTTACTTTCGAATTTTATACCCTTTTTTCATATTTGTCAAACTTTGTAGGTTTGCCTAGACCCTAATATGAGGGTGGTTATTTGCTTGCGTCGGGGTACTGTTCTATGATACGGTTTTGCAGGGGTTTTATAGATTTTTTCTTGACAGAAAGGATAGTTTGGAGTATAAATAAATATAGAAAATAAAGTTGACAAAAATAGTATGAAAAGGAAGGGAAAATTGAGATGCCAAACTATGATTTTAAATGTCAGGATTGTCACGAAACTTTTGAGGTTAGAGCAACTATCAAAGAGATGGAAGAAGGTAAAATATCTTGTGTAAAATGTAAGAGCAAGAATATAAAAAGGATTTTTAATGGCTGCGGATTCTGCACCGGAAAGACCTCATCCTCGATGAGTTCAAGCTCAAGTTCTTGCAGCTCGTGTTCATCCGGATCTTGCTCGACCTGTGGATAAAATATAAAAAATTTCGTAAGAAAAAGGTAATGGTTTTACTAAAGATAAGCTGTTACCTTTTTTGTTTTATTAAAATAAATAATATTTTTTGAAAAGTTTGCAGGAATTTAAGGTTAGCTTGTAGAATAATTATGAAGAAGTATATAGTATTTAGTATATCGTATATCGTGAAGAGAATAGTAAAGAGTAATAAGTGATGAGTAGTTACCAATAAGATTCAGTTTTCAAGTTGGGGGGGTTTCTTCGTTTTGTCATTACGAGGACTGAATAAGCCTGCCCCAGTGAAAGTAGGGGAAGTAATCTCAACTCGGGATTGCTTCGCTCCCTGAGATCACTCGCAGTAACAGTTTTGTGGAAATAGTGTTAAATTTTTACGCAATACGATATACGCGATACGCAATACGAAAAAAAAGGGGGGTAAAGTAAATGTCGATTATAAAGAAAAGAAATATTTTTAGGATGGAATTGTGGTTATTTGCGTTGATATTTTTAATGATTTTCTCCGGAGTAAGTATGGCACAGGAGGCAGCTAAAGATTCGGAATATCTGCAAAAGATTGCTCTTTGTAAAGATATTCTGGATAAGAACCCACTACAAGGGGTCAATTTTTTCTTTCCTCAGGATGAGAAAGTGGTTACCTGGCTTAGATTTTCTTATGATTCTGCAGAGAAATTTCTCCTTAAGTGGGAATGGATTACTCCTCAGGGCAAATTGTATCATCAGGGAGAAGTGGAGATGGAAGCCGGCAGTTATACTAATTATCGCACTTGGTACTGGATAAAGATTAAGGATAATTATGCCTCTCAGTTGCCCGGAGAGTGGAAGGTAAGAGTGCATATTAACGATATTTTTTTAGCAGAGAGGAATTTTTTTATCGTAGGTCCTTTTTGAGATATTAAGCTAATTAAATACGACTTGTAACTATTTACAGTTTTGTCGAGATAGCAATAATTTAACTGCTGCAGAACAGATTTTGTTTTAAAAAATTAAAATTAAAAGTAAAAGACTGAACTATCGATGAAAAGAAATTATAATTTGTTGTTGATTAACCCCTGGATTTATGATTTTACAGCTTATGATTTCTGGTCTAAACCCTTAGGATTATTATATATTGCCAGCATTTTGATAGAACAGGATTATAAGATTAGTTATATAGACTGTATGGACCGTTATAATCGGGAAATATTGAAATTACAGAACAGGGAGTTGCCTCAGAAGGATGAATTTGGCCGAGGGCCTTTCTATAAAGAAGAGATCAAAAAACCAGAAGTTTTAAAAAATATCCCGCGCCGTTTTAGTCGATATGGAATTACTGAAGATGTCTTTATAGATGAATTAACCAAGATACTCTCACCCCAGGCAGTATTGATTACCTCTGTTATGTCCTACTGGTATCCGGGGGTATTCAGGGTGATAGAGTTAATTAAAGAAATTTTTCCCGGTATTCCAATAATTTTAGGAGGGGTCTATGCTACTTTATGCTTTGAGCATGCCTTTAAAGTTTCTGGTGCTGATTATGTAATAAAAGGGAATAGTATAAGAGATTTAATAAAAATATTAGAACAGCATACCGGGAACAAAAATGATTATTCAAAATACAAAAAAGGATTAGATAACCTGCCTTATCCGGCCTGGGATCTCTATTCTAATCTTGATTATATCTGTATCTTATCCTCTCGGGGCTGTCCTTACCGTTGCAGTTATTGTGCTTCTTTTAAAATAAACCCTAAATTAGAATTTAGAAATCCTAAAGAGGTAGTTAAGGAGATAGAATACTGGCATAGAGAAAGGGAAATAAAGGATTTTGTCTTTTATGATGACGCCCTATTAATAAATTCAGAGGATAATTTTCTGATTATTTTAGAGGGATTAATCAATAAAAAATTAGCCGTTAGACTTCATACTCCTAATGGTATCCATACTCGAATGATAAACGAAAAAATAGCCCTTAAGATGTTCCAAGCGGGGGTGGAGACCATCAGATTGGGTTTTGAGACAGTTGATCCTCGTCTCCAGTCAGAGACGGGGGGCAAGGTAACCAATCTTGAATTTAAAAAGGCAGTGGATTATCTTTTAAAAGCAGGGTTCAAAACTTCTCAAATTGGTGCTTATCTTTTAATCGGGTTACCTGGACAAAATTTACAGGAAATTGTTGATTCTATCCGTTTTGTGATAGATTGTGGGGCTCATCCGCGTTTGGCTAAGTTTTCTGCTATCCCGGGCACCAAAATCTGGAGCGAAGCCAAATCCCATTTTAATTTAAAAGGAGGTATTGATCCTTTGTTTCATAATGATGCACTTTTACCTTATTTATCACCGGATATTACCATTAAAGCCTACCAGCAGATGAAATCAATAGCAAAAATATAAAATAATATAAACCAAATGTGTTATAATTGAAATAAAATGTACTATAGATTTTCGAATATAATAATTGGAGGTGATTTGAGAAAGATAGCTTATCCCCAGGTTGTAAAAGTGAACAATGGTAAGAAAAAAAAGTGAATAAAAATAGCATACATAGATTAGTAGATGTAGATATTTTATAAAGCATTCAATATTATAAGGAGGAGAAACGAATGGAACTATTAAAAGTCTCATCTAAGTCGAATCCTAAAGCAGTAGCCGGTGCTTTATCAGGAGTAATAAGGGAAGAAGGAAAAGCAGAATTACAAGCCATAGGAGCAGGAGCAGTAAACCAGGCAGTTAAGGCGATTGCTATTGCTCGAGGTTTTACCGCAACCAGTGGAGTTAATTTAGTCTGTATACCAGCTTTTGTAGATGTAGAAATTGAAGGAGAAGAAAGGACCGCTATTAAATTTTTAGTTATGCCTGGATAAAAAACTGTATTATCAATATCACTCCAGGTGAAAAGTAACAGGAAGAATTAGAAGTTATTAAAAATACGGGGTTAGCTTAGAAAGCAATTTATAGCAAAAGTGATTTTACAGAAAAGAATATTTCAAAAATATTAGAGTAAGGGGGGGGAGTTAAGATTAGTATGGACAAAAATAAGGAGAAAAAAGAAAAAACAGAGGATGTGGTTACCCAGGAAACCGAAAAAATAGCTGGGGAAATAAAGAAAGAAGAAAAAAAAGAAGAAAAAATTAAGGCCAAAGAAATTTTGGGAGAAGTTAATATCGTACCCGAGGTAATAGCAACCATAATTAGCAGAACAGTAATCGGCATACCCGGAGTAGCCGGATTAGCTACTCGTGCCAAAGGGGGGATAGGAACTTTATTGGGGACCAAAGAATTAGAAAAAGGGATTAATGTTGACCTTAGAGAAAATAAAGAAGTTTCTACCTCTATTTCGGTTATTTTAGAGTATGGTTCCATAATAATTGATGTAGCTAAAGAGATCCAGAAGAAGGTAAAAGAGGAATTAGAAACCAAAACTGGACTTAAGGTTACCGGGATAAATGTGAACATTCAGGGTGTGCATATAGAAGAAAAGAAGTAGTTAATATATCAAAGGAATAGGCCTATCAGGTTTTAAAAAATTACCTGAATAGGCCTATTTACACTTAACTTGTTAATATAATCAAAACATTTTCTTATTTTACTTTCTCTTTTAATTCCTTGCCTGCTTTAAAGAATGGTACATTTATAGCTTTTACTTGGATTTTTTCGCCAGTACGTGGATTTCTTGCCATTCGAGCAGCTCTTTTTCTGCTACCAAAACTTCCGAATCCTACTAATCTAACTGCGTCACCCTTGGCTAAGCAACCAGTAATAGTTTCGAATACACATTCAACAGCTTTTTTAGCTTCCCGTTTGGTAACACCAATTTCACTTGCTACATTATCGATTAATTCGCCTTTGTTCACTATTCACACCTCCTTTCATTTTTGAAAATATCCTGGAAATAAATAAAATACAAGTATTTCTAAGCATTTCATGACTACTACTTATATATTATTCGACAAGCGTTTTAAAAATCCTTCTTTTTTTAGAAATTATTTTTAATTTTTTAAGAAAAAACAGTGTTTTCAAGCATTTTTTAATAAATTAAATCCAAATTGTCAGCTAGGAAATAGATTTATGATATATAAAATAGAAATATGTTGAGTAATTATAAAAGAAATTGCTATATATTGCAAGTGTTTTAATTTTTACTTTATTGAGCAGAGGTTAATTGTAAGACCTTTTTTGAAGCGGTTATTTAAATTTGTTGATTGTAACTGGGTTCTAGGGGCACAATGAATTGTGCCCTCGCCATATTGTTACCTAATTTTTTCTGTGGGTATGATGCATCGTGCGCCTTGTATACATTTGCTATTTTGTTTACTTTTTGGTTGTAACCATGTTATAATAAACCAAAAAGAAGTAGATATATAGGTAGTGAGAGACCTATTACGCATTACAAAACTTACTAACCGACTGCGAGATTTTACAAACTTTGAGTTTTGAATTTCGGATAAATCCGACCCCGATAATAACTGAAAACTGATTGTCTTTATCCGAAGCTATAGATCAATTATTCTGTACTGACGACTAAACAAAAAAGGAGGATTTTAAAAATGTTAAGAAGTATATTGTTTCAGAAGAGAGGAAAAATATTTGCCTGTATTTTTATTGCTTTAATAGTGTTTCTTTGGTTGAGTATTTACGGAATTAATTTTGCTCAAAGCCCCAGCCCGGAGGAAATCGAAAAGATGAAAAGCATTCAAATTATCAATCCTCATCCACCATTTTCTCTTAGATTATGGCTGGATAAAGAGGGGGGGGCTACCTATGCGCCCGGGGAGAGGATTAAAATTTTCTTCCAGACTTCTCAAGATTCCTTTGTAACGCTTTATAACTATGATGTTGAAGGAAGAGTGAAAATTATCTTCCCCAACCAGTATTCACCAAATAATTTTGTAACAGCAAGACAAACTTATTCCGTTGATGGGCGGATTGACCCAAATACCAGGGCGGGGATTGAATATGTTCAGGGGTTTGCTACTTCCAGACCGATACTTCTTACTGATAGAGAAAAAAATCTAATTTCTAAAGAATTTATGCCAGAAGTGAGTAAAGATTATAAAAACTATACTAACACCATTAAGGGCATAATAGTATCCCTACCTCCTACTGCCTGGGTTTCGACTAATCTATTGAGTTATTCGGTAAGACCAATAACTCCGCCGCCACCTCCTCCTGCTAATTATGGTAGGATTATAGTAAGTTCCCAACCCCAAGGGGCGAAGGTATATCTGGACAATGTTCAACGGGGAATGACCCCCTTAAATTTGGATAGGGTTGCCACAGGCCAACATCAGATTAAATTGGTAATGGCAGGTTATCAGGATTGGAGTAATTATGTCTCAGTTTCACCTTCTCAGACTATGACAGTTTCTACTAATTTAATTCCTTTAGCTGTATATGGTTCGATTTCTGTTTACTGTAATCAGGGTAGTGCTAAAATCTATTTAGATGGAAGCTATATAAAAATAACCTCTGCTAATAAGTCCGTAGAATTAAAGAATGTTAAGCAGGGTTACCACGAATTATTAATCACCAAAGATGGCTATCAGGATTGGATTAGCACTATAATGGTTACCACCAACCAAACTTATATGGTCTCTGCTTACTTAGTCCCCGAAATCAACTATAATGGCTCTATTGCTGTTTACTGCAATGTAAATGGAGCAAAAATATTTTTAAATGGAACCTATAAGGCAGCAACTCTTTCTTCTCAACCAAAGATATTGGAGGAAATTAAGGAAGGGGAATATGAAATTACTCTAATTAAGGATGGATATAGAACCTGGATAGAAGAGATATGGGTATCTGCCGGTGAAGCTACTTCTCTCTCTGTTGAGATGAATAAGATAGAGTATTAAAGTAATTTTAATGAAAAATACATAAAGTTAAAAGCAGATTAGAAGTTGCCCTAATCTGCTTTTAACTAAAGCTTAATTATTTCTTTCGCTTAAAATAATCAATTTCCTTATTAATTTTTTATTAATAACCAATCGGTTATTTTTTTTGTTTTCTAAATCTAGGTAGATTTATGAGATGGAGGAATTAATAAATATGAATGAAGAAATAGATGTAGTCATAATCGGTGGAGGGCCTGGCGGCTATGTAGCGGCTATAAAAGCCGCCCATTTAGGACTGAAAGCCGTCCTTATAGAAAAGGATAAACTAGGTGGAGTCTGTTTAAATTGGGGTTGTATTCCTACCAAAGCTTTAGTAAGTACTGCAGAACTAATAAACCATCTCCAAAGGGCTGGGGAATTCGGGATTCAAGTCAAAGATTATGCTATCGATTTTCCTGCCATAATGAAGAGAAAAGACCTAATAACCCAAAGATTATCCTCTGGAGTAGGACAGTTGATGAAAGCTAATCAGGTAAGAGTAATAAGAGGAGAAGGGCAGATCATTGAACCAGGGAAAGTAGAAATTACCGCTACTGCAGGAGAAAAAGAGAGGATAAAGACCAAAAATATCATCATTGCAACCGGCTCAAAGGTAATGAGACTTCCTATCCCGGGCATAGATAGTGAAGGGGTAATAACCAGTGATGGAGCTCTGTCCTTGAGCGAACTGCCCTCCAGGATGTTAATTATCGGAGGAGGAGTAGTGGGTATAGAATTCGCCGATATCTTTAAGGCTTTGGGAGTGGAAGTCACCGTCGTTGAGATGCTCCCCAGGATCTTACTCCCCATAGATGAGGAGATAGCCTTCAGGCTTACTCAACTCTTGAAAAGAAAAGGGATTGAAATTCTTACTGATTCCAAGGTTAAGGAGATAAAGAAGAACCATCAGAATTTAGAAGTTTTGATTTCCACCTCTAGCGGAGAAAAAAAATTAGAGGCCGAAAAAGTACTGTTAGCTGCTGGCAGAGTACCTGAATTGGGAAATATAGATGTTCAAAGATTAGGTATCGAATTAGATGGAAAAGCAATTAAAGTAGATGAAAAGATGAGGACTAATATTCCCGGAATCTATGCGGTTGGAGATGTGGTAGGCAAGATAATGTTGGCCCATGTCGCTTCCCGAGAAGGAATAGTTGCTGTTGAGAATATCGCCGGCAAAAAGGTGTTAATGGACTATAGAGTGGTTCCTAATTGTGTATTTTCTATGCCTGAGGTAGCCAGCGTAGGACTGACTGAAGAGGAAGCCAGAAAAGAAAATAATAATATTAAAGTCTCCAAATTCCCCTTTATGGCAAACGGTAAGGCCCTGGGTATGGGAGAGACTGAAGGAATGATAAAGATAATTGCTGATGCCAGTACTCTCAAACTCTTAGGGTTTCACATCCTGGGAGCTCATGCCAGTGACCTGATTGCCGAAGGTACCCTGGCTTTATCCATGGAGGCTACTGCTTTCGAGATTGTAAATACTATTCATGCTCATCCCACCCTGGCAGAGACTATGGCCGAAGCAGCTGAAGGGATAACCGGCAAACCTATTCATCTGGCCAAAGGATAATTTATAAAGTCTGTCAAGAGACGGTACCCGGAGGTTAATATTTAAAAAATGGGGATGGTTTTTTTAGGCCGTTCCCATTTTAAGGTAAGGAGGAAATTATGCGATTAGCAGTGAAAGATGTAGATAAATGTATTGGCTGTCAGAGTTGCATGTTTGCCTGTGCCCGGAGAAAAGGTGAGGCAGGTTTGGCCAGATCCAGTATTGGGATAAGGTCTGCCGGGGGGATGGAACGAGGATTTATCGTCGTTGTCTGCCGGGCCTGTTCTGACCCGCCCTGTGCTAAAGTATGTCCTACCGATGCCTTAGTCCCCAAAGAAGGCGGAGGGGTAAAACTGGATATTACCAAATGTATTGGATGCGGATATTGCAAAGATGCCTGTATTATAGGAGCTATATTTTGGGATGATGAAATTAATAAACCGATGGTCTGCACCTATTGCGGCTATTGTGCTAAATACTGTCCTCACGAAGTGCTAGAACTTAAAAAGGGGGATTCCTGATATGTTTAAAGATGATGTTCTGGCCAATGTGCTTTATGTAGATCTTTCTCAGAAAAAATATTGGGTAGAAAGAAGAGAGGATCTTTTTGAAAAACATTTAGGGGGCGCAGGAGCAGCTATTCAGCTTCTAAAAGAAGAATGTCCCGCAGGCAGTGACCCATTAGGGCCGGAAAATCCTATTATATTTGCGGTAGGTCCCTTGACCGGTTTATTCCCTCTTGCCTCAAAGACTGTAGCTATGTTTAAGTCTCCTCATACCGGTAATCTGGGAGAGAGCCACTGTGGAGGAAGAAGTGCAGTAGCCCTTCGTTTAGCCGGATACGGGGCAATGGTAATAAAAGGAGCAAGTTCTACCCCTTTATATTTAGCTATTCATGGTGACCGAATCTATTTCAGGGATGCTTCTGCCCTATGGGGGATGACTAACAATTTTACGGTAGGAAGAATTATTCAACAAAATGAACCGGCAACAGGATTAAGGACTATCATGCGAATAGGCGGAGCAGGAGAGAAGTTGATTCCTTACGCCTGTGTGACTACTGAAACTTATCGGCATTTTGGCAGATTAGGCTTGGGAGCGGTGTTTGGCAGTAAAAAATTGAAGGCGATAGTCATATCCGGTAAACATTCTCTCCCTACCAGGGACAAAACTCAGTATCGGAAGATATATGACCATATCTATAATGAAGCTACCTCCTCACCGGTGATGAAGAAATACCACGACCTCGGGACTGCAGGAAATATCCTTCCTTTAAATGAATTAGGTGGACTCCCTACCCGTAATCTCAAAGAAGCGAAATTTGAAGGAGCCTTAAATATCTCCGGAGAGAAGCTGGCTGAAGGATATTTAGGCCGTCGATTGGCCTGTTCTCACTGTCCGGTAGGCTGTATTCACATTGCTGCGCTCAGGGAGCCTTACCAGGATGAGTCATATTTCTATAAAACATCCATGATTTCTTATGATTATGAACCTATTTATGCCCTGGGGTCAATGCTTGGTATATCTGATACTGAAGGACTCTTAAAACTAATTGACCAGATAGAAAGATTAGGTCTGGACTCTATGAGCACCGGGGTAATTTTGGCCTGGGCTACCGAGGCTCAGGAAAAAGGGATTATTTCTGAAAAAGAGACTCAAGATATCAAACTTGGTTGGGGGAATTATTCTTCTTATATAAAAGCAGTGCAATTTATTTTAGAGCAGCCAAACCAGCTCTATCAGGTCCTGGCCCGGGGAGTCGGATATGCTGCCCAACAATACGGAGGAGAAGACTTCGCCCTTGCTTTTGGTGGAAATGAAATGGCAGGATACCATACCGGTCCGGCTGCTCACATTGGCCTTCTGGTTGGAGCAAGGCATAGTCATCTGGATAATGGCGGATACAGTATAGACCAGAAGATTTTAAGCAAAGAGAAAATTAGTCCCGAAAAATTAGCCAAAGAATTGTTAACCGAAGAACGCTGGCGTCAGATACTTTCCAGTCTGGTAGTTTGCTTTTTTGCCCGAGGGATTTATACTCCGGAGATTTCTTCCGAAGCTCTCTCTTCAGCGGGTTTTGATATTGCTAAAGAAGATCTTATGCACATAGGAGAAAAGATTCACCAGGAAAAATACAGATTTAAAATTCAGGAAGGATTTTCACTGGATAATTATCGTTTACCTGAACGTATCTTTGAAACTCCTTCTTTAGTGGGTAAAATTGAAAAGACTTTTGTGAGCAAAGTAGTGAAATCGGTTAAAGATAGCATTTTTAAATAATACTTCATCAAGAGACGGTGCTTTGATAAACTTGACGAAGTCCTCTGACAAAAGAATTTTTAAGTGAGATAGAATAATATGCCCAAAAAATGAGAAATACTTCCACCTAAAACAAAAAGATGCCAGATGGTATGGTGGTAAGGTAATCTTTTCCATAAATAAAATATTATTCCTAAAATATAGCAAGCTCCTCCGATAAAAAGCCAGGCAATCATTCCCCGGGGGAGCATCTGTATCATTGGTTTTATGGCAATAAAAACAAGTAATCCCATAACTACATAAGATGATACCAATAAAACTTTAAGTTTATCCAGAAGCAGTGCAGTGACAATAATTCCTGCTATTGCCATTGCCCAGGCAAGCCCAAAAAGTGTCCATCCCCAGGCACCTCTCATCAGCGTAAGGGTAACAGGCGTGTAAGTTCCCGCAATAAGCAGATAGATTGTTGAATGGTCCAGAATCCTGAAAATATTTTTTATCTTTGGGTTTATAAAACCATGGTAAAGGGTGGAAGATAGATAAAGCAAGAACAGTGTAGTTCCATATATGCTGAAACTCGCCATTCTCCAGGCATCACCACGCCGGCTGGCAAGAACTACCAAAATTACCAGAGCAGCAATACTTAAACCTGCTCCGATACCGTGAGTAATACTGTTGGCAATTTCCTCACCCAAGGTCTGAGTTTTAAGTGAATGAGTTTGTGTTATTAAAACATTTATCTCGTTTTTTAAATTTTTCATTTGATAATATTTACCTCAGGTCCATATTTTAGTCTGATATACTGATAAAAGCTTTTTCAATAGATTGTATCTATGTTAGAATTATGGTATCTCGTATAATTAAATAATACTATCAAATTAATAATACATCAAGATTTTATTTTAATTTTTTTCTATATCCTTTCTGCAGATGCATACTGAGAGCGAGTATTTTATTTAGAATAGATAAAAAATATGATAAACTAAAGAGAAAAATAAAAAAGAAAGGGAATGCTGATTGTGATGGAATTTGTTTTAATTTTATCAGGAATAATTTGTATTATTATAGGAATGATTGGCTGTATTTTTCCCGCAATTCCCGGACCTCCCCTTAGCTATGCTGCCCTTATATTGCTCCAATTTGCTAAAGAAGAGCCTATTTTTAGTAAAAGTTTCTTGGTCAGGTTTGCTGTCTTAACTATTATCGTCTTCCTGATAGATTATTTTCTTCCTCTACTGGGAGCAAAATTATACGGCACTACCAAATACGGAATCTGGGGAGCAATAATAGGGATGATAGCCGGCATCATCTTCTTTCCTCCTTTTGGAATGATTTTAGGCATATTTATTGGTGCAATTGTAGGAGAGCTTATCGCCGGCAAAGAGAATTCAATGGCCCTGAAAGCTGGCCTGGTCACTTTTATCGGAAGTATTACAGCAGTTTTTATCAAACTGTCTTTGTCCGTTGTAATGGCCTTCTATTTTTTTATCTACCTTTTTAAAGGTTAAAAATGAAGGAGAAAAAAGAAAATCAAATGTTTATTCCGGAATCTGAAAGATTAAAAAAATTTTTGAGTAAATATCAAATTAATATTGTAAAATGACTATAAAAGAGGAGGGCGGGGAAAATGATCATTAAAAATTTTAAACCATTTGAAGGTCAACATTGCGAAACAACTGCAACGGGCAGCTTGCTTCTCCATATAGGAATTAACTTATCCGAGCCCATGCTTTTTGGATTGGGCGAGGGATTGAACTTCATTATCTGGAATATGAAAACCATGGATTTCCCTTTCATCGGGGGAAGGATAAAGCAGGATTTGTTAACCCAAAATATTACCAGGCACCTTAACTTAAAATTAAACGCCCGGGAAACGTCTTCATTAAAAAAAGCCTGGGAAAATGTAAGAGAAAATATCGATTCAGGAATTCCCGTGGGGATAAAGCTGGACTGCTATCATCTGGATTATTTTACTAATAAATTTCATTTTGCCGCTCATTATGCGGCCATGTATGGATATGATGTAAATAATGCTTATCTGGCTGATACTATTCAGCAAGGTGGATTGGTTAAAACCTCTTTAAAGAACCTTGAACTGGCCAGGAATGAAAAAGGACCCATGTCATCTAAAAATCTCTCTTATACCATTCAGGCTACCAATAAAAAATATGACCTAAAGAAAGAAATTATGCAGGCTATAAGCGATAACGCTAAAAATTACTTGAATCCTCCTATAGAAAATATTAGCTATAAGGGTATCCTAAAAACCAGCAAAGAAATAATAAAATGGTTTAAGCGAACCAAAGATGCTGAAGGAGACTTTAAAACAACTGGCATGTTAATGGAAAAAGCCGGCACCGGCGGCGCACTGTTCAGAAACCTTTACAGAGATTTCTTAAAAGAAAGTTTTCAGATATTAAAAATAGAAGAAATAAAAGAATCCTACGAGATGTTTGTCGATATTGCCCGGCTGTGGAGAGCAGTTTCAAAATTGTTTATAAAAGCAGGAGATACGAAAGATATCGAATATATTTATAAAGCTTCTGAAATATTAGTAGAGATATCGAATAAAGAGAAGAAAGTAATGAATATTTTGTTAAATGTCTGTAACGATGCATCGTGTCCCTAGGAGAAATTCTATGCCAGAAAAACTCTCCGCGAATATGCTATATAACTACGTTAAATGTCCCCATCGTTTAACCTTGGATCTTTTTGGAGATTATTCAAAACAGGACCCCATCAGCGCATTTGTCAAATTACTGTGGGAAAAAGGCACTGATTTCGAAAAACAAGTCATAAAAGGGTTAGAAATACCATTTTTAGATTTATACTCCTACTCAAAAACCGAAAAAGAAAAACGAACCAGAGAAGCCATTAATAATGGCGTGGAATTAATATATAATGGTCGAATAAGTGCAGGAAATCTAATCGGCGAACCTGACCTTTTAAGAAGAGATGGTAATGGATACATTAGCGGTGATATAAAAAGCGGTTCCGGCTTAGAGGGAGAAAATGATTCATCCGAAGGTAAACCAAAGCTCCACTATACGGTCCAGCTTGCCCTCTATACCGATATTTTAGAAAGGCTTGGTATATCGGCAGGCAGAAACCCCTTTATTTGGGATATTCATGGACGAGAAATTGAGTATGATTTAAATTTCCCCCAAAGCACACGAAATCCAGAATCCTGGTGGACTAAATATCAAAACTGCCTGGGAGAAGTTAATAAAATAGCCAATCATGATTTAAAAACATTGCCCGCCTATTCAGGAATATGCAAATTATGCCAGTGGAGAACCTATTGTCTCAAATGTTTAAGAAAAGCGAATGATTTAACCTTGATACCGGAATTGGGACGTTCAAAAAGAGATGTTATGATTAACCATATAGGTTCTGTTGCTGAATTAGCTCAAGCTAATCTGAACCAATTTCAAAAGGGGGAAAAGACTATTTTCCCAAGAGTAGGCAGAGATATGCTGGAAAAATTTCAAGAAAGAGCAATACTTTTATCAAAAAGAGGTTCCAAACCCTATTTAAAAGCCCAAGTCACCTTACCAAAGGCTGACCTAGAATTATTTTTCGACATTGAAACAGACCCAATGAGGGATATCTGTTATCTGCATGGATTCTTAGAGCGTCGTAATGGGGATAACAGCAGTGAGCGATATGTTGCTTTCTTCTCCGACCAACCAGATGAAAAAGAAGAAAAACAAGCCTTTAGTGCAGCCTGGGAATTTATTCAAAAATCAATGCCCTGTGTCATTTATTATTATTCACCCTATGAAAAAACCCAATGGAAGAAATTACAGGAAAAATATCCGGATATTATGTCCGAAGACGACATAGTAAAAATGTTTGATCCCGGGTATGCAGTAGACCTCTACCATGATGTGGTTAAGAAAAAGACAGAATGGCCAACCAATGATTATTCAATTAAAACCTTAGCTTCCTATCTGGGATTTCACTGGCGAGACAAAAGCCCATCCGGCGCTGAATCTATTGAATGGTATCATCGGTGGATAGAAACCGGAGATGTAAACATAAAGAAAAGAATTTTCAAATACAATGAAGATGACTGTATTGCCACCCGCGTTTTATTGGAAGGCATTTGTTCGTTACCTTTGCTCCGATCTTGTTAATTAATCATCTGTCAAAACGACCAATAATAAAATGTATCAAAATTTCTTTCATTTACTTCTCTATATCTGGAGTCAGTGATGAGGCCAAACAAGCCATTATACAGGGTAAGCAACCAACATTTTTTGTGATGCATGGCTATGATTTGACAATGGTGTTGTCGGAAGATATTGGTTTAATTGAGTTTCTTCGCCGAAGGCGCCGCCTGACACCAATCAATATTGTTGGTGCTATCTGGAAAACCATTGTTTGGTTTGGGAGTCTTTTCGTGATTAAAATAAATCTTCCGATATGGGGTATCATTCTCCTGATGTTTGCAATTTCACTTCTAATTGGTGTAATCTTTTTCTTACACCGCACTAGCTTTACTGAAACTTATCTGGCATATACTCCGGATACATTTTTCGGAATCTCGTGGCATTGGTCATATGATGGAGGCACTGTATACGATGTAAATATATTACCTCGTTGTCCTTCATGTAAGACACTTCTCCAACCTTCAAACATAGTTGTAAACGAATTTACTCTCGTCTGTTCCCATTCTGGATTTCAGAAAGAATTCGAATATAGTTATGACGAGTTACTTAATTGAGTCAAAAAAGAGATCAATCGTAAAATTATTACTAAAGAGTATAAGACCGTCAAATAAGTAAGATGTTAATTTGTGAAGCCTGAACCTGAAAGTATAATATATTTTAAAAAAAAGTAAAAGTTATAAGGATGATTTAATGTTATTTAACGAAATACCTTGGTAATAGTAATATAAAAAATCTTTTATGGAAGAATGAGATAAGAAATATACAGGGTCTTGCAATATAAAAAAGTCTAGGTTATGTGACAGGGGATAGCTGTATAGTTTAATATTTCGATAACTTTTTTAACTTTTCATAAAAGAGTTTGATTGTGGTACTATACCAAGTACAAGGAGGAAGGATAAAATGGCAAAAATCAAGCCAAGAGTCATTGAAACAGATGAAGGCATACAAGGTGACTTTAATGTTACTACTTATGATAAAATGCAAAGACGTTTAAGAGATAAA
>Ga0268276_1000977_pt1 | contig 30353 bp, 28 predicted proteins | sample saktaG_4_FD_190145 | JGI IMG/M metagenome (GOLD analysis project Ga0268276, IMG submission 190145) | Saline water microbial communities from Sakinaw Lake, British Columbia, Canada - sak_2010_1_5_45m | ecosystem: Environmental > Aquatic > Non-marine Saline and Alkaline > Saline ...
AGTACTTTCTCTGCAAGCAAATTTCCAGGCAATTAAGGGGGATAATTCTTTTGTAAGCGTTCAACTAAACGATGGGGAAGAACGAATTATTTGGCCGGAATTCTTTTCTTGTGATAAAGCGTGCTGGGCAAGAATATTTCTACCAAAAACAAGAGCAAAAAAAACAGATTTAACTCTGTGCTTGGCCACAGGCGGACTAATCCAAACAGCTCAACTTTTTGACTCGTCTATTATTGGTTTATATGACACCCCGGTTCTTTCAATAGAAACAATTGCCCCCGAAGCAATAATCTTGGGGGAGCGCGCAAAAATGTCAATTTGGATAAAAAATGAGGGGACAAAGAAAACAGATTTATTTTCCCAATTTGTGAGCCAAGACATTAGAGCACTAATTGACATAACAAGTTTTGATATTGTTGAGGGGGAAAGTAGCGTTTCAACTGAAATTAACGCAGGAGAAACAAAAGAATTTGTTTACTATATAAAACCAAACAAAGCAGGAACGTACAATTTGCCTTACGCAATGCTACGCTTTACTAATGTTTTTGACGAAGAACAAACAATAACAAGCAATCACACCCAGCTTAAAGTGCTTGTTCCAGAGCAAATATCAATTTCAGTAACATCAACAGAACTTACAAAGAATAGTTTGAAAATAACGGCTCTTGTAAAAAATAATTGGGATACACACTTTGACGGAGAAATAACGTTTAAGCCAACAGATCTTGTTGTTAGCCAGACAAAAGAAATTTCTTTAGCTCCAGAAGCTGAGAGAGAAATACTTGCTTATACTCAGCAGTTATTGCCCGGACAATATGATTTTAGTGCGGTTGTTGAAGGCATTAAAGACAAAAACAATCAGTATTTTTCAAATTCTATAAGTTACCCCGTAAAAAAAGAAGAAATACCATTTAGCATTGTGTTTGCATTAATTGCAGTAGTTGCTGCCGCAGCAGTATTCATAGGGATATCATATTGGAAAGGTAAAAAGAAATAACGCCTCAAGAAATAAATTTTTTTATTCAGTCCAAGCATCCTCAACTTCTTTTTTAGTTTGGCTGTTGGCACTTTCACTTCTCTTTGTTGATTTTTTTATTATTATTGCGACTAGTAGCAAGATTATTATTGGGATAAATGAAATAAATGGGATGTTTTCAAAAAAATTATCTTTTTCTGTTCCGCTCAAAATTAAAAATGCAGAAACGTATTTGTTGGAATCAATAAATTCTTTTGCTTTTTCAAGAGCTATGGAAGACGTTTTTGCGTCAATTGCACTGTTGAACAAATTAATACTTTGCCTTTTTATAGAATCGTAAGCTGATTTTAATTCCCCGTAAATTTCAATGAACTGACTTTCTTTTTCACTAATTGACAAAGCACTCTTGTCAATTTCATTAATTTTTTTTTCAAGTGAGTCAATTCTTGACAAAGTTATAGGCTTTATAAATTTTGAATTCACAAGGGCGGTTTCGTCTGCCGAAAGTTCTGCTTTTATTAGTCCAATAAGTGCTACGCAATTTTGTTTAATTTCTATTGCTTTTTCACTTGTTTTGTTTGTATCGTAAATTTCTAAATATAGCTCGTCAAATTTCGTTTTTAATTGCGCTAAAAGAAGAAATTCATTTTTTGCCTTTAGGGGATCTGTAGAAATTAGTCTTTCGATAAGTTGCTTTATTTCGACAGAGTCCAAAATCATTTGTTTTAGCTGTAAATTATCAGTTTTTACCGCTTTTAACGTTTTTACAATGTTTTCAGACTCGCTAAGTATGGCTTGATTAATATCAAATTTTGTTCCGGTAAGGGCACTAATTGCTTTTCCAAGTTCTTTTTCATCCATTGTTAATAGCGCGTTAGTTGCATAGTCGATTTTTTCTTTAAATTCGCTTTCTGTCTTCTCAAGCCCCGCTTTGATTAGTTCTGTGCCATATTTCTCCGCGTTTGTTATTAGCTGTTTTAATGATTCAGCAAGCAAAGCAAGCCTTTTTTGTGAATCATTTTCATTTTCTTTTAAAGAGATAACTTTTTCCGCTTCTTTTAATAATAATTCAGCTTGTTTTACAAAATCGTTTCCCGGTTCTGAGTTTATTAAAGCAGTAATTTGTTTTATTAATGGTTCATTTTCAATTAGTGAAAGTTTTGAGATTGAACTATTTAAAGCATTTATGTAATAGAAATAATTTCCATTTGTGTAAATAGTTAGTTCAAACTTTTTGGTTTCACTAGCAATAAAAATAGTGTTCTTTATGGCAAGTTTATCTCCAACTTTTTCATATTTAATTTCTTTGCCCGTGCTATCAAATATCAAAACACTAGTTATTGTTTCATTTTTGTTAATGGGTATAAAAAGGGTTGCGTTGATTGATTCTGCATAGTTATTCTTTGCAGAAAACGAATAATGGAGTTTATTTCCATTTAGCGAAACAGGCAAAGTATTTTGTAGGATAAAATCACTTGTGATTAAATTGTTTACATAAAACAACAATATAATTTTTTCTTTTTCAAAGTTATCTATGTAAAAGAAGAGGGCGGTTCCTTCTTTTTCTGCAAGAATTTCTTTTTCTCCGGAAGTTATTGTGTAATCAGGAGAAAGGCTTTTTGTTTCAACTTGTAGCTTTGGAAAAAAAGCATCGCTTTTAACAATAATTTCTTTTTTTATCAAACTTTTTTCGTTAGAGGCATAAATTACCGAAACAACTTCTTCTGTTTCTAAAATACTCTCTCCGCTAATTTTCACTTTCATTTCTCCCAAGTCTATGCAATTATAAGATATTATTGTTTTTTCTCCAAAAATAACGTTGTTTATGCAGCTATCGGCCGAAATAACTATTCTTGAGCTCACTTCAAAGGCGACAACTCCAGCAACATTTACTCTTTGAAAAGGATTTGAGAATATTATTTCAGCAGTATAAGCATTTTTTGTGTTTGTTTTGGGGATAGAACTTGGCAACAGGTTTATTTTTACATTTTTTTTAGCATACTCAGAAATTTTTTCTTCTAAATTTAGGTTAGTTTGTGAATTTATTTTCTCTAATTCTAGCATAAGTGTTTTTGAGCTTGTGCTGATTGTAATTAGGGAGCTGTTTCTGAGTGGGTTTGTTAATTCAGTAAATTTGTTTTTTAGTTCTTCAATTTTACAAGAGGTTAAAGCTGAGCACACTTCTTCAAGCAAATTTAAATTAGATTTGACTTTTTCATATTTGTTGAAAAGTTCGCCCAAGTCGTAAATGTCATAAACTTCATTTTCAGCCTGCGTTTTTATTGATTGGCATGCTTCGTCAAAGTATAATATATTTTCACTTGTTACGGTTGTTTCTTTTAGCTTTTTAAATTCCAATTCAAGTTCTTCTAATTTTACTAACAAAAATATTTCTTCAAGTTCACTAAAGCACGTTCTTGTTTGATCGACCTTCTTTGATTGCAGTTCTGCGTAATTGTTTTTTCCAATAATATAATTGTCTTTTTTTATTACTAGTTCCAGGCAATAATTTAGTTTTTCTATTCCTCTTGTCGTGGTGACTTTGCTAGAATAAAACGCTATATCATTTGAAAGCCGAATTAGTTCTGCAGGCGGATTTTCTATCAAGCCTTTTGACTCGGTTGCTTCTAAATCACAAAACTCGCTTATTTTTGACTCTCTTTCTTTTGTAGAATAGGTAATTGCTTCTTTTATTTTCATAAAAGTTTCTTTTATTTCTTTAAGCTCGTTGATTGTTTCTCCGATGCTGCTTGAGTTATTTGACATTTTTTCTCTCACAATCAAAAATTGTTGCTCCGCACTATCAAATTCTTTTTCTGGATTAAATTCTTGCGAGGCACTTTTTGTAATCATTCTTTTTACTAGCTCAGAATATTTGTCGTATTGTTCTGATTCGCTAAGTATACTTTTGCATTCTTTTTGTAAAGAATAGTTTTCTTCTAGTAAATCGCCTTTTGTTTTTATTAGATTTTCATAATTAGCGCTATTACTATTCATTAAGTCACTAAATCGTTTAATGGCCGAATTATTGTTTCCCGCTATATTTGAGTAAAGTACCATTAGTTCATAAGTTGGAATTCTTTGTAATTCTGTTAGTGATTCAGTTTTGTAAATATAATTTTCTGCAAACCCCCAAAGTGAGTCCATCATATCTCTGATTGGCGCCAAGTATACTTCTCTAACAGGGCTTATTTGGGAGGCAAAGTTATCTTCAACAAAGTCATATTCTTTTTCCCAAAAAGACTCTTTTTCAACAAGGTAATTAAATCCCTTTGATGCGGCAGAGTTTTTGAACAAATTTACCTTTTCAAAATAGTACGAAACGTATGTTCCACTGTTTGTCTTTTCTCCGCTAAAATCTGAAAGTATTTGTCTTAGCTCTATTAATGAATCAAATAATTTTTCTTCTTTTAGCACATCAATTTTTTGTGAAGAAAGCAATTTTTCTTCTTCAAAAACTATTTCCGCGCTTTTTTTGATTGTTTCATCCGCTAGCGCAAATGATTCATCAAAATAATACCTGGCTTGATTTATTGAGCCGACAAGAGTAATTGTAGATCCGGAAAGGCACTGCGAAGAAATCTTTTTCATTTCAGCAGTCCCTTTGTTATAAAAAAACCAGCTTCGCGCAAGAGAATTCTTTAATTCATATAATCGACTTTCTTGCTCATATCCGAGCTTTGTTTTGAACATTTCATTTACTTTTTCAAAACAACTGTTTTCTGTTTCGCAAACAGGGATATATGAATAACTTTTATTTGCCATGCTGTAACATAAGTTTCTTTCCTGGCGTGACATTTCAGTGCAGCCAAGCAGCAAAATTAGCATGAGTAATAATAACAAAACTTTTTTCATATATTTTTTGTTTTTCTGTTTGCTTAAAAATCTTTATAAAAATTAGTCAATTGTCGAATGAATTGCTTTTTTGGGGGGGGGGTGAATTTAAAAAAAGTTCTTTATTTTTTTGGGGTTAATTAATCTTGTATGAGGTTGAGCATTGTTTTACTTCTTCTTTTGCATTGTCAAGTAAAGAATACAAGCAATCATTTTCTTTTGTCAATAGCTCTTTTGATTGGAAGCACAAATCGGAAGGGTTATTTTTTTCCTGTGAAATAATTGGTTCTAGGTAGTAGTGTGTTAATAGTGCTCCAAGGAGTATCCCTACAATAAGAATTATTGCGAATAGTTTTGTTTTTTTTGATAATCCTTTAAATAAGCTTGGCCTTTCATCAACCAGGTCGTCAAGCGCTTCATCTCTTCCATCAAGTCCCATGCATTACTTTTGTTTTTTTAAGTTAAAAAACCTTTTCGTGAAACTTTTTTTTACCTTTTTGATAAAATATTGGCCCAAAAGTTAAAAACGTCTTTTTTTGGACAAATTAACGAGAAAAAGTTAACATATACATAATAGTACTTTTCTTTAGTTGCTGCATTATTAAGTTCTTTGTTTTTTGAAATAAAAAAAGTTCTCTTCCACATAACGAACGATTGTTCGCTTTTCGTATTGGAAACCTTTATAAATGTGAACGCATTTCTATTGTTTAGTAAATTTATTGAAGGCGGTAAATATGTACAAATACACTATAGCAAGACAACTTGCATCAAAGAGAGTCATAACCAATAGAGGGGACGAAGTTGGAAAATTATCCGACATTATTGTTTCTGAAGTTGGTGGAGACATAGAGTTCTTGGTTGTTGAAGTGGACAGAAGCTCAAGGCTATTATCAAAGATGGGTAAAGTAGGAAAAGTAGTTGAAATACCTTATTCAGCAGTTACTGCAGTCAGCGATGTATTCATCGTTGATGAGAGAGAATTGCTTGAAGATGTTTCAAAAAAAGATTAATTCCTAAAGCCTTAACTTGAGTTTGTTCTTTTCGAGATCAAGTTCTGTTATGAATGGCTTTATGGAATTTATTTTTTCCATGACTTCTTTTGATGACAGACCTTTCTCCTCACCTTTTTTTATTGTTTCAATTATTTCTTTGATTTTGGAATAATTTAAATAAATTTGGTCACCAAGAACTTTTTGTTCTTTTTCTTTCTTCGCAAGCTCAATCATTTGTTTTTGGATCATTTCAATTTTTTGGGTCTCATCTTTTGGTTTTTTGTCTTTTTCTTTCTTCTCTTTTGGCTTTTCTCGCTTTGACTCAAGCAAAGAATTTAGTGCTTCATTAATTGACCCAAATTCTTTTTCTTTTGTAAGCCCAAGTTCAGCGGAGTAAAGTATCCCATTACTCACATAAACAATTTGTTCTTTTGTTTCATAAATCGCTTTAATTGTAGCCAGTATTTTTTCGGCAGTTTGTTTGTTAGTTTCTTTAGCATCCTTTGTTTTATCAATTTTTAGGTCAGTAAAAGCTTTTTCAAGAATAGCCGGCGCCGTGTTTAATATATCAACACACGCCCCAAAAATAGTTTTCTTGTTTTCTTTTAGTTTTTTAAAGAAATCAACTTCATTTTCTTCTAAAGGATTAGTTCCTTTCGAACTAGGAAATTTATAAATCTCCTCTCTTTCTAACTTCCTGTCTTTCCACTCCTCTTTTTTCATTGCTTTGATTATTTTGTAATCTTTTGTGCAAAGCACTAAGTTTCCTTTAGCAAAAAGCTCTGCTATGAGAAAATGATTTGGAAACTCAAAAACAACTATTCGGTCAGCCCCGTGTTGGTTTAGTGAAACAACTCTTTGGTTGTATAAGTATTTCTTTAGCAACGCTGAAAAGCCCCCTGGGTTTTGTTTTGCGGGAATACTTTTTTCTAGAACAAAAATAGAGTTGTCAGTAAAAGCAATTGTTCTATCCCCTTGTTTTGTGTGGATTTTCATTTTCATCCACCCGTTTTCAAGACTTTGTATATTATTTACAAATCCGTTTTCAAGAAAAGCAAGCTCCCCAACTAAGTGCTTTAATGCAAGATTGCTTAACGTAACGTTTTGGGGCTCTTTTTGTTTTTCCATAAAGAATTAGTGTTGTTTAAGTAATAAAAAAGAAAGGGTTCTTGTGATTTGTTCAATTATTGATGTTGTTGTAGGGTTTTAACCAAACAATTTTGTAAGGTTTTTATATTAGTAAATCAGCATTATCTACATGCGTTACTTTGCAATATTTACACTTTTGCTTTTCCTTTTTTCTTTTGTTTTTGCTGACGGGATGATGTTTAGACCAGATTTTTCTTTGTCTTCAGCTAGTGAAAGCGACCAAATAGCACTAATTAATGTTGATGACGAAGGGTACTCCCTTGATTTGTTTGTTAGAGTACAGCCACCGGAAAGTGACAGTTATCTTGCTATTTGGGTCGTTCCTCTGGAAGAAACTCCTCAAAAAATTGAGTTGGCTAATTATATTGATTCTGGTTTTGATCAAAAGCTTAAAAAGTTTACAGCTGATAAAGAAAAGGCTCAAACGTTTGTTTCACAAAAAAATGGGTTTAACTATGCAATGTCTACAGGAATATTTTTAGCAAGCCCAGCTTTTCCATTTGTTTTAGCTTCAGCGCTTTTAATGGCTTCTGTTGTTTATTCAGGCGCCGGAAACGATTTGGAAAAAAGTTTGATTGCGAGTTATGATTTTGGCGAGCTTGGTTCTGCGGAACTGTATGAAACGACACAAGAATCAACTCTTAGAAATTTGTTTGAGCGTTTGAATATTAGTTATGGGCAGGACTTTTCTGATTATTTGGATAAAAAAATTGTTTTATTTAAATTAAAAAATATTGATGATGCCGGATTGGTCGCATCATTTTATTTCAACCAAAACGAAAGAATTTATTTTTCTTCAGGAACGACAAAGTATTTTTCAGAAAAACCAGGAAAATTTGGGGCGTTTATTCGCGCTCCCCGAGAATATGTATTTGAAGATGTTTCTGGGCTAAAACAAGCTTACTCTTATGTGGGCAAAGAGGAACAATTTATTGTTTATAATAAAAACGGGGACAAATATGAGCCGGGCAATAATTATTATGGTAAGTCTTCTTATGCCGAGTATTACTATGCCGACACAACCGCGTCATACCCTATATTTGAAAAAGATTTAGTGCTTGAAAAGACAGGAGAAAGACCGTTTACTTTGACAGAACAAATAATGGGTTTTGTTAATCCTGTTTTGCTTGGCTTGTTAATTGGTTTTATTGTTTTCTTCAGCAGTGTTTTCTTATTTTTAAAATTTAAAAAACCGGCTGAAAAAAATCAGTTCATTAAATTTTGTGCTTACAGTATTGCGCTTGTATTTGTGATTTTATTTTTGATGTTTTTACTATTTAGTTTGATGATGATTCCGACAATTTTATTCGCCGTTATGTCTTTGCTCGCCGTCAACGGCAATTATTTATTCCAAGCCATTTTTTCTTCATTTTCTGTTCTTGTTGCTCTTGTGGGGTTCCTTTTGTTTTTTGGTTTAATAAGCTGGTTTTTCTTTTTCTTTAAAAAAGACGATAAAACATGGATTCGTTTTTCAAGAAAAGAAGTTTTAGTTGTGTCTGTTTTAATTTTTATAACTGATATTGTTGTTTGGTTTTTAGCGACTTTGCTTTTGTGAGTTACTTTTTTTCTTCTCCGCTGTCGCTGAAGTACTTCATCATTATTTTTATTAGTCCCGGGCGTCTGATTAGTTTTTTTGTGAATAACAAAATTTTGTCAGTTTTTGTTAAATTGCCGTTTCCTATTTTTAGCGCTTCTTCCATTGTCAAGCTTTCAGCCAAGTAATTAAAGTCCTCATCATTTAGCTGTTCTAGTAAGTGTCTTCCTTTTACTCTTTTCATTAGTTCTTTTCCGCGCTGTTCGTACCATTCTTTTGTATAATTGCTTAGTTGCTCGTCAGAAAAATCGTTTTTCTTTAAAGCAATTAGGGCGTGTTTTGCCGCTAGTCTTCCCCCTTCAAAAGCAATTGCGATTCCTCCACCATGAATTGGATCAACCATGTGGCCCGCGTCACCAGCAACAAGCAAATTGTCTGTGGTCATTTTTTCTAAAAAACCGCCAACAGGGATTCCACCCGCATTAACTTCAATAATACTTCCGCCCCTTAATCCAGGTTGGTTTGCAATCCATTTATCAAGATAATATTTGGCGGTTTTTTGTTCATATGCTCCTATTCCTATTCCCACATTTGCCGTTCCTTTTCTTTTTGGAAAAATCCACACATATCCTCGCGGAGCAACATCTGTTCCAAAGTATAAATGCAAACAACCCTCATCATACCCGTTAATTCCAGTCATTTCGTATTGGTAACCCGAATCAGTGTCATTCAGATTGTTTTTTGTGTTTAATCCAAGCATTCTTGCCGTTAAAGAATCAATTCCATCGCAGGCAATAATTATTTTTCCTTCAAAAGTTTTTTTCTCATCATTTACTTCTACTTCAAGTTTTACTTTTTCATTTTCTCTTTTTGCCAAAACAACTTGGTGTTTTAGTAAAATAGTTGCGCCCTCTTTTACCGCTTGGATTGCCAGATCTTTTTCAAATATTTTCCTTTCAAGAACATATCCAACAACTTTTTTTCCTTTTTGTTTTACACTTTTGCCATTGGGTGAATAAAGTTGTGCTCCTTTTATTTCATGAACAGCCCATTCTTTTTTTGGTTTCAAATTTAATCTTTTGAATCCGCTGTTGCCCAATCCTTCAGCGCATCTTTTTGGGCAGCCGATTTCTTGTTTTCTGTCCAAGACAAGAACGCTTGCTTTTCCTTTAGCCAAGTCAATTGCGGTGCTTAAGCCCGCAGGTCCTGCCCCAACAACAATCACGTCCCAAACTTTTTTGTCCGCATCAAACATTTTTATCCACTCAAAAACTAATTGTTTTTAATCAATCTTAATTATTTCTTTTCAGGCAAACTCATTGCGCCAACAGGGCATATTTTTACGCATGCTCCGCAAGAAATGCATTTTTCCATGTTAACAATAATTCTAGTGTCTTTTAGTGTCAATGCTTCAGAAGGGCAAACCCCAACGCATGCTCCGCAATAAAGGCACTTATTTGAGTTATTTTTTACAACCAATAAATTCACCACTATTGAATACATTTTTGTTAGTTTAATTTAAAAATGCTCCTTTGGGGAGTTAAAAAATCTGTTTAGTTATCGCATTATTTTAGTCCAAGAACTGCTCGTACTTTTCAAAATTAAATCTGTAAAGAAATCTATTGATTTTTTGCTTGTTGAAATGGTATTTTTTCAGAATTTCAATTTTATTGCCAAGGTATTCTTCAAAAGAGTGGGTTTGCGAAGGGTCTAAGAGAAGAAACTTCTCTTTGTGTTCGCTTATGACAAAGGCGTGTGTTTTTAATGTCTCAAGTTCCGCTATAATTATTTCTGCTTTATCATCCCCCAGCGCTTTCATACAAGTGCATAAAAAGACAGCCAAATCCTCATCATCAGCCACTTTTATGTCAAGGATTTCTTTAGGGCTTAGCCAATAATTTAGGTTAATTTCAGGCTCAACAAATTTTATCTCTTTTTGCATGTATTCAAAGACTTTCTTTAGAGAGGAAAAGTAGTTTTCCTCAAAAGAATAAGGGTTGTCCTTTAGGTCCTCAACAAGGGACTGGATACTTAAGTCCTTTCCGCTTACAAGCTCCTTTATTTCACCGATTGTTCGCTGTTCCCTTTCATTAATTAGCTCAGCATATTTTTCAAGGAGAAACTTTGTTAGCTTGAATTCATTTTCTTGTGAAACCATAACTATCCTTATACATAACTTCCTTTGGAAGGTTTTAAAAAAATGTGTTTTTGATTAGTTTTTTTGCAAAAGAACCAGTTTTAGTAAAAGTTTATTAAAGATTAAACAATAGCACAGCAAAAATTAGGCAATACGAAATTAGCATTAAAGCCCCTTCCGTACGGTTTATGTGATATTTTTTTCCAGTGTAAAGAAATCCCACAAGCAAAAGTATTGCAAATGCGTTAAAAGCGAAATATTTGTAGTAATTTTCCGTATTAATTGGAGAAATTATTGCTGTTATTCCCAAAATTGCAAGAGTATTATATATTGTGCTTCCAACAAGATTTCCTACGCTGATTTCCTGTTGCTTTTTTAGTGCAGCAATAATACAGGTGCTTAGTTCGGGTAAAGAAGTTCCAATAGCCAAAATTGTTGCCCCTATAACAAATTCGCTGATACTTAGTTGTCTTGCAATTTCAACAGAATTTGCAACGGCGATTGTTCCTCCTGCGTAAAGCAAAAAAGCCCCTAACCCGATTAACTCAATTGATCGTGTTTCAAACACGTGGATTATTTTTACCTCTTTAGGAATTCCTTTTATCAAAAAATACATATAACAAGCAAACAACAAAAGCATGGCCACTCCCTCGAGTGCTGAAATTGTGTTTGTTGGTTCATTTAGGCTCACTGCTGAAAAAGCCCAAACCAGCCCGATAGCTATTAATGCAAAAAAAGCATCTTTTGCTAAATTTTTGGTTGTTTTTATTTTTATAAAAAAAGCAGTTAATCCAATTATTACCAATATATTGAATAAATTGCTCCCTAAAATGTTTCCAAGCCCAACAGCGCTGTTTCCTTGCAGTGCAGAGATAACATTTACAATTAGTTCCGGCGTGGTTGTTCCAATAGTTACAATAGTCATTCCGATGAATAGCTTTGATAATCCAATTCTTTTTGAAAGTCTAATTGCCCCCTCAACAAGTAAGTTTGAGCCCATCACCAAAAAGGCCAATCCAAAGATTAAAACAATTATTTCAAGAATCATTTTATTCACTGTCCAGTTCAGGTTTTACATAAATACTTTTTTTAAGAATTTTTGAAGCAATTTCTTCAATTGATTTCTTTTTTTCTTCAAAAATATTTTCAGCCGCCAAAACCGCACTTGTTTGGTTCTTCAGCAGGTCTTCTTTTTCAACCAAAACACGTTTGCTTTCATGAAGTTTTGACTCTAACTTTTCCTTTTCATCATAATATTTGCTTTCAGCCAAACTCTTTTCCAGCTCAATTTGTTTTTTTTGTATTTCATTCATTCTCCAAAACATTTTGTCAAAAAAATCAAAAGCAATTATGTCGTTTAGTGCTTGTAACTTTTTTTCTTTTTCCTTTTCCTTAAAATCAATTTTTTCATCCTCAATTGCTTTTACTATATTAGTCAAAATTTTCTTAAAATTTTCCCCCTTAGGGTCAGCACGCAAAGCAATTATTGGATTTGTTATAAACCCGTCGAGTGTGTTTTTTTCTTCGCGAGAAAGTTTCCATCTGCCCGAATCAACAAGTTGTTTAAATCTTTGAAGTGGCTTATCAATAGTTGAAAGAAGCGAAGACACTTCAGTTTTCAGCTCTTGTTTTTCGCTAAGCAATTTTTGTTTTTCCTCTTCAAGTTGTTTTATGACAATCATTTTTTCCCCCGCGCCAAATTCAACGAGCTTATCTTTTCCAACTTCAACAAACTTTTCTTTTTCCTTTAAACTTTCTTGCGCCTGTTTAGCTTTTTCTTTTTCCAGCAAAACATTTTCTTTTGCGGTTTTTAATTCTTTTAATTGTTTTTCGAGTTTTTCTGCTTCAAAAAAGTCTTTTCTCTCATCAAATTCTTTTTTTAGAGCTTGGAGTTTTTCCAAAAGTTGTTGAAGTATTTCCCCTAAAGCTTTCATTTCGTCCTTTAAATAAACACTTGTGTAAACAATACTTTTTCTAAAGTGAATAACTTCTTTTACCAAAACAGCAATTGCTTCTTCTGTGTAAGCTCTTGTATCCAAAATTTGCATCCCGTGTTCTTTTGGATCAATTTTTTGTAGCACCCGCATTAATTGTAGTTCAACATGGCTCTTTGAGGTAAAAGCGGCTTTGTTAAAACGCTCATTTTCTTTTCCTTCAATTTCTTTCTTTTTAATGTCTCCTATTAGCACAGTCGCGCGGGAATGCAAAAATTTTATTTCCGCCATTTCTTTTCCACAAATAAGTTCCAATTCCTGGCTTTTGGAGCCAATTGCCGCACTAACTTCACTTTCTAGCTCAGGCACAGTTAAAAAAGCAGTTTTTGATTTGGTCTCTTTTGAGCCGAACAGCTTTTTTAATTTAGAAAACATGAAAGAATAAGGGGAAAGAAGAATTAAAGCTTTTGTGGCAGCAGTGGCATCAAACCCAACGAGTATTTTTAAACCTCTTCCAATCAATTTTATTACATGATTAATTTTGACAAATTAGTTGAAATGCACTTAACAAAGGAACAAAAAGCCAAGCAAATTGGTCGCTATTATCCTTCCGAAATTGGTTCTTGTATGAGAAAAACTTGGTATAGTTATAAGTATCCTCAGCAAGTTAGTATGGATTTGCTGAAGATTTTTGAAGCAGGAAATATGGTTCACGATTTTGTTGTAAGAGTTTTTAAAAGCGAAAAAAACAAAAATGTAGAACTAGTTAAAGAAGAAATGCCTTTCAAGTTTGAAGGCGACGGATTTATTATTTCCGGACGAATAGATGATTTGGTTTTGTTGAAAGAAAATGGCAAACAGGTTCTGGTTGAAGTAAAAAGCGCAAAAACCATTAAGGGAATGGAGAAAGCAAAATTATCAAACGAGCTGCAATTAATTTTATATATGCACATATTGAATATACCAGACGGCGTTTTGCTTTATGTGGACAAAACAAATTTACAATCAAAAGTCTTTGTTATTCCTTATGATAAAAAACGCGGAGAGCAGATAATTGAACGATTCAAACAACTTGATGTTTCTTTGAAAAGTAATTTGCTACCTGAAGCGGAAGGAAAACAAATAGAAGATTTGAACTGGATGTGTTCCTTTTGTGAATATGTAGGCAAATGCGACAAGAATGAGAGCTAATAGTTATTTTTTAAATAATGTTTTTTGACAGGAGAATTGGCCAATTTTAATATTTTAGGCATACTTATTTATTCTCTTCCTATTCAAAGATTGATAAAATGCATAAATGTGGAATTTGTGGGGTTTGTTCTCCCGCTTCTAATGAATTGACTTATAAGATGCTTCTTCAACTCCAGCACCGCGGGCAATTATCCGCTGGAATTACAGCTTATCGCCCCAACGAACCGTTTATTTTATACACTCACAAAAATCTCGGACTTGTTAATAAAGTTTTTTACGCCGAAACAAAAGAAAAGTTTCAGGCAGTAATGGAAAAAACTTCTTGTGAAAAATCAATAGGGCATGTTCGTTACGCTACCTGCGGCGTTGATGATATTCACTACGCCCAACCGTTTGAACACTTGCACGGCAAAAAAAACAGGTGGTTTTCATTGTGCTTTAATGGCAACATAGCAAATTACCCTTCTCTAAAAAAATCCCTTGAGAAAGAAAATTACCATTTTATTCGAGCAACAGACACAGAAGCAATTTTGCTTTTACTTGCAAAACAGATAAAAGAACAAAGAACTATAACTGAGGCATTTGCAAAACTTTCGCCCAAATTAGACGGAGCATATAATATAGCATTTATTGACGCGGAAGGGACAATAGTTGCGGTAAGAGACCCTCTGGGTTTTAGGCCTTTATGTTATGCGGAAAAAGAAGGAAAGTTTGCCTTCGCATCAGAAAGTGTTGCTCTCCAATCAATAGGTTTTGATGAGATAAAAGATTTAGAACCGGGTTGCATGCTTGTTCATTCGGGCGGGGTTCTAAAAAAAGAAAGATTTGCCAAGAGTCCAAGAGTTGCGCATTGTTTTTTTGAGTGGGTTTATTTTGCTCACGCCGCTTCAACAATGGATGGGAAAAATGTTTACAATGTGCGTTACGCTTTAGGGAAAAAATTAGCCGAAGTTGAAAAAGAAAAGATTGACGAAAATTGTGTTGTTGTAGCGGTTCCAGATTCAAGTACGCCTGCGGGAAACAGTTTTGCTAACCAGTTAAAAATCCCTTTTCGTGAAGGACTAATAAGAAATCGTTATGTCGGGAGAACATTTATTGAATCAAAGGATAGGAGCGAAAAAGTTGCTTCAAAGTTTACACTAATAAAAGAAGTTTTTGATGGAAAAAAAGTTTTCTTGGTGGAAGATAGTATTGTTCGCGGAACGACACTAAAAAATCTTGTCGCATTCATAAAAAAACACGGGAATCCAAAAGAAATACATGTACGAGTTTCCTGTCCACAAATAAAATGGCCCTGTTTTTATGGAATAGATATGAGCACAAAAAAAGAATTAATCGCTTCAGAAAAAAGCGATGAAGAAATAGCTAAAGAAATTGGGGCAAATAGTGTAAACTATCAAACAATTGAAGGACTATTAAAAGCGTTTGACATTGATAAAAACAAATTATGCCTTGCCTGCTTAAACGGAGAATATCCGACAAAAGCAGGAGAAGCCCGAAAAAATGATAAGCATTATTGCCGCGAATAAAAAAGTCTGTTAATTAGTTATGCGGCAAAAAGAGGAAAAAGCCTTTTTAATATGTTCAGCCCTATTTTTCTCATTAGGGGGCGATTAGTTGGTTTATAAAATAACTGAAAAGGAAACCCAAATGGGGATAAAAGATTTTTTGAAATCCAAGGTTCCTGAAGTTGAAAAAGAAATAGAAAAATATATCCCAAGAAAAGCCTCAAAGAAGTGGATCGAAAGTGCTCTTGGTGAAACAATTTTTGAATTAGATTTAAACGCTTACACAAAAGGAGTAAATGAACCCATTTGGGATTTACTTGATAGAGGCGGAAAAAGATTTAGACCAATAATGACATGCATTTGTTCAGAAGCTGTCGGAGGTAAATGGGAAGATGCGCTAAAAGTTGCACCAATAATCGAGTTAGTGCACTCTGGAACCCTTTTAAGCGATGATGTTGAAGATGATTCTGTCGCAAGAAGAGGAAAACCTTGTATTCACAAAATTTATGGAATAGATACTGCAGTTAACACAGGGGCAATAATGTATTTCTGGCCACTTGCAAAAATGATTACAAATGAGTTTAAATTAGATGAGAAAAAAAGATTAGCTATTTATGATTTATATTCTACTGAAATGCTAAGAGTTTCGTGCGGACAAGCATGGGACATTGAATGGCACCACGGAGGGCACACCCCAAATGAAAAACAATACCTAAATATGTGTCTTTGCAAAACAGGGGTCTTAACAAGATTCGCCTGTCAATTAGGGGCAATAATCGGCGGAGCAAGCAAAAAACAATACGACGCTCTTGGTGAATTCGGTCAAATAGTCGGAGTAGGCTTTCAAATACAAGATGATATTTTAGAATTGACTGAAACAAATTTCAAAGAAAGAAAAGGAAGTATCGGCGGGGACATTCACGAAGGAAAAAGAACACTAATTGTTATAAGGACGCTTGAAAAAGCCTCAGAAAAAGACAAAAAAAGATTAGTAGAAATACTTGACTCGCACACCATTGACGAATTAGTAATTCAAGAAGCGCTTGACATAATAAATAAATATGATGGCGTTGATTATGCAAAAAGAAAAGCAGAACAATTAGTTGAAGGGGCGTGGAAAAAACTTGACAAGGTGCTGCCAAAAAGCAATGCAAAAATAATGCTAAAAAAATTCGCTGAATATTTAGTTGATAGAAAAATTTGAACTTTCTGCACATTTAAATACTTCAATGCACTATTTTTTTTATGCCAAAGTTTGGTTCAGCACCACTATTTCGAAGTACCGATCGGGCAGGTTATCGTTCGGCTGCAGATGCGATTTTACGAAGGGGCAGAGTAGTGCGAGTGCGTGACCATCCTTTTTTTGGAACGCGCGTTAGGGTGCCTATAAGAGGAGCTCAAAGACAAATTGAGTTGTTAGCAACGAGAAAAAGAATGCCGATTTCTAGAGAAAAAGCAACTGTTTACAAAAGTATTGTTCGATACCTTAATGCTTCAGCAAGGACTAAAGTGATGCCCACAATAGAAGACATCGTTGCAACTGTTTCAAGCAACTTATTTAATCAAAGAACGGGGCGCGGAGTAAGAGTTTATTTCCATATAAACGAAGCGCAGGATAGGGCACATGCGGCAACAGTTCCTGTTACTGTCGAATACGTAAGAAGATGTTATTATGAACTCGTCAAAAGAGGGTTAATAAAAGAACACAAAAACCTCTAATCTGTGATAAAACAATCCTTCTCGTTTTTAGCATATATTTTTATTACTTCAAAACAAGTATTAGGTATGGTAACGCAAGTAGAGAAAAGGAAATCCGAGCATTTGCAAGTGTGTTTGAAGAAGGACGTTTCGTTCAAAGAAAAAACTACTTTGCTTGAGTGTGTTGAATTAAATTATAAAGCGCTTCCAGAAATAAATTTTGCTGAGGTTGATTTATCAACAGAGTTTTTAGGAAAAAAGTTTTCTTTCCCATTTTTGGTTTCCGCAATAACGGGCGGAGCGCAAGCATCAAAAAAAATAAATTTAGATATTGCAAAAGCGTGCCAAGATTTAGGGATAGGGATGGGCCTTGGGAGCATGAGAGCAATGCTACAACAACCCTCTTTAATGGAGACTTATTTTGTAAGAGATGTTGCTCCCGATATTTTTTTAGCAGGAAATATTGGCGCTGCGCAACTAAAACAATATTCTCCGCACGAAATTAATGATGCTTTACAAGCAATAGAGGCGAATGCTTTAGCAATTCACATTAATGCTGCGCAAGAAGCAATGCAACCTGAAGGGGATCTTGATTTTTCAGGAGTGATAGCAAAAATCGCGGAATATGCTGACACTTTAAGTGTTCCTGTTTATGTAAAAGAAGTAGGTCATGGAGTAAGTTATGAAGTTGCTTCTGCTCTTCGAGAGACAAATATTAAAGCAATTGATGTACAAGGGGCGGGCGGAACCTCTTGGACAAGAGTTGATGCTTTAAGGCACAAAAAAAGTTTTGGGGAAGAATTTCGCGACTTTGGAACACCAACAACTGTTTCATTAATTGAAACAAAAAATGCGTTAAAGGGGGCTCCTAAAAAAATAGTTGCTTCTGGCGGGATAAGAAACGGACTTGACGCAGTAAAAGCAATTGTTATTGGAGCAAATATGACAGGAAACGCTTTGCCTGTATTAAAAGCGCAAGACAAAAAAGGGGCAAAAGGGGTTGCTGACTATTTACAAAATATGAAAACAGAAATGCAAATAACTTCTTTCTTATTAGGATGCAAAAATGTTGAAGAACTACACAAACAACAATATGTAGTGCTAGGAAAACTAAAAGAGTGGCTAAAACAGTGAGGTGGGCTGATTTGGTAAGCAATTTAGGGCGATTTGGAGGGACAAGAAAAAATTTAGGTCCACAAAAAGCTAGGTTTGAAAGAAGGGTTGTTGAGGAGAGAATTAGGTGCAAAAACCCTACAGAAGCTCAAGTTAAATCCAAAATGGGTGTTGCAGGTTTGTTAAAATATAGAGACTTATTAGCTCAAAATCCGGCTCGCGCAGAGTACTACTTAAAAACAATAGGGTTGTAACGTCAATCGTCGAAACGGACTTCGTCCTTCGCATAGGTTTTTATAGGTGAAGTCTCTAATCATTTTACTGTTGGTGGGCCTTGCTTTTTTGTGAAAGTAAGTGAATTAGTTTGTTAAGTTTAGTGTGGTTAATATGAAAGTGCCTTTATTGCCTTTAGATGAAAGAAAAACTACTTTTAAAGAAGTAGAAGTTGGGTTTACCCAAGAAGAAGCACAAAAGGAAGCTAATCGGTGTCTTCAATGCAAAGACCCTCGATGCGTCAAAGGATGTCCTGCCGGAGTAAACATTCCTCTTTTTATTAAACTTTTTAGGGAAGGAAAAATTGATGAATCAGCGGAAGTTATTCGCGAATCAGAGTTCTTTCCAAGCATTTGTGGAAGAATATGCCAACACGAAAAACAATGCGAAGGTTCTTGCATTCTCTCAAAAGCAAAAGAGGGGGCTGTGTGTATTGGCGGAATAGAAAGATACATTGGAGATCACTCAAAAATGCCTAAACAAGAAAAAAAGAATGGAAAAAATGTTGCAATAATTGGTTCGGGTCCAAGTGGGCTAACAACAGCAGCAGTACTTTCTCTTGCAGGAGTAAATGCGGTTGTTATGGAGGGAACAAACACTTTTGGCGGAGTAATAAAGTACGGGGTTCCTGAATTTAGATTACCAAAAGAAGTTGTAGCAAGAGAAATAGCAGGATTACATGACTTGGGGATTGATTTTGAACCAAATGCAAAAATTGATGCAGATAGTTTAGAAGAAATGTCAAAAAAATATGACGCTGTTTTTGTAGGAACAGGGGTAGGAAAACCAAGATTGCTTACTAGCGAAGGAAGTCAACTCAAAGGAGTACTTTCTGCAATGAAATTTTTAGTTAACTTAAATCAAAGCGGAATTGTAACAATTTCTCCTGGCGAAAAAGTAGTTGTTGTTGGAGCAGGATATGTTGGAATTGACGCAGCAAGAAGCGCGGTGCGACTTGGCGGAAAAGTTACTTGCATAACAAAAGCAACAAGAGAAGATGCGATGAAAAGCGTAACAGAAAAAGACTATGTCGAAGCAGAAGAAGAAGGGGTAAAATTTATGTTCGGGGTGTCCGTTGACCGATTTGAGGGGACAGAAAAGGTAGAAAGAGTCCACTACACTAACGGTGAAAAAGGGTTTATTGAAGTGGATAAAGTAATTTCAGCAATTGGGCAAGACCATGATAACGATTCTTTAAAATCAGTGATAAAAACAGGACCCGATGGAAATATTATAGTGAATAAGAAAAAACAAACAATCGTGCCAAATGTTTTCGCCGCAGGGGATTGTGTTCACGGGCCAAAAACAGTAATAGAAGCAATAGCCACAGGAAGAGATGCGGCAAAATCAATTTTGAAATATCTTGACAAGATAGATGAAAAGAAAGCGGAAAAAGAACAAAGCGATTTAATAAAAAAAGATTTGGCAAAACACAAAACAAAAGAAGAACACGAAAAAAACAAAGACAATAAGGATATTTAATAAGAAAAGCGTTATTTTTGAGGTGTTGTGTTGAACAAAAAATCATTTGAAGGCTTTTACAAAAAAAGCGTTAAAGAAAGGCAAGAAATAATTGCCAAAGAATTTTCGCTTACTCTCCAAGAAAAAGAACTTATCCAAAAAGAAAGTGCACTGCCTCTCGCTAACGCTGAGAGAATGGTAGAAAATGTTTACTCAACAATGCCGTTGCCTTTAGGGCTAGCAACAAATTTTTTAGTTGACGGAAAAGATTATTTAATTCCTTTTGCTTTAGAAGAACCAAGTGTGGTTGCTGCGGCAAGTAACGCTGCGAAATTATCTTCTGGCTTTGTTACCTCTGCTGATGAACCAATAATGGTAGGGCAAATACAATTAATAGGATTAAAAAATGCGGGAGAATCACTAAAGAAAATTCTTTCTGCAAAAAAAGAAATTTTGGCAGAAGCGGAAAAAGTTGATGCTGTGCTGGTAAAATTTGGCGGAGGTCCGAGAGATTTGAAAGGAGAGGTGCTAAAAACTTCTCGCGGAGAAATGATTGAACTGCAATTATTAGTTGACGTGAGGGACGCAATGGGTTCAAATGCGATAAATACAATGACTGAAAAAATAACCCCTTTAATAGAAAAGATTTCCGGAGGGAAATGCTTGCTCCGCATAGTATCAAATCTAGCAATTTATAGAAAAGCAAGAGCGAAAACAACTTGGACAAAAGAAAAACTCCAAGAAAGTACTAAAGGGGAAATGAAAGGGGACGAAATAATAGAAAGAATTCTTGATGCTTTCGAATTTGCTGTTGCAACACCGTTTAGAGCAGCAACACACAACAAAGGAATAATGAATGGAATAGATGCTTTGACAATAGCGACAGGGAATGATTTTAGAGGTGTAGAAGCAGGAGCGCATGCTTATGCGGCGTTCAAAGAAAAAGGGAAATATTCTTCGCTAACAAAATATTACAAAGATAAAGAAGGAAATTTGGTCGGAGAAATAGAACTGCCTTTAGTTTTAGCAACAATTGGGGGCACATCAAAAAGCAATCCAATGGCGCAATTAAATTTGAAAATACTCGGAGTAAAAAACGCACAAGAACTAGCCCGCGTTGCTGTATCAGTTGGTTTGGCCCAAAATTTTGCAGCACTAAGGGCTTTAGCAACGACAGGAATTCAAGCAGGACACATGAAACTACACGCAAAAGCACTAGCTGCTCAAAGCGGAGCAAAAGAAAACGAAATTGATTTAGTTGCCGGTAAAATGATTGAATTAAAACAAATAAACCAGGCGAAAGCAGAAGAAATATTAAAAGAAATTCGAACAAAAAACAAAGCATAAAAAGGCTTGTTTTTAGGCATGAAGTTAAAAAGAGTTAAGAGTGAACTTGTTAAAACGGAATGTGAAAAAATGGCTGGAATAATTGGGTGGGGGGCTTATATCCCAAAATATCGCATTACTGCGGAAACCATTGCTGAGGTAAATAATGATAATGCAGAAGCAATAAAAGCGGGTTTAGGTTTAACAGAAAAAAGTGTTCCAGGAAAAGATGAAGATTCAGCAACAATATCGGTTGCTGCAGCAAGAAACGCTTTAGCACGCGCAGAAATAAATAGAAAAGAAATAGGTGCGGTTTATGTTGGTTCGGAAAGTCACCCCTATGCAGTAAAACCAACCTCTTCAATTGTAGGAGAAGCACTCGATATTGGAAATAATTATACCGCGCTAGATACCCAATTTGCATGTAAAGCAGGGAGCGCAACAATTCAAATAAATGCAGGACTAGTTGACTCAGGAATGATAAAATATGGTTTATCAATTGGGGCCGATACTTCTCAAGCCGAACCAGGAAATGCTTTAGAATATTCAGCAGCAGCAGGCGGAGCAGCATTTATTATTGGAAATAAAAAAGAAGCTGTTGCTACACTTGATTTTACTTTATCTTACACTTCTGACACCCCGGATTTTTGGAGACGCGCACTACAACCCTATCCATCACACGCAGGAAGATTCACTGGAGAACCAGCTTACTTCAAACACGTTGTTAGCGCGACAAAAAATTTATTGGAAAAATCAGCAACACAAATGAGTGATTTCAAATATGTAGTGTTTCACATGCCTAATGGAAAATTTCCTTTGCGCGTAGCAAAAATATTTGGGGTAACAAAAGAACAATTAGAACCAGGACTTGTTGTAAAAAAAATCGGAAACACTTATTCAGGTTCATCACTACTTGGACTTGCAAGCGTTCTTGACATTGCAAAACCAGGAGACAGAATTCTTTGCACTTCTTATGGTTCCGGTTCAGGAAGCGACGCATTTATTTTTACATGCACGGATAAAATAACAAAAGCGCAAAAAAAAGCAAAAACAACAGCGGACTATATTGCGCGAAAAGAATACTTAACTTACCCTACGTACGCAAAACACATGGAGCAAATACACTAAAAGGTGAAATGATGAAGATAAATTTACTAGAAAAATTCTTGAATTTGTTAATAACAATAGTGCTTTACAATGTTTATGTTTTATTTTTGCCAATACTTGGTTGGAGACCAAATGAAATAGAAGTTGTAATTTATTTTATTTTGCCTTTTTTAGTAATATTTGTTTTTGTAACTTTAGGAATGCATTATTTGAAAGGTGTAAAGAAATGAAAATTGGAGTAATTGGAATTGGTATCACCAAGTTCGGTGAGCGTTGGAGCGAAAGCTTACGCGATTTGCTTTTAGATGCACAATTGCGTGCATTAAATGATTCAAAAATTGCGCCCGAACAAATTGATGCTCTTTTTACAGGAAATATGATTGCTGGAATTGCTTCAGGGCAATTACACGTTGGAGCAATGGCCGCAGAAAATTTGAATATTAATAAACCATCAATCCGCGTTGAAGGGGCTTGTGCTTCAGGATCAATTGCTTTACGCCAAGGAATTTCTGCAATAGAAAGCGGATCCGCAAATATTGTAATGGTTAATGGTGTAGAAAAAATGACTGACATTTCAACAGAACAAGTAACAACCGCGCTAATGGGTGCGGGCGATGAAGAACTTGAAGGATTCAACGGATTAACTTTTCCAGGGCTTTATGCATTACTTGCAAATGCTTACATGAAAGAATATGGTTTGACAAGAGAGACTCTAGCAGAAGTTTCAGTAAAAAATCATTTTCACGGAGCAAGAAATAGTTACGCGCAATTCCAAAACGAATTAACAATTGAAGGAGTAATAAACTCAACAATGGTTGCTGACCCACTAACACTAATGGATTGCTCCCCTATTACTGATGGAGCAGCTTCAATAATTATAGCAAGCGAGCAAGTTGCGAAAAAAATGGGAAGTGAAGTTTACATTACAGGGTCAGGATTAGCGACAGACACTCTCTCACTTGCTAGAAGAAAGTCTTTATTAGAAATAAAAGCAGGAAAATTAGCCGCGGAACAAGCATATACACAGGCAAAAATAACTCCAAAAGATGTTTCTTTTGCAGAAGTTCATGATTGTTTTTCTATAGCTGAAATTTATGCAGTTGAAGCACTTGGCTTTGCAAAACAAGGAAAGGGAGCAGAGTTATATACTACAAAGCAAACTTACTTTGACGGAAAGAAACCAGTAAATACTTCCGGCGGGCTAAAAGCGTGCGGACACCCTGTTGGAGCAACTGGGATAAAACAAGCAATAGAAGCAACAATGCAGTTACGCGGAGAAGCAGGAAAAAGACAAGTAAATGGAGCAACAATAGGGGTAACACACAATGTTGGTGGTAGTGGAGCGACTGCTTGTGTGCACGTGTTTAAGAAAATGAAGTAATTTATTCGTATTTAATTATAATAATAATTAATGGTGGTGGTATGGTGGGAATATTCGATAAAGTGTTTGGAAAGAAAAAAGAAGAAGTTAAAGAAGAAGACATCGTTAGGATAGAAACAAAAAAAGTAGAAGATGAGGACTACGCAGGACAAAGATGGAAACTCGCAAAAAAATGGCGCGAGCAAAAAGCACAAGAAGAACCAATTATAAAAAGAGGACGATTATAATTTGAGGTTTTTTTAAATGGGTGTAGTAAGGATTCCTAAAAGATCAAAAGCGGAACTAATGCATGCTACTCGATTGCGCGAGAAAAAGAAAAGGATGGCTGCAGGAGTACTTGCGAGAAGAGGTGCGATTATAAGAAAAGGAATTCTTGCGAGGAAAGGAAGTTCATAAAAAAGGTGAAAGAAATGTTTCATGAAAGTCCAGTAATGAGATGGCGTCGTTACGGCGATACTTACAAATTGAAAGGATACAAATGCACAAAATGCGGAGCAACATATTTTGAAAAAAAAGGGATGTGTGTTTGTGGGAACCTTGATTACGGGGAAATGGATTTTTCTGGAAAAGGAAAAATCGTTTCTTTCACCAAAATAAATTCGGGTCCTGAAGTTTATGCAGAGTACGCTCCCTACTGTGTGGGAATAATTGATTTAGAGGAAGGAGCACGCATGACAGGACAAATAGTTGACACAAAATATGAAGATCTAAAAATTGGTCAAGAAGTAGAAGCGGTTTTTAGAAAGTTTTACAAAAGTGGAGAAAAAGGAATCATACACTACGGAACAAAATTTATTCCGAAACTTTAAATCTAATTAGTAAAAACTAAGTTACTATTACTTTGATTCTTGTGCTTTTTCCAAAATGTTTTTTCTATACTTTTCAAGAAGAGGACTATTAAGTTTTTTCAAAGAAATTTTTAGGTTTTTTCTTCTCTCTTTAAGTTCTTCATCAGAAACAAGAACTTGGAGTTTTTGCTCATTAAGATCAATTTTAATTTTATCCCCGTTTTTTACTAAAGCAATGTTTCCGCCAAGGGCAGCCTCGGGATCCACGTGTCCTATAGAAAGGCCTTTAGTTGCTCCGCTAAATCTTCCATCAGTAATTAGTGCAACATCTTTATCTAATCCTAAACCAGAAATTGCTGAAGTTGGGTAAAGCATTTCAGGCATTCCTGGCGCCCCTGCTTTTCCAACAAATCTAATAATAATAACGTCTCCTTTTTTTGCTTTTCCTTCTTCAATATATTTTGAGCAAGAATCTTCATCATCAAAACAAATTGCGCTTCCTTCAAAAGTTCTTTCGGAATTACTAACGCCAGCAGCTTTTATTACAGCGCCGTTTTCCGCTAAATTACCGTAAAGAATACTTATCCCTCCAGTTATAGAGTAAGGTGTTTCGATTGATTTAATCATTTCACTATTTGTGTTTTTTGCATTAGCAATTCTCTCAAAGATAGTTCCGTCAATAGTTTTGTTGTCTTTAATTAAATTCTTTTTCTTCAGTTCGGCCAAAACAGCAGGAATTCCTCCCGCGTTGTGAAGATCAATCATTCTAAAATCACTGCTCGGAGAAATTTTTACAATGTTTGGTGTTTCTTTAGAAATTTCATTTATCTCATCAAGAGAAATAATTATTTCTGCTTCAGCAGCAATGTCAGGTATGTGCAAAATAGTGTTAGTGCTTGCCCCTATAGCCATGTCAATATGTAAAGCATTTTCAAAAGCAATCTTGTTCATTATGTCTCTCGCTTTAATATTTTTATTAACAAGGTCAATAATTTTCTTTCCTGCGCTAAATGCCTGTTCTCCTTTTTCTTTTGTTATTGCGTGTGTTGTTGCGCACATCACTTCGCTCATTCCCAAAGTTTCAACAATACAAGCCATTGAGTTTGCGGTAAATAGCCCAGCGCAACTCCCCGCTCCGGGGCAAGAATTACAAACAATGTTTTCATACTCACTTTCTGAAATCCTTTTTCCTTCTAGTGCGGATTTTGCAGAAAAAGAATCTTTTACATCAATTGCTTTGTTATTTGCTTTTCCAGGCATCATTGCTCCGCCTGTGACAAAAACACTTGGCAAATTACATCGAAGAGCAGCCATTAAGTGTCCTGGCACAATTTTGTCGCATGAACAAATAAATATTGCTCCATCAAATACTCCGTGCCCTTTAATTGTTGCTTCAATAGAATCAGCAATTATTTCCCTTGAAGGCAAGGAAAATTTCATTCCTTCGTGCCCCATAGCAATTCCGTCACAAATAGCAATAGTGTGAAATTCAAAAGGAACCCCGCCAGCAGCAATAACCCCTTTTTTTGCTTCTTCGCCTAACTTATTCAAATGAATGTGCCCCGGAACAATATCGCACTGGGAATTAACAATAGCAATAAATGGTTTTTTGATTTGTTCTTTTTTTAATCCATCAGCGTAAAGCAAACTCTCTGCAGCGGGCAATTTTCTGATTTCTTTTGAGTTCATAAAAAACACTAATTTAACATTATTTCTTAAAAATAAAAAGCGAGGTTTTTGCTTTTGCAAAAACCCGCTGACTTAAATTATTTCTTTTTCTCAAAGAGCGCTCTAATATCTTTTCCAACTACTTCAATTTGTGACTTTTTTGCGTCCTCTCTCATTTGTTTCATGATAGGCATTCCGTTTTTGCATTCGGCTACCCAGTTTTTAGCAAATTCTCCTGATTCAATATTTTTTAGAGCTTCTTTCATCGCTGCTTTAACTGAATCGTTAATTATTTTTGGTCCAACAGTTCTAGAACCCCATTCAGCAGTATCCGAAACTCTTTGATGCATTAATTCTAATCCGCCCTCATAGATCAAGTCAACAATTAATTTTAATTCATTGAGGCACTCAAAGTACGCTATTTCAGGAGGGTATCCTGCTTCAACAAGGGTATTAAAACCGGCTTTAACCAGTTCAACAGTTCCGCCGCAAAGAACAGTTTGTTCTCCGAACAGATCCGAATAAGTTTCTTGCGGGAAAGTACATTCAATTACCCCTGCTCTTGTGTAACCCATTCCTTTAGCGTAAGCTAGTGCATATTCTTTTGCTTTTCCGCTAGGGTCTTGGTAAATTGCAATTAACCCAGGTACTCCAAATCCTTTTTCGTATTCTTTTCTTTCTTCCGAACCAGGACTTTTTGGAGCAACCATTATTACATCAACGTCCTGTGGGGGAACAATTTCTTTGAAAACAACACTAAATCCGTGAGAGCAGCAAAGAATTTTTCCTTTTGTTATATAAGGAGCAATTTCTTTAGCATAAACCTCTCCCTGATATTGGTCAGGCAAAAGAATTTGTATCAAATCAGCTCTTTTTGCCGCTTCGGCAATAGGCATTATTTCTATTTTATCTTCCTTTGCGTCAGCATAAGCTTTTTCTTCCTCTCTTGAGCCAACTATTACTTTTAACCCAGAGTCCCTTAAGCAAAGAGCTTGCGGTCTTCCTTGGTTACCATACCCAATAATGGCTATAGTTTTGTCTTTTAACGCGTCAATTGATGCGTCGTTTTCATGATATATTTTCATTCAGATGCCTCCAAAAAATTACTAAATTTAATCAATTCTTTAATAATTCCTGCAAAAAACCCTTTAATTACTTTCTATCCCTAAAGTCAACGCCTTTGTTGCTTGGCTTTTTAGCGAGCTATGTAAAACCTTTGGTTTTACTTGCGATTTTGTTTGTTCGGCTTTATGTGCGTTGAAGGGAATTAATTCCTGTTCGGCTTAATTCTTTTATCCCAAAAGGCTTGATTGCTTCAACAAATTTGTCAATTTTTTCTGGTTCAGCAACTAGTTCCACAATAATGCTTTTGTGATTAGCCTCAAGAACAGTTGCTTTGTTTAGTTCAACAAAACTCAAAATATCTTTTCGGTTTTCTTGTGTAGAACTAATTTTGATTAAGCAATGTTCTCTCATAATTCCAGTATCAGTAAAATTTGTAACTTTAATTACTTCAATTATTTTGTAAACCTGTTTTTCCAGTTGTTCAAGAGTTTTGTCATCAGCAAAAAGACTAATGACAATATGTGAAACTGTTGGCTGAGTAGTTTTGCCTACAATAATGGTGTCAATGTTAAATCCGCGTCTCAAAAACAAACCAGAAAGTCTCTCAAGAACCCCTGGTTTATCTTCAACTAACAAACCAAGAACGTGCTTTTTTATTTTTCCATTTTCGCTACCCATACAAATCACAATAAATCATATCACAATAAATCATACCACGACAAATCATATTACAATAAATCCAACATAAATAAATACAATTGCGGCAAACCTAATTACAACAAATCCCAATAATGTTTTTCAATATTTATCTCCATTTTTACACGAATAACTTTCCTTTTTCTTTTATACAATCGCCAAACATGTTAGTGTGATGATCCCCCGCACTAAACATTGGTAAAATATTTGATTCTTCTTTAACCAAAACATCAACAACAGTTGTTGCATCATTTTTCAAAGCACTTTGAATAGCTTCTTTTAATTCAGAATCTCTTTCAACACTAATTCCGTTCAATCCGTATGCGTGAGCAACTTTAGAAAAGTTAGGGGTTCTTTTTAAGTGAACTCCTGAATATCGTTTGTCATAAAAAAATTCTTGCCACTGTCTAACCATCCCTAAGTAAGAATTATTAAAGATAATTGGAACAACATTTATGTTTTCTTCTTTGCAAGTTGCTAGTTCCTGTATAACCATTGCAAAACTTCCGTCCCCATCAATGTCAACCACTTTTGACTCTGGCCTTGCAACTTTTGCTCCTATTGCGGCAGGAAAACCATAACCCATTGTTCCTGCTCCGCCTGAAGAAATAAAAGTTCTAGGAACACTTCTTTTCAAAAAATGCTCAGCAAACATTTGGTGCTGCCCAGTGCCTGTTGTAACAATATCAGTTTGTTTTAGAGTGCGATTTAGTTCCGCAATTATTCTTCTAGGGTCAATAGGAGAACCGTTAGAATTAAAATCACAATTACATTCCTTAATGAACTTTTTTATTTTTTCATTCCAAGGACTATTTTCTTTTTTTGATTTAATTTTCATTACTTCAATAAGCTCCGTTAAAATATTTTTTGCATCCCCAACAATAGGTAAATCGGCTCTAACATTTTTTCCTATTTCAGCGCTATCAATATCAATGTGAATAATTTTTGCTTCCTTTGCAAAAGTTTTTGTTTCGCCAGTAATTCTGTCACTAAACCTACAACCAATTGCAACTAAAACATCCGCTTGGCCAACAGCATAATTTGCCACTTTTCTTCCATGCATTCCAACAACGCCTAAAGATAATGGATGACTTTCATTAAAACAGCCCTTTCCCATAAAAGTTGTCGCAACAGGAATGCCAAAAGATTCAGCTAAATAAGAAATTTCTTTAGAAGAATTACTAATTAGTACTCCTCCGCCAGCAAGTATTACTGGCCTTTGGGCTTTTAGAATTACTTCAGCCGCTTTTTTTATTTGAGCAGGGTGCCCGTTAAGGTTTGGTTCAAAACCAATAATTTTTTCAGTAGGTTTGGGCTTAGTAACGTCCTTAACTTGGATGTCTTTTGGAATATCAATAAATACGGGCCCAGGTCTTCCATTTAGTGCAATAGTAAAAGCATTGTCAATAGTGCAACCAATTTCGTTCGGATCCCTTAACTGGTAATTGTGTTTTGTAATAGGCATAGTTATTCCTATCATATCAGTTTCCTGAAAAGCATCATTTCCTAACAAATTAGTGGAAACATTTCCTGCCAGAGCAATTAATGGAACAGAATCCATGTAAGCAGTCATAATTCCTGTTACTAAATTAGTTGCTCCAGGACCGCTAGTAGCTAAGCAAACACCCGCTTTGCCACTTGCTCGTGCATAAGCATCAGCTGCATGCGCAGCGCACTGTTCGTGTCTAACAAGAATGCATCTTAGCTCTTTTTCAAAATTAAGTAATTCGTCATACAAAGGAATAACTGATCCGCCCGGAAAACCAAAAATGTGCTTTGTCTTATTAGCGATCAAAGCTCTCAAAATTGCTTCTGTTCCTTTCAATCAAATCACCAAAAATAATCCAATTTTTTGCTCTCATTTCACTATTTCAACTTTGTTTTTCCTTTCTCTTAAAATCCTCTATACTCTAACGTCACCATTCAAAAAAACCAAAGCACAGGCAAAAAAATTATATGCGCGTGCTTAAGCCACAGCTAGCAAGACAAGTACTAATAAAGAAATTATTTGAATTGCATTATTGTGGCTCATAAAAATCTATAAATACTTGCGAATCAAAACTTTATAAATCTATCTCAAAAGCCGTCAAAACGGGCAAAACAGGTGTTTTAAGCAGTTTTATTTTTAGAAGGGGGGTGCTAAAAAAGCGCTAAATTCATAAAGTATTTATTTGAACTTTAAGTATTCAAGTTTTTCTTCAACCGACTTTATTCCGGTTTCGTTGTTTTTCAAAATTGTTAAAGCATCCCACGTACCTTTCAAGAAGGACTGTCTTCTTCCTTCAGGTAACTCGCAAGACATTTCTTCATTGTTGTATTTTATCTTTTTTGTTTTCAAATCAATTTCAATAATATTTTCGGGTTTGTTTTTAATTTCATTAGCAAGGACAACTACCCCTTGTGCAGAAACAGTTACTCCTACAATTCCTAAAGAAGCGCAGTTTCCTGCAAATATTTCTGCGAAGGATTCCGCGATAATTGCTCTAATGCCAAATCTGTAGAGTGCTTGCGGGGCGTGTTCT
>Ga0268276_1000978_pt1 | contig 30335 bp, 36 predicted proteins | sample saktaG_4_FD_190145 | JGI IMG/M metagenome (GOLD analysis project Ga0268276, IMG submission 190145) | Saline water microbial communities from Sakinaw Lake, British Columbia, Canada - sak_2010_1_5_45m | ecosystem: Environmental > Aquatic > Non-marine Saline and Alkaline > Saline ...
TGATGTGTGTATTTGTCCAAGAGCGGTTATTGTGGTTGAAGCAATGACAGCAATTACACTAGTTGATGCATTAATGCAAAACAAAGCAAGAAAATTTTAGGAAATAGAAATTATACTTTCAGCACATTTTGTTCCAGTTAACACTGCTTCACCAATTGTTTTTGCCCCAGTTACAACATCCCCGCAAGCATAAACATTTTTTAGAGAAGTTTGATATTTTTCATCAACTAAAATAGTTTTTCCATTTGTCTTTACTCCTTCTTTTTCCAACCATTCAAATTTATTTTGCTGACCAACTGCAACAATTACTTTATCAAAAATAAATTCCTTTACTTCGCTTGATTCAATTGGTTTTCTTCTTCCACTTAGGTCAACTTCCCCTAACTTCATAACAGAACAAATCAATTTGCATTTATTTTGAATTTTAATAATTTTAGCAGAATTTTCTTTTTTCAAAAAAACTAATTCCTTTGGAGCTAAAAGAAATTCAAATCCAACCAAATCTTTTTTTGCACAATCAATTTCGCTCTTTAGAGCAGGCATTTCATTCTCAGTTCTTCTGTAAATTATTGTAGCTTTTGCACCCTGTTTTTGCACAACTCTTGCAGTATCAATTGCTGAATTTCCGCCACCAATTACTCCAACTACTTGACCTTTACCAACCATTTTTTTGTTATTCAATTTATCTTTAAGTAAAAAATCTAGTCCATCAATTACATATTTTGAATTTTCATTAATAAAACCAGATTTTGTTCCGGTTCCTGCACCTATTGCAATTACTACAATATCAAAATTAGAACTATGGAGCAATTTTTTAACTGATTCAATTTTTTTCTTCTTAAAAATAACCCCACTTTTTTTTGCACAATTAATCCTATCTTTAACTGATTTTAATGGAATTCTAAATTCAGGAATTCCATAAGCAAGCATTCCGCCAAATTCTTTTAATTCATCAAAAACAGTTACCTTAAAACCATTTGAAATTAATTTGTTTGCAACAGCAAGTCCGCAAGGCCCCGAACCAATAATAGCCACTTTTTTTGCTTTCATTTAAAATCAACCAAATTAAAATACTAAAATTAATTTATTTTAAATTCCTTTTTCCCAAAAGCAAAATTGTTTCTATTTCAATTTGAGTAGTAAAATCAATCAAAACTTTAGTAAAATCCTTTATACTTTCAATATTTGTCAATCCGTGTTTTTGCGCAAGAATTGCTGCATTTTTTATTACATCATTTTCTCTTTCCTTTGAAACAATAATTTCCTTTATTTTCTCAGAGTCAGTTTCTTTTGAAAGTTGGCTATTCGTACTCATTTTTGTCCATGCAACCTGTTGAGCAAAATCAACTAATCTCTCATTCAAAAGTAAAACAATACCTACATCAATTTTTGTAGTCTCACCATAAGTTGCACGATTATCATCCTTCGCACAAATTTCATAAAGCATTTTTTTATATAAATCAACTATTTGTTTTGAATGATCTACTCCAACTCCCTTAAACCCTTCTGGAGATGGGAGCTCTTTAAGTAAGGGTTTTGAAAGTTCCTCTTCTTTGAACATAAAAGGACTTTGCTGATTGTATAAATATCTTCCAAATTCAGAATCCAAATCCTGTTCTTTCTTTAATCTGTACATAAACCAAGATTTATTATCAAAAAATATTTCGCTAAACGTTTGCAAATTAATTGGAAATTTAGATCTATTTCTTAACCCAACAAGTATTTGTTCAGTTAAATAATCTCCTCGCATTCGAAGTTCAATTAAGTCAATTGGTTTTTCTTTCATAACCATATATAAAGATTAAATGATTATTAAACTTACTTGGAGCCAAAAACGCGCCAAAATACCAACTAATTCAAAAAAAAGTCCAATCCAAACTTTTAAAAATAGCCCTAAAAATAACTTAGTTACAAAGCAAATAGGTTAAGGGCCTATAGCCCAGTGGATAGGGCGACTGCCTTCTAAGCAGTAGGTCGAGGGTTCGATTCCCTCTAGGCCCGCTTATTTAATTATTATAATAATTAAAAAATAATTTTTACTTAAAAATATTTATTAATTTGAACTTAAACAACTATTTTTCCAAAAAGCAATGTTTTTTAATCAAAAAGTCCCTAATTTAAGCATGAATAAGAAAATGATTTCTTCAAGTTTAATTATTCTAGCAGTATTAGCTATTGCATCAACATTTTTCTTCCCAAAAGAATTGGTGGATGAATTCGGAGTTTTGATTTATGCAACTCCCTTTGTGTTAGTTCTTTTAATTATTGGAATTGCAATTGTTACCAGCAAAGAAAAAAAACAAAATCCTCTTTTAGATCAAAGACAGCAAGCACTAAATGCGATAAAACAAGCGGAAAAAGATTTTTTACAGCACAAAATTGACAAAGATGCTTTTGATAACTTAACTCAGGAAAATAACTCAAAATTAATTGAAGTTGAAGCAAAAATTGATGTAGAAAAAAATAAAGGGGCTCCGAAAAATGAAATAAAAAAGAACAGTTCTATCTCGAGTGATAAGAGAAATGTACTCAAAGGTCTGCTTGATCAAAAGCAAATTAAGGTTACTGAATTAAAAAAAGCTGAGAGTAGTTTTTACCATAGAAAAATTGATGAAAATGGATTTAAGAAAATTTCTTCAACAATAAAACAAGAAATTATTAGACTTGATTCACAAATTAAGAGTATTCAAGACAGCGAAGAAATTGAAACTCTTAAAGAACAACTAAAAAAAGCAGCAAGTGAAATTACAAAGCAAAAAAAAGTAAGTAAAGAGAGAGAAAAAGAGGATTATTTAGATGACGTTGAAGATGATGTAATCAAACAAATAAATATTAAATAATTAAAACAAATACCCCTATTAAAATATAATTAATTCAATCAAATTAAATCAATCAAACTAGTTCAATAAATTTATCAAAAAAAGTTTTTACTTCTTTTAGTTTCTTTGAATCAAAATCAAACATACTATTAAATGATTCAGAAAGAATTGGTTTTATTCCTTTCATTGATAATAAACTAGTTATTTTCTTTATTTCAAACCCTTGAATTATTCCAGTAGAATAAATAGCAACTATTGGCTTTTTCTTGCTAATTTTTGGTAAGTTAATCTGCCTAATGAATGAATTAATCACAGGCGAAGAGGTCATTGCTCCAACTATTGGAGTACCTATTATTATGTAAGAATAACTATTCAATTCAGGTATTTTGTTTAAGAGTTTTATCTCTTTTTCTTTTTTGAACTGGTCCTTTAAGTGAAGTTTTTTTGATGGTTCAAGCAAAAGGGTGTGCGTTTGAATCTTTTTTTCTTCAAACAATTTCTTTAATTCAATTACCACTTTTTCTTCATTAGATAATTTGCCTTTATCGGCAAAGTGATGCTCTGTATAGTAAACAATTAGAGCTTTATTCAAAAAAACACCGTCATTTAGTTAATTGAAACTAAAGTTATTTCAAATACCAAAGTCTTTCCTGCTAATTCGTGATTGAAATCAATTGTTGCGTCAGCATCAGTTTTTGATGTTATTTTTCCAGCTAAACCATTTCCTGCACTTACCATCAAACCTACTTTAAGTGCATCAAATTGTGGAAAAGATTTCTTGTCAACTTTAATTAATTTTCTTGAATCAGCCATTCCATATGCTTGTTCTGGGGGAATTGTGATGGTTTTTGTTTCGCCTACTTTCATTCCTACTACTCCATCGTCAAATCCTTTAATCATTTGACCAGCACCAACATCAAACTCCAAAGGTTCTCTACCAATACTAGAATCAAATACTTTCCCATCTGTAAGTTTTCCTGTATAATTAACTGCAACATGATTTCCTTTAACAACTATTTTTGCATCCACATAAATCACCCTTTAATTATTAATTAATTGAAACTAAAGTTATTTCAAAAATCAAAGTTTTTCCAGCTAGTTTTGGATTAAAATCAATACTAACATTAGTATCAGTTACTGCAACTACTTTTACAATTCCGCTTCCCGAAATAAGTTCCATTCCAATCTTTAATTTACCTAAACTACTTAATTGAGGAGAATTCAAATCGAATACCTTAACCAAATTTGGGTCATATTTTCCATAAGCCTGTTCAGGAGGAATTGTAACTACTTTCTTTTCTCCTACCGCCATTCCTACTACTCCATCATCAAAACCTTTAATCATTTGACCTGCGCCAACATCAAATTCTAAAGGAGTCTTTCCTACACTTGAATCAAATATAGTTCCGTCAACTAATCTTCCTGTATAATCAACTGCAACATTATCGCCAGTTTTTACTTTTTTAAAATCATTTAAGTTATTGAAAACATTTGAATTTGAATCAATTTTGTTATTGTTACTTATATTAGCATCCTTATCTAAAGCCATTAAACCGCTTCCAGTACTCTGTATACAGCCAAGCAAAAATAAAGTCGCAACAACTATGGTAATTAAAATTATCCAACTCTTCATAACAAAAACTTGAATCCAAAAGACTTAAAAATAAGACAATTGGCCAAAAAATAAGCTAAATTTAATTTGTTTTTTTTGCCCTTAAATGTAAATACTGCTCTTCTTCAATAACCCTTTCAATAATACTAAAACCACTCAAAATAAGAGCTTTTGATAAAGTATCTTCATCATAACCAAAATAATGGTGATCCTCAATATAATTCTCAAATCCATATATTTTATTCAAAGCCCATTCTTTCTTTTGTCCGATTTCGGTAATATATAATTTACAAAAATAAGCAATATTTGGAACAATTATTTCAATTACACCCTCTTTTTTCAAAACCCTATTCATTTCACTTAACGCAACTAAAGCATCTTTTCTGAGCAAGTGTTCTAAAAAAAACCTTGAATAAACTTCACTAAACTCTTCATCTTTAAAAGGAAGTTTTCTTGCGTCCCCAATGACATCAGCGTTAACATTAGGTCGAACATCAAAATGCAAATAACCCTCTTTTGGCTTATTGCCTGAACCAATTTCCAATTTATCTAGTTTTACTTCAACCATAACTTATTCATCCCTTTATTATTCAACCTTTTGAATTTCATCCCTTTAACATACAATTATAATTTCAAAAGATTTTTAACTAAAGAGGAAACCTCGCTAATAGGCACTTATTTAAATCTCAAAGTTAATAATAATTCAGTGAAAATTAAATGTTTGGATTTGATGAGCTAGATTTTGTTTCAATGCTTTTTGCGCAATGGGTAATAGTATTTCTATTAAATGTTGTTCCAGCACTTGCTCCTCCAACTTGGGCAGTGTTATCTTTCTTTTACATTTCTTCTCCTCAAAATATTTTTCTTTTAGTAGCAATTGGAGTAACTGCTTCAACTGCAGGAAGATTTGCTTTGGCTAAAGCAAGTGGATTTGTAACAGAAAAATTTGCTGATAAAAACAAAAAAAGAGAATTTAGTGCAATTGAAAAGAAATTGGAAGGAAAAGCTACTCAAAAATTTATTTTTACTTTAATTTACTCTTTAAGTCCCCTTCCAAGTAATGCTTTATTTATTGCATTTGGTGCAACAAAAACTAGGTTAAGAGAAGTATTAGCAGCATTTTTAGTTGGTAGAACAATTAGTTATTTATTTTTAATTTTCACTACTCAAAAAGTATTTGCTTCGCTTGAAACAACTATACAAGGAAATGCTTCTCTTTGGACAATAATGATTGAAGTAATTGGAGTAGTTGCGGTACTTGCATTCTTTTTAGTTGATTGGAATAAAATTATTAGTCTTGATATGCCGGGTGAAAAAAAAACCACAAATGGCCAAAAAGAAATAAAAAATAAATAATACTTTTTTTATTAACAAAATCCAATTAAATAAAAACCTTCTTTAAACCAATTTCACTATCGCAGGAGTACGGAAGTTAGCCAACAGCCTTTAATAAAGGCTGGCGAAAAACGGCCTTCGGCATAAAAAAATAATTCAACGCAGGAGTACGGAATTGGAAAACCGGCTGGATTGAGGTTCCAGGCCCTAGCGGCTTTGAGAGTTCGATCCTCTCCTTCTGCATTCGAGTAATCTAGTTCTATGCTCCCCTCTTTTTATATCTGAAAAGGAGGGTTTGGTAGTATGAATGGAAGTAAATTTAGTTTAGAAAAAACGCTTGAAGCTTTAGATAGAACTCAAAGTTCTCACACATTAGTTAATGGAGTAACTATTCCAACAAGCAATAGGGCTATTGGCACGCATAATGCTGAGCTCTTGAGATACTTTGCGAATGAGTATATGGGGATTCCGACTTGTCAATCCTATAATACTATTACACGAAAAGTAATGAAACTCAAAGCTGTCGCCGTACTGTTAGGGAAGAATCTTGATGAATTAACTCAAAGCGACCTAAAAGACTTAAACATAAAATTGAAGGAAAATTATCAACAGACTGCTTCAGAGTATCGTGCGGCGTTAAAGAAGTTTTTGAAGATGCTAGACAAGGAAAAGTACAGGCAACTAATTGAAAGCGACTTTTTAGTTGGCGGAGGAATTACAGAAGGCGCTAGTGTAAATGCGGAGACGTTTTGGGAACAAGACCAATGTGATGCTTATTTGCGTGAAAGTAAACGCCACTCAATTCGACAACAGGCTTTTGCAGCACTCTGGCTAACAACTGGACTAAGACCACAAGAACATAGAGTCATAACAAAAAGCATGATTACTCGAAAAGATAATTACCTAAAAATATGCGTTCCTCGAGTAAAAACAAAAGAACGAGTAGTAGTCTTACTAAATGGTGAAGCTTCTGCTGTTTGGGGTAACATTCAACCTTACCTTCTGGACTTACAGGATAGAGACCGTTTATTTCCCCTATCATGGGCTGGATTAAATAAAGTGCACCAATTATTAGCTAAAAGGGCTAAGATTCCAGAACACAAAGACCACTCTCTTTACATGGCTAGGAAAATGATTCTAAGCCGATGGTACAACGAATACGGTCTAGCAAAAGCTTCTCAAATGGCAGGACACGTTCCCGGAAGCAAAATAATGCGACACTACGTTAACCTAACCGAATCTCAACTACTAGAACAACAAAGCTTTGTAAGAGTAGAACAAAAAATTTGCCCAAACCCAATATGCAACTTCGAAAACGAAGCACATGTTTCACAATGTGTCCGATGCAAATCTCCATTAGACAAACAAGCATTCGCCGCAATTATCTCAAGAAACTTAGACGACAAAATTAACGCACAGCTAGATGTAATCAAAAAGGAGTTCATGATAAAAATGCTAACAATGCAAAATAACCCCCAATAAAAAAATACTTTATAGTGAGCGTAGGTTTGTCGGGCTGGACATTAAAGATGTTAAATTCTGCAATACTTTAGGTAATGGATTTTCTTTTTGAAACCAAAATCCACCAGTGCCGTTAAAAATTACGTGTTGTTCTAGCCACATTCGGGCGTTTTCTATGCCCCCGAGTTTTTCTATGCAGTAGCAACAGCACCTGGCCGTGTTGCTGTATTTGAATATTAGGGTGTATTTACGTATTGTACCGTTTACTCCGCAACAGGCACAGCGTTTTTTGTCATAGAGTTCAATCATTATTCATCAACCTTATCCAAATGGTCTTTTTTCATATTTATCAAAAATGGCTTTGAGCTCATAATAAAATGCTTTGAGTTCTGCATCAGCAACAATTTTTTCTTGCGGAATGTTTCTCAAAAAGTTGATTGCTTGGTACACGTTTTTTCACCTCACCATTTGAATAAATCTTTTTTCGTCGTTTCGTTCTTGTTTGAGTGTTCTGTCTAAAGATCTCTTGATTCCAGGAAGCTTTGATATTAAGTAAGCTAAAATTAGGTTAGAATGTTCTTTGTCACAGTTGAATGCGATAGTGGATATTTTATCTCTTCCACTTGTTTCAATTTCAGAAAGCAACAATATCCCGCAGGCTTTTCCATCTAATAGTTTATTTATTTTATCAAAAATTTCCTGTCTTTCTGCAACTGATTTAACTGACTTAGTTTTTTCTAGTAACTTTTGTATTCTCTTATTCATTTAATCACTAAATGCACTTGCTGTTTGGGTTGCTTATAAACTTTAAGTTTTTTTATTTTAAAAAAATTGAACTAATTCCGATTTTTTTGAATTTTTTGTACAGAGTCTTTATATATCACTCAACGAGAAGGTGGTTTTTAGAGAGAAAAAGAATTTTTTTCTTTAAGGAGGAAGTGAGATGATGAAAAGAAGTTTGTTAATAGTCATGGCAGTAATGCTAGTCACTCAACTAGTTTTTGCTGCTTCAGTAAGTGACATTACAGAACCGATAACAAAAATCTATGATTTGATTAAAGGAGTTGTTTCAGTAGTTGGAGTAATTTCAATTACCGTTGCTGGAGCAATGTACATGTTCTCTGGATCAAACATTCAAGCTAGAGAAAATTCTAAGTCAATGGTAACGTACGCAGTAGTTGGATTAGTGTTAGTTTGGGTTGCACCACTAATAGTAACTTACCTAACAGCATCAGCACTATGAAAGGAGATTGTGGGAAAATGTTTAAATGGTTCGAATGGTTTATACCAGCAATACTAATAATAAGTTTGCTGGCCCCCTACTCCTACGCAATTACAGTAAACATTGACGTGTCAGGAATTGTTAATGCAGTGAATGGGAATACTCAAAGTACACAACAAGCACAACAAGATACTAAAAATACTTTGAACACTTCACTACTTGGACTCCCCTTGGGAATGTTTGGTTTATTTACTAATTCAATGAAAGATTCAGTCAAAAACTTTAACACAAGCCTACTAGACTTAACTAAAGAATTACTCTCTGCAAATCCTGACCCTAATTTAATGTTTGGTTGGTGGCAATCAATTACAATAATAATTTCTTCATTTTATTTAATAATATTTTTACTAATTGGATTTAATTTTTTGATTAATGGACACAGTATTGTGAAAAGAGAACAATCAAAAGAATGGCTCAAGAATGCAGTGATAATGATTATTGGAGTAAGCACTTCGTTCTACTTCTATCAACTAATTTTAGGTTTGGGTAGTGGAGTAACTAAATTCATGTGGATGACTGGATTTGAACAATTCTTTTCAAGCACAATGTTTGACGGAGCAGGAATGCTAATGCTACTATCTTTCCTAGTTTCAATTACACTCGCACTAGTAACACTATTTTTTAGATACTTGTTTTTGTTAGTTGGAGTAGTTTTGTTTCCAATTGGAATTTTTCTTTACTTAACTCCTAAGTTTGAGAATTGGGGTAAAGTAATTTTTAATTTTATAGGAATAATGTTAGCAATTCAGTTTGTTGATGTCATCGTTCTAATCGCAACTCAACAAGCTTTAACTCAACTTGTAGGAAATGCAGGAGCAGGATTTATTTTACCTTTAGGTTTCTTGATTGTTGCAATCATCAACTCTGCCATGATGATGTACTCTATTCTAAAATCAGCCCTCGCAATTGCCAACAACGCACCCATAATCAACATGGCAGTAAGTGCAATATCAGGAAATATAGTGGGTGCAGTTGGCAGTGCAAAAACCAGCGGAGCAGTGAACTAAAATGTCTTACGAAATACCCAAGAATTTAAAGTACGAAGAAAAATTCTTTTTTAACTTATCTTTGAGTCAAGCTGGTTGGTTGGGTTTATTTGGAACCTTGGGTGCAATAGTTTTTCTAAAAACCCCTTTGCCTTTTGAATTCAAACTAGTATTCGGAGGATTATTTTTAGGAATTGGTGGGGGATTCGCTTTCCTAAATTTAAGAGAACATTTGACTACTTTTGCTAATTATTTTTTGCGACCTAAGGAATTAGGTTATTTAGATAAAGAGATGGAGAGTTTTATTGAAGTAAAAAGAATTGCAGATAACACTTTATTTTTAACTAATAATTCTGCAAAAGCAATTATACAAATTCAACCAATTAATTTTCATATTCTTGATGTTAGAAATCAACAAGCAATAATATCAGCTTACAAAGATTTTCTCAATTCTCTAGATTTTCCGATTCAAATTGTGATGAGAACAGTAAACCTTTCTCTGGAAGAATACCTCAAAACACTTGGACAGAAAGTAAAGAAGTCTAAGAATGAGAAGATGCATAAACAATTTGCGGACTTTAAAGATTTTATTTTAAATTATATTGAAAACCACGCAGTAAAGAATCGTTTATTTTATATTGTAATTCCTTCGGATGAAAAGAATCCAAAGTACGTTCTAAATCAACTTGATATTAGAGTGACTCTTTGTCAAGAGAAACTAAAATCATGCAACCTAACAACTAAAAGATTGAATACTAATGAACTCGTTTCGATGCTTTCAAGTTACTTTGAAGGATTTATCGAAAATGGTAACGAGTACCTTTCAGTTTTGTCATTTTTAGAAAAACAAAAGGAGGTGAAAGCGTGACAGACCAAACTCCAAGAGAACTCTCTGTGATTTTGTATAACGGAAAAAGATACTTTGTAGACCACAGACTGCACCAAATGAGAAACGTGACAAACCCTAACGATTGCATCCAATTCTAAACTAACGGAGGTGAAGGTGGATGATACAAAAATACAGAAGAAGAATGAACAGCATCTTAGAAAAAATATTAGGAAAAAAACAAGCAACGATTCAAGAAAGTGTAGTGCCTAAAAGTGAGGAAAATGAGTTTCATACGAACGAAAACAATCAAGGGGAAAGAGTACAGCTACCTAGTGGAGAACAATAGAGTGAATGGAAAAGTGAAACAAAAATGCATACAATACTTAGGAAGGATTTATTATGAAGGAACTAGAGAAACTACTCAAACCATCGTACGTAAAAAATGAATTCGACTGCCTAAAAGTAAACGAACAAATGACAAGAACAATAATGGCAGTAGGATACCCAAGAACTATTAGAGAAGGTTGGCTAGACTCAATCATTTCCTCAGAAGGAAATTTTGATATGTCAATGCACATCAAACCTAGTCACATCTCTTCAATCATAACCCAACTCAATCAAGAATTAGTAAAACAAGAATCCGACCTAATGTCAGCCCAAATGAAAGGCATAGTAAACCCATCGCTAAAACTCCAACACCAAGACACCCTCAACGTTTTAGAAAAACTCCAAAAAGGTGAAGAGAAACTATTCAACATTTCTCTTTACCTCGGAGCAAGAGCATACGACAAAGAAAAACTAGATTTATTAACAAAAAAGATTTTAGCTGAATTGAATTCAATAATGATAATACCAAAAATTCCTTTTTTGAAAATGAATGAAGGTGCAAAAGCACTCTACCCAATCCAAGAAGACAAACTTAATATTAATAGGAATATTCCTTCGGATGCTTTAGCCGCTTGCTTTCCATTCACCACAGCTTACTTGAATATTGACCAAGAAGGAATCTTATTCGGTTTAAACAAAATTAATAATATTCCAATTATTTTAGACCCATTCCACTTTGCAAACTACAACGGACTAATACTAGGAACTAGTGGAGGAGGAAAAAGTGTAACAGCAAAACTCTTTATTCTTAGGAATATTTTGCGTGGAGTAAAAACGATTATGATTGATCCTCAAGGAGAATACGTTGACTTAACTCGAGCCTATAATGGACAATTAGTTGAAATTCATAGAGAAAGTAAATCAATAATTAATCCGTTTGATTTAATGAATTCTGATTTGGGAGAAAAGACAATTACTTTAATGGATTTATTCAAAATACTTTGTGGAGAGTTAACTGAAGTTCAAAAAAATATTTTAGATAAAGCAATTCATATTGTTTATCAACAAAAAGGAATCCTACCAGAAGACTCAAATACTTGGACTAAAGAACCTCCAATAATGGAAGACCTGTACAACGAAATAATAAAAGAAAAAAAGACAGCTTCACGTTTAGAAAAAATGACATACGAGGCTCTAGAAAATAGATTGAGGATTTATGTTAAAGGTTCTTTTTCGTTTATTAATAAGCAAACGAATCTTGATTTGACTAATGACTTGATTTGCTTTAACATTGCAAACATGCCTTCGCAAATTAAACCTGTAATGATGTATTTGATTCTTGATTTTGTTCATAAAAAAATGCAAAAAGATAAAGAAAGAAAAACTTTGATTATTGATGAGGCTTGGTCTTTGTTACAATTTGCAGAAAACTCAAAATCAATATTCGAATTAATTAAAACTGCTAGAAAATTTGGTTTAGGAATAGTAATTATTACTCAAGAAGTAGAAGACTTGCTTTCTTCTCCCGCAGGAAAAACTATTCTAGCAAACACTGCTTGGAAGTATCTTTCACGACAAGAACCTGCGTGCATTCAAGAACTCGCAGAGAAATTTCACTTAAATCAAGAAGAACAAAATTATCTTTTAACTTCAATGCCCGGAGAAGGATTACTATTTGCAATGAACGACCACATTCCACTTAGAGTTATTCCTAGTCCTAGTGAAATGGAGTTAATTACAACTAATCCTGATGAGATTCGAAAGAGGGAGGAGAAACTCAAAGAGTTAGGCACTACAAAGAAAGAAGATTTAGAACCCTACAAAATAGAAAAAACATATTACTTGCTAAATGAGTTGAATGAACAGCAAATAGATTTTTTGAAGAGTAATGGATTTGTAGAATCTCGTTTATGTGGTTTGGATAATTCTTCAAAACAATACTTAGTAAAAAAGCCGAGTGGAAGCGAAAGTGTCGAACACTTTTTTATGGTTCAAATAGTTGCAGAAGAAGTTAGGCACTACACAAACAAAATTATTTTAGATTCCACCGTTAACCCAGACATTTCATTCGAAATAGAACGAGATGGACTAATTGAAAAATATGCAATTGAAATTGAAACTGGAAGCCAGTCAAGAAATACGGGTGAGATGAATGCAAAAGTAGAAAAAAATAATTCTTTGGGGTACAAAGAATGGTGGTTTTTGGTAACTGATTTTTTAGCAAAAAGAGAATACGAAAAACTACATTCGACTTTGAAGCGAACTGAGGTTAAGTCACTTTTGGAGAAGATGTTTAAGGAGGGATTGAATGGAAGACAACAAAAAATTGTTGATGCTAGCCAATAGAGCAAGCGCAATAAGAGAATCCCTAATAAATTTGATCAAAGATGGTAGAGCATATTCAGCAGAAGTAAGTAATATTTTAGAAGACTATTATAAAATTTTAGATTCTGCAAAAGAACTAGATTCTGATATTGAAGCTCCTGAAGTTGATAAGTATAATCCAGTTTATTTGTCAGGAGCCCTTGAAGCACTAACCTCAGCAATTAGATTATCTTCAGGAGAAAACGAAATTGACATTGAAAAAATGAAAATAGAATCAGTTGATTTGAGAAAACAAAATTCGGAATTAACTCAATCTATTAGTAAATTAATTGGTTCAGAAGAAATGAAACCAGATGAAAAATTCCTTACTTTACTTCCAAACAAGTTAAGAGATAGAATTATTGAAGCGTATATTTGTTTTAATTATGGAGCATATATTGCAACTTGTTTACTTTGTGGAACAGTAATGGAAGGACTAATAATAGAAGCAACAGACACTAAAGCACAATTCAGAAACCTAAACGAAAGAATAGCCTACCTAATAACCAACAAACAAATCAACCCCAACGAATCAGGAAAACTACTAGGCATAATGAAAGAATACAGAGACTACTCAGCACACCCCACAAGCAAAGCATTCGAAAAACCAAACGCAAGCCTATTCATAAACGCACTAATAATATTGACTAAAGATTTGGAATCTAAATTGATTAGTAAATAATTTTATCAAGATTAATGAATGGAGTAGATTCATTTATAATTATATATGTATATTTAGTAATTAAGTTCAATAAAATAGCATTTTCTTTGCTATTTTATGTGCCGGGCTAGATAGTACTACGCCATCTTTAGTTTTTTACTTTTCTTAACATAGCTATCGGCACTTAGCAAATAAAATAAATGTTGGACTTTAGAGGCGATAAATATGGTAATGAAAGAATTTGAGGAAATTTGCAACAAAGAAGGAAATAAGTTGAGTATTCAAGAATTTGATTATTTAATTAAACAATTATTTGAATCAGGTTACCCTGTTAGAGTAAAAAGAGTTCCAGAAGCAGTGTGGGTAGTATTTGAGACCCCATCACTTTATGATTATTATAATAGAATAAAAACTTTTTTTCTAAAAAAAAGAATTGAAACAACAAAAATGCCCTATTATGCACAAACAAAAAAAATATTAGTAAGTTGCAGGAGTGAGACATATGATTCAAAATGTTAGTAAATATGGTACAGATACTGAAGTTTATAAAATATTAGAGGAAATAATTTATCGCGAAAGATTTGCAGAACCCATAACTCCAACAAGTCTAGGAGAACAAACAAGATTTTGCAAAAATGGAGTCAGTCAAATATTACAAAAATTGAATGAATTAGAATTCATAAGGATAAAATACGTTGAAACAAAGGACTTCTTTGAATCCACTTACCAAATATCATTTCAAGCAAAGAACTTTGTAGATTATTCAAACGCTTGTTTTATCAATATGCTAACAGCTACAATGAAATCTCGTTTTAAACAAAACAAAAAACAATTTAATCCAAAAGAATTCAAAAAAGAATTAATTCCAATAAAGAAATTTCTTTCGACTAAAACATACGCAAAATACTTCTTGGATGAATTATCAGTAATTAACCTAAAATGTACTGATGAAACATCTAGAATTCCTCAAGAAGTATTAAGCAAGTTTGAAAAAAACCTGCCTTTGATAAATAAAGAAGATTATTACTTGTTGGAAAAAGCAAGCGAGAAATATTTGCAAATATTTCAAACAAGACCGACTATGTTAAATAAACTACGAAATTATTTTTACATAACACCAAAACAACAAAAAGAACAAGAAGAATACCATACAATGACAAAATGGTTAAAACAATGGAGGAATTAAAATGGATTATGAAAATATAGGAAAAAGAAAAAGCAATAAACCAAAAAATAAAGAGGAATTTGAAATAAAACTTGGAAACAAAGATGGAACATTAAATAAGACCTTTCGTGAAAATAAAGGCAATAGTAAACAGGATAGAAACAGAGGATGGTAAAAATGAGACAAGGAAGTTATTCTAACAGCAAAGAAGAAGTAGAATTATTTTTTAGAAATCTTGAGAGCGAATTTAAACTAAAATTTTCTAAAAAATATGATGTTAAATTTTATTGGCACACAGTAAATCAAAAATTAAACCCTGTCAAAAAAGAATATTTCTTGATGATTCCAAAATTCATAAATTACCAAGGAGAAGGTCTCTTTAATGCTTCTTTAATTCATTATAATTTTTATTTTGGATCCTTAGCAGGAAAAAAAGAAATAGGAGTAACTTTAGAAATTCAATATCCTACAATTGAACAAAATAAGCTCGCACATGAATTATTAATTAATTCCAATCCAGCCCTTGAAGAAATTGAAAAAAAAGTGTTTAGCAAAAAAGGAGAAGATAGTAAAACTGGACAAAAGAGATTTGCATTTTATCATACCCTTAGTTCAAACTTTTTTGATATTCTAAAAAGTGATGACCCAAAAAATAAAAAACAATTAATTCTTGAATGGTATCTAAAAAATATAGACTATTTACTTGAACTAACTTATTACGATTTAGAAAAGAACAAACTAAACCTGCAAAAAATAGCTCTAATGAATAAAAAATAACTTAGCTGGTTACAGCTAAGTTTTTCTAGTTTTAGCATATTAAAAAAATCAACAAAATCGTATTCATAAACGCACTAATAATACTAACGAAGGACCTAAAATCAAAAGTTGTTCTTAACAATGAATATTTTGCTTAGCACACCTTTTTTAATAATAAATGGTGAATTAATGTTATATGGGAATTAAACGATTTTCTTATTTTTATAAGCAAAGAAAATTACCTACCCTTGGTGATGAATTAAACAATCCCCATATTAGAATAGACTATCTTCTTCCAGGCATAGATAGAAAAAAGGCAGGAATTGTTCAAAGAAGTTTGTTTGTTAAAAAAGATAACCGTATCGTTCCAACTCGTTCTGGGATGTTTTACATGGATTCTATAAAAGATTCACTTAGGAGTATTTTTTCTATACACCCTTCAGAAAAATTAAATATTCTGAGTAGTTACCCAGAAAGTACATTTGCAAAAAGAAATCAATTATTTGGTTTACTTGGGGTAGTTAAAGGAAATAAACCCGGTCACATCATGCCTCCAACCACAGAAGAAATTCACTTAAATCATTTATTAAAAAACGGTAAAGACAAAGTTTGGAGTATGTGTAATTTATTTAGGAAGTCAAAAAGACCTAGTTGGGCATTTGCAGAGGGCTTTCCAAGATTTGATATGACTTGGTTAAACGTTGATAATTTAAGTCATGTTTTTCCTAAAGCAAAACAGTTTTTACAATCTATAGGATTTAGAGAAGAAGATATTGGTGTTCTTATAACAGTAAATGGAGTAGAAAAATTCATGAAACTAGATTCTGTTCCTAATTCTGCAATAGCAGCAGCTTCAAGAACACATTTTTTAGTAAAAAGTGAATACAGCGATTACCACGTAGGAAAAGAAAATTACTTGGCATTACTTGATTTAGCAGTTGGCAGGGCAAATGATTTTGTTAATGATAGTCAAAATCATGCTTTTGTTAGTATGGGTACAAGTATAAATCGAATGCATCTTCTTCAAATTGAAAAAAAGATTAAGCATAGACCTTTTGATTTGGTTGTTGTTGTGCCAACTTCTCAAGCAAAAACTATTGCATCAAATTTATCCTTTGCACAAATAAAAAAACAATATCCTCGCTTATTACTAGTTGAAATGGATGACAACAATTTTGGTTCAAGAAAAATAGGTGGTCTTGTAAAGTATTCACATGAAGCTATATCCGAATATTCTGGAAAAGTACTAATTTGGGGACCAGTTGAACAAAAAGCATCTAATCCATTAAATCACATAGTTAATATTTAATAATTAACAAAGTTGTGCCAAAAAAATTAAAATTAGCAAAAACAAAACTATTTTTTTGGTTGTAATTAAAAGTATTTAGTGAACTTTTAGTAATTACGTCTCGTAATTAGGGCATTCTTTCAATAAAGTTTAACCAAAAGTATATAAAGAGATTAATTATATTATGAATATTTATGATTCCTAAGAGATTGAATAAAGGAGATGAAATAAGAATCATTTCCCCTGCAAGAAGCATGGCAATTATTTCAGATTCCACAAAAAACATTGCTAATGAATGGTTTAGACAAAATAACTTAAAGTTGAGCTTTTCTAAGAATGTTTCTGAAATTGATGAATTTAACTCCTCTAGTATAAAATCAAGACTCATTGACTTACATGAAGCATTTTTGGATAAAAATGTAAAAGCAATTTTAACAACAATCGGTGGATTTAATTCAAACCAACTGCTAAAATATATTGATTACAAATTAATCAAGCGAAACCCTAAAATTTTATGCGGATACTCAGACATTACAGCTCTATCTAATGCAATTTATGCAAAAACAGGACTAGTATCTTACTCTGGCCCGCATTACTCGACTTTTGGAATAAAATATGGAAATGAATACACGCAAGAAAATTTTAAAAAATGTCTAATGTCTGAAAAGAAATTCAAAATAGTACCGTCTGAAAAATGGAGTGATGATGCTTGGTACATTGACCAAGAAAAAAGAGATTTTATTAAAAATGAAGGATATAATATAATAAATCCAGGAAAAGCAAAGGGAACAATTGTTGGAGGAAATTTATGCACTTTTAACCTTCTTCAAGGAACAGAATTTATGCCTTCATTAAAAAACACTGTATTATTTATTGAAGATGATGCTGATACAAATCCTGTAAAATTTGATAGAGATTTACAATCATTAATTCATCAACCCAAATTCAACAAAGTAAAAGCAATGATAATTGGACGATTCCAAAAACAATCAAAAATTTCAAATGAAATTCTTAAAAAAATTATTTCAACAAAAAAAGAACTTGAAGAAATACCACTAATTACAAATGTTGATTTTGGACACACAAACCCAATAATCACTTACCCAATAGGCGGAAAAATTAATATTAATAGTTCTGACAAGAAAAATCCACTAATAGAAATAACTAAGCATTAATGGGTTACTCTATTCAGCGACTTTTTCGAGCTTGTTTTTATTTAATATTTATTTTAGGGCCAACTTTTTCATCAGCATCAAGAGCACTTTTAAGTAACAAGGCAAGGTAATCTATCTTTTCTTTTTTCCATTTGTCTTTATAACTTTCCTTATTCGCTATCAACCTAGTAGTTGATTCAAGAACTGTATCAACAATGCGAAGATTATTTGCTTTTAACGAGTTTCCTGTTTCAGTCAACTCAACAATAGCATCGGTAAATTTTGGCGGCTTTGCTTCAGTAGCCCCCCAAGAAAATTCAACTACCGCATTGACTTTGTTCTTTGCAAGATATTTTTTGGTTACATTCACAAACTCTGTAGATATTCGTTTTCCCCTAAGATCTTTAACGGTCTTTACTAATGAATCACAAGACACAGCAAGTACAAGTCTTATAGGAGTTTTACTTATTTTTGAATACTTTAAGTCAATCACTTCAATAACATCAGCATTGTTTTCGACTATCCAATCTTTCCCACTTAATCCCACGTCCAAAAACCCCTCCTCAACATATCGCGGTATTTCCTGCGCTCTTAAAAGTACACATTCAATTTCTTTATCACTAATGCTTGGATGATAAGACCTTTCTTTAATTATAATATTAAAGCCTGCTTTCTTAAATAATTGAAGTATTATATTATGCAAACTTCCAGCAGGAATTCCCAACATTATTTTGTTCATAATATCACTTTGTAAACATTTTTTTAGATACAGATATTTTCTCTGTAATTACTTTTAATTTATTATTTTCTAGTTTTCTAAAAAAACAGCTTTTATATCCTTTATGGCAAGCAGACTTACCAACTTGTTCAACTTTAAGAAGAACTGAATCCAATTCGCAACCTATTAATATTTCTTTAACTAATTGAAAATTTCCTGATGTCTCACCCTTAAGCCAAAGCTTTTTTCTTGTACGACTAAAAAAATGAACTTTTCCTGTTGCGAGCGTTTTCTCCCATGCTTCTTTATTCATGAAAGCAACCATGAGAATCTCATTTGTCGTGCATTCTTGAATTACTGCAGGAATAAGACCATTAAGTTTGGTGAAATCAAGTTTAACCATAATATATTCAATTCTAATCTATTTTTTAAGATGTTTCTTTACCAAATTTCAATTCATCTTTAGAGAGATTATCACTACTATTTTAATAAGAATTTAATTAGCACCTTAGGGTTTTTATTGTAAACTGCATTAATATCTTTTCTTCCTTCTTTTTTAATACTTCCAACAATTAATGGATGAATGTCTGTTACTCCTTCAAACCCTACAACAAGTCCAACTGGTTTTTGTAATTCGTATGCAGTGCTAAGCTCATGATTTGTGCCTATACTACCATGCATTGAAAGCACACAATCACAAATCATTACTTGAATCAAATCTTGCAACGCAAATTTCCAACAATGAGGCAAATCAATTTTATCATAACCACAATATAAAATGGCGTCATGTAACTTTGTTAAAGATTCATATTTTGTTTTTATTGGAAGATTGCTATACCTAGAAATTCCAATAACTGGATAATTGGGCACCAATTCTTTTAATCTTTTAACTATCCTCGAAGAAATTGAATAATCTGAACAACAACCCGTTATAATCCCAACATCATCATACTTACTTAATTCCAATGCAATTTCATCTATCAATTTAAGAATTTTAATATTTTGCATTGCCTCAATTTCATTATCAAATCCAGAACCAGAAAGAAAAATACGTTTTCTAACTTTAACAAAAAGTTTAAAATTTTCTTTTGAATATACTTCAAGTTTAGTAAAAGGAGTAAAAAATGTTTTTATCCCTTTAGGTAAATTTAACAATTTCAGAATTTTATTAACCATACAATAGAAAACATAATTTAACATAGTATTTAATAATTAATTGTACCTTTTTTTATTATGACTTATGAAAAAATAGTCTGGATATCAATAGACACTTTAAGATCAGATTGTATAAATGTCAACAAAAGTAAATTATACAAAAAAGAATATAAGATTGTTACTAAACTAGAAAGAAGTAAGCTAGATGAATTATGTTCTAAAGGGTGCTTTTTCCCAAACACAATTACTGCTGCACCCTACACTTCGGCTTCTCACGCAGCTTATTTTACAGGATTATGGCCAAAAAATAATGGGGTTTATGATTCATTTAACAGTAAAATGAAACCTTCAGTGCAAAGCATATTTCAAATAGCAAAAAAACAAGGCTATAATACACTCTTTAAAACAGATTTTCCTTTTGTTCTTGGAAAAGATTTAGGCTTAACTAAAGGAGTAGACAAATACTATGTAGAGGATAATGAAACAATAATTCAAGAAATTAAAAATCAAAAAAAAGTTTTTTCATTTATTCATTTCGGGCTAGTTCATTATCCTTACGGCTTCCATAATATAAAATTTGGCGGCCAAGATTATAAAAGAAAAGTTTCAAAATTACTAAAAAAATACAATCTTTCACCCAAAATAGATAAACTTGATGATACCATGGTAGAATCAGTCCGATCTAAAAAAGACTTAATTCTTTTATTAAAATATAAAAAAGTAATTGATTATTTGTATAAGTCCAAAAAATATGATGACTTGTTCAATTTGTACTTAGAAGGAATAAATCATTTTAACAAAAAATATTTTAATGTTTTTTTAGATAACCTTCTAAAAATATTACAAAAGGAAAACTATTTGATTATTATCTCTTCAGACCATGGTGAAGCATGGAATAATGAATCATTTGGACATTATAATTCATTAAACGAGGGGGTTTTAAGAGTCCCAGTATTATTTTTTGCAAAAGATATAACACCTAGATATTATGATAATAGAATTCGAACAATTGATATTGCACCTACTCTAAATAAGATTTTGTTGAATTCTAAAGAAAAATTTGATGGTTCAGATTTAAACCCAATAATTTATGGAAAAGACTCTTTCCAAGAAGAAATTGCATTCTCTACGATATGGTTATCTGAAGCTAAAGATATTTTAGACAACATTGCAAAAATCATAGATGGAAAATCATTTAAAACTAAAAATAGAATGTCCGAAAAATATGCAGCAACTATTTATCAAGAAAAATATAAATATGTCTTTAATTATAAGAATATAATTGAAGGCATTCTTAAAACCCAAGCAAAAGAAAATTTTTCTGACAAACTTTTTAAAATAGACTCTAAAAAAAATATTTGTTTAAGCAACAATGTTGAGATTCAAAAAAAATTAAGGAAAAATCTAAAAAGGTATAATGTTCTTTATACTAAATCTTCTCGAAAAATTAAGAAAAATCTTAAAGAGTACTTTAGGATGTTAGGTTATCAAATCCAATAACAATCAGTTTTATTGCTTAATATTTAGTTCCTTAAATTTTATGAATTCACAATAAAATTGAGGAGAACCAGTATAATCTATAACCAGTAACCCCAAAGATCCAAGGATTTTCTTTATTTCGTCTGATTTTACAAAATTTTTATTCTTTCTTGCTTCAAGTCTTTCATTAATCAATTCTTTTAAATTATTTTTCAAAATTACTTTGTTCATATTTTGGTTATATTGTACATAAAGTGGTCTTATACAACCAACAAAATCATCCATTTTCAAAATAAACTGTTTAATTTCATTTGCTTGCTTTGCACCAATTAAATTAATATTTTTATTAATTTTTTTAGTTAGGTTAATTAAGGCAGTCAAAGCATTACTCATATTCAAATCATCTTCTATAGAAAGTATAATTTTTTCCTCACATAAATCCAAATCCTCTTTGATTTCAAGCTGATATTCTTTATTTTCAGTTACAAAATCTAATTTGTTTAAAAAAATAATAAATTTTGTTAAAATTAATTGTGAATCCCCCATAGCACTCCAAGTAACATTTTGGTGTTTTCTGTAATGGGTTCTTATCAAAGTATACCTTAAAACTAGAGGATTGAAACCTTTACTAATTATCTGTTCCAAAGTATAAAGAGTGTTATCTTTCTTTGACATATTCTTACCATTTACAAGCAAATAATCTAAATGTAACCAATAATTAACAAATTTTTTATTTGTGACTGATTCTGCGATTGCAATTTCATTTTCATGGTGAGGAAATATGTGACTTACCCCAGCAATATGAAAATCAAAAGTTTCCCCTAAACAATTTTGTGAAATTGAAGAGCACCCAATATGCCAACCCGGCCTTCCTTTCCCAATATCTTCATTCCAAAAAACATTTCCATCTACTTCAGGTTTATATGCTTTCCATAGGCAAAAATCATAAATATTTTCTTTTTCATCCATGACAAAGCCCTTCATTCTTTTTTGAGCATTTTTAATCAAACTCATTTTCTTATCAAGATTTACTAACTGACCATAATTTTTTAGTTTATTAACACTCATATAGATTGATCCATTAGAACTGTAAGTTAATCCTTTTTCATGCAATATTTTTATATAATCAACAATTAAATTTATATTTTCAGTAACTCTTGGAAAAAGAATAGGGGCTAAAAAATTCATTTGCTCAAGTTCATTTTTAAAATCTTTTAATCTCTTTTCATTATTTTCGCCCATTTGTTCTTTATCTCTTCCACATTCGTCTATAATAGCATCATTAACATCAGTTACTTTCATAATATTTTTTACAGGATATCCAAAATATTTAAAATATCTATGAAGAATATCTGAAAGCAAATAACAATTCAATGTACCAATATGAGTATGTATTTTAGTAAGACTAGGCCCACAATTATAAATCCCTATAAAATCATTATTTACTCGACTAAATTTTTCTATCTTTTTAGTCAAAGTATTGTATACTCTTAAATTCATAACATTTATCTCCATTATTTTAAAGCACGGGGGTGGATTTGAACCACCGTATCTGACTTTGCGAATCAGAACCTAACAACTCGGACACCCATGCATAGTTTCATTTAAAGTTCTTATCTTTTTTAATGTTTCTCCAGAAATAGTACAGGGAACAATATCTTTTATTCCTTCAAAAACATCCGCATCAACACACCCGCAAAAAGTTATATTATTTCTCTTACAAGAAAAATATATTGGAGTCAATAATTTTTTCCTGAGATCCTTATTAAGAACATAATTACCTTCAATTAATTGTCCATTGTCTTTATAGAATGTAACAAGATTTTTTTTAATATATTCTGGCATCCAAGCATTTACTCGAAGCGTTTTTGCAATTATTCGTTTAACCCCTATTTTGGCTAATTCTTCTACTAATTCCTCAAGATCTTTCTTAGATTGTCCTATTATATCCCCAGTAGTAGGTATAACTGGCTCAATTTTTACTCTTATATCTTTTCCCATACTAATAAGTTTAGAAATTATTCTAATTTTTTCTTTTGCCGAAGGCCCTTTATTATTTAATATACTTCCCTTTGGCGTTCCTTCTTTTAAAGAAGTTATAGTAACATCTATAAAAATATTTTTGTTTTGTAAAATGGTTAAATATTTTTTCTCCAAAAGGAATGATGGATTTTTTGTAACGAGTAAAACTTTAAAACCAGCATCTAGCACTCTTTGAATACTGTATAATGCTTCACCTTTATCTTTTTCAATATATTGAAATGGGTCTGTACTTGCTGAAACTTCTACAACATAATCCTCTAGATTTAATTTTTTAGCGCTCTCAATACCTTTTTTTAAAGATTCTCTAAATCCAGGTTTAATTCCAGTCTTTTCTTTATCAGACCAAACATAACAATAAGGGCATTTAAATTCACATCCCAAATATGGATTAACTGTAAATCTAACTGGACATGGCGCTTGCTCACCCCAACCCTCAGTAGAGTGTAATTTAATAGCCCAATTATTTTTATTAAAATTCACTAACTTTTCATCAAGGAGGTCTATCTTTTTTTTTGAATTCATGATTTTATCCCAACCAATAATATTTATTACTTTTCTATTTTTTCGATTTTTGATTCTTTCTGACTATCAGATATTGTATAACCCAAAGCATTAATTTTGGCTCTAATTTCATCAGATTTAGTCCAATCCTTATTTTTTCTTGCTTCTTCTCTCTCAGTGCACAAGTTAATAACTTCTTGTGGAATTTCAATCTCATCTTGTATAAAAAGATTTAAACCAAAAATAGAATCAATTTTTTTTATTGTATTATATTTTCCTTTTGCATTAGTATCTCTAATAAGTTCCCACAAAATTGAAAGTGCTCTAGGAGTAGACAAATCATCGTCCATGGCACTAGTAAATTTAAGCAAATACTCTTTATTTTCATTCTCATCATTTACTATTGCTAAAACCAATTTTTTTAGGCGAGTGTATGAATTTTTTGCATCAACTAGTGAACTTTGTGAAAAATCAATTGGTCCGCGATAATGTGCTGAGATTACAAAATATCTTATTACTTCTCCTGAAAAATTTTCGAGCAAATCACGAATGGTTTTATAATTGCCAAGACTTTTACTCATTTTAACTTTATCAACATTCACCATTCCATTATGGACCCAAAAATTAGACAATTTTTTTTCAAACGCTGCTTCAGATTGAGCAATTTCATCTTCATGATGTGGAAAAATTAAATCCTGTCCGCCTCCGTGAATATCTAAAGGAAGACCTAGTAACGTATTAGACATTGCACTACATTCAATATGCCATCCGGGCCTACCTTCTCCCCAAGGACTACCCCATTTTGGTTCAAAAGGTTTTGAAAATTTCCATAAAACAAAATCAGCTTTATTTTTTTTTAATTCCTTTGCTTCAATTCTTACGCCAGAAATTAAATCATCTGTGTTTTGATGAGAAAGTTTTCCATACTCTTCAAATTTTGATGTGTCATAATAAACACCATCTTCAGGAATAACATAAGCATAGCCTTTCTTTTCCAGAATTTCTATTAACTCTACCATTTGAGGAACAAACTCTGTTGCTTTCGGTTGAATAGATGGTTTTTCAATACCAATCTTTGCATAATCTTCCAAATGCGATTTAAGATTTCTTTGTGTCATTACATTAATGTCTTCGTTTAAATCTTTTGCTTTGTTTATTATTTTATCATCAATATCAGTTACATTAGAAACAAATTTTACATTATATCCTAAAAACTTTAAGTATTTTCTAAGTAAATCATAAGTTATTTGTTGCCTTGCGTGCCCTAAATGAGGAACATCATTTACAGTTGGACCACAAACATACATTCTAACTTCGCCAGGAGTAATTGAATAAAAAAGTTCCTTTTCTCTTGTCAAAGTGTTATAAAGCATTAAACCCATACAGTATCAACACACATTAACATTTATAAAATATTTAATCCTAAACCAAAAACGCTTTTGAATCACACAAATATTAAACTATTTACTAAAATCAATTTTTACACAAATTATTTTTTTCAACAGGGTCAGTCTCTAAATCGTAAACTTCAATTTTATTAGAGTCCATATTAAAAATTACTTTGTATTTGTTCTGTATCCTTACCGATTTTTTGCTTTCGATATTTTTAAATTCTGGTTTTTTCTTATCAACTTCTTCAGCATAAAATGTTTCAGAATAAGCTACTGAAACACCCTTACTTTTTCCTAACATTGTGTCCACTAGAGATATACCATCAAGTTTTCCAGAATATTTAATATTAAACAAATCAAGCAAAGTTGGAAAAACATCTACTAATCTTACTTGTTCATTAACTTTTTTATTTTTAGCAACTGTTGGATCATTAATTATTAAAACTACCTTTTGTGTTTGTTCATACAAAAGACACCCATGTCCACTTTCTTCAGGGTGCCCAAGCTTTTTGCCACCCTTATCATTTGGATATAACCCGTCAAGGTCTTCACCATGATCAGAAAAACACACAATAGTTGTGTTTTCTTTTAATTTCTTTTCCTCTAAATATTTAATTATTTTTCCTAAGTAATGTGATGAAAAAGCAACTTCTTCTTCATAAACATTGCTACCACCAAACTTTTTAGGAGCTTCATATGGCCAGTGTGCATCAAAATAATGAATGAATAAAAAAAATGGATTAGTATTGTTTTTTTCAAGCCACTTAATTGCTCTTTCGTTTACAACATTGGCTCTTTTCATTGCACAGCCTCTTAGTTTAACATCAACTGTTTTTAGTGGATCAGATCCATCAGGTAGTTTTGGTATTTCATCATCATAATGATCAAATCCTTTAGAGAAACCATACCATTTGTTCATTCCGGGGCAAGACACGATTGCACCAGTATTATATCCTTTTTCTTTAAACAGTTGCTGAATTAGTTTAGTATCTTTTTTTATTTTTTCCTTAAATAAGTGTCTTATTCCGTGGTTTGATGGTTGAAGTCCTGTTAAGAGAGTTGCGTGACTTATTGGTGTAAGTGGTGCGGAAGATATTGCATTAACAAAATAAGTTCCGTTTTCACATAACTCATTTATCTCTTTGAATTGCCTACTATATGCAACATCAGCCCTTACACAATCAAGAGAAACTAACAAAAGATTTTTCATAAAAATCACTGTAATGAATTCACATAATTTAAGTCAACATAATCTCGCATTACTACACTTTTTTGTATAAGTTTATTTGCTAAAAGAAAATCTGCGGCTTCTTGCATTATGCGATAATCATCATCATTAAAACTTAACCTTATTTCACTAATTGATTTTGCATTAAGATTTGGTTCTACTGAAGAAGCAATGGCCAATGCATTTGATGTAATATCAAGTTTTGCTTCACTTTTAAACCAAGCATTAGCCTGCTCAGGATTCTGTCTGTAAAAGTCATATGCTTCTCTAAATGCTTTTAAGAACTTTAAAGGAACACTTGGATTTTTATTAATATATTTTTTTGATACCAAAATTAATGAAATAACCGTTTCTGTTTTGAGATTTCTTACAAGTCCTTTTTCTTCAAAAATAGCCGGGGTTGGATCAAATCCTGCCATTGCATCAATATCCCCCCACTTTGTTGCATTCACATCTTTTACTAAATCAGATTGCTCATAGATTCCAAGGTTAATATTCTTAACATCTTTTACAGGATCAAGACCTGCTTGTTTTTCAGCATTCAAAGCCATTCTTTGTGCAGCAGCACCAAAGGGCATTGCAACTGTTTTACCATTTAAATCAGCTATTGTGGTTATAGGGGATTTTGGAGGGACATACAAAGAAACTCTATTGTACATTAATCTTCCAATAATTACCCAATTTCCATCTTTTGAAATTAATGTTGCTGCGGGCTGGTCAGCAGTAAAAATAAGGTCTACATCGCCTGCAAGAGCGGCTTCATTTAAAGGAGCGCCAGAAGTAAATCCTTTGAATACAGCGTTAATATCATTTTTTTGTAAAATATCAGTATTCTTTAGTATTTGGGTTAATTGTCCTTGAGTTGCCCAAGGAATTTGCCATCCAATACGCACAACATTCGGTTGTTCTTGATTATTTATTTGAGTCATAAAAAATGCTAAAATAATTAAAAAAATTAAACATACAGTTGTAATAACTAATAAACTTTTTTTATTTTCCATACTTGCCCCCAAATGAAACTGGTATTTACCTTATTAAATACATATCGATTCTTGAATAATCTTTTTTAATCGCAAAAATTTTTTTGAATAACGTAAAGCAACATTTCTTGGTCTTTTAAAATCAATCAATAAAACTTTCTTTAGTTTGCAAGGAGGTTTTGTAAGCAAAAATATTTTGTCAGAAAGAAAAATAGCCTCTTCAATATCGTGAGTTATGAGAATAACTGTTTTTTTTGTTTTGAGCCATATTTCAAGTAGTTCAAAATAAAGTTTTTCTCTAATTTGGTAATCTAGTGAATTAAAAGGTTCGTCCATAATTAAAAGTTCAGAATTTGCTGCAAGAGCTCTTGCAATTGCTACTCTTTTTTTCATTCCGCCTGAAAGTTGAAAAGGGTACTTATTTTCACAACCAGTTAAATGGACCATTTTAATTAATTTATCAGCATCAACGTGATTTGAAAAGAGAATATTTTTTTCAACAGTCATCCAATCAAATAAATCATTTTCTTGACTTATAACAAACCTGTCTCGACCTGGCGAAGAAACTAATTTATCATTAAAAAAAACTTTTCCACTTTCAACAGGTAAGTGCCCTGCAATAATATTTGCTAAAGTTGTTTTCCCACACCCTGAAGGACCAACTATTGAAATAAACTCCCCTGTTTTTATTTTGAAAGATAAGTGATTGATTACCTTATTAACTTGTTTTTTATTTAAATCAAAATAACTAAATGAAAGGTCATCACATTTCAACATTAGAATCACCTTTATAGGGCATAAGAGAATGTCCCAAAAACAAAATTAATTTAGAGAGCAAATAACCTACAATACCAATTACAATCATTCCAACCACTATCTTATCAGTGTTCAAAAGTAATCTATTTATTTGTATAAAATACCCCAACCCTGATTGAGCCCCAATAAGTTCCGCGGCAATAACACTCATCCAAGCCATTCCAATTCCTATCCTAAGCCCAACAAAAATATAAGGCATAGAAAATTTAAGCAAAACATCATTAAAAAAAGAAACTTTACCCAATTCAAGAGTTCTTGAAATATTTTTAAATTTTTTTGGTAATTGAGTAACACCAAATAGAGTATTTGTAAAAATTGGGAAAAAAGCACCTAAAAAAACAATAAAATAAGAAGAATTATTACCCAACCCAAACAACAATATTGCAATAGGAATCCAAGCAATTGGAGGAATGGGTCTTAATATTTCAATCAAAGGTTCGGCAATTAATCCCATAACTTTACTATAACCAAATAACAAACCTAAGAATATCCCTAAAATTGAAGCAACAAAGAAACCAACTAGTACTCTATCAAGACTAGCTAGTATATGTTCATTTAGTTCCCCAGAACTAATTACATCATAAAACGATTTTATTAAAACAATTGGCGATGGAATTAGGTTATTGTGAAAACCTTGAATAAAATATGTTGCCTGCCATAGGCAGATAACACAAATTATTACTAATATTTTTACATATGCCTTATTCATTAAAGATTGAATTGCGTGATGTTAATTAAATCCTTTGTATACAACTAAAACTATTTCCCCAATTCCGTCTTTTGACGAATTTTAACACAGATTTAAAAACAGTAAGAATTCTTTTCAAAATAAATGAAAGTTCAAGATTTAATTTTTAAAATACTTTCTAAAAAACAAAAATTATCCGCAAGGAACATTTTTGAAAAAATAAAAACAAAGAAAAGCATCACTTATCAAGCAGTGCATAAAACACTTAAATAAATGTTGGAAGAAAATATAATTTGTAAAGAAACTCAACATTATTTTATTAATATTAAATATGTAACTAAAATGAGTCAAAAATGGCTAGACTTAGAAAAAAACTAAGTGAGTAACCTAATTTTAATTTATTTATACACAATACAAGTTTTCATCTTTTGTTTGTCTGTTTCTTTGATTTGTTCGTCGATGACTTTTCGTATTTCTAGTAGTTGTTTGGTGTCGTTTAGTAGTTCTCGGTTTTGTTTTACTAGTAGTTTTTGTTGTCCGCCGTCTCGCTTTACCAAATATAATTCCCCGCTTAAGCTAGTTGAATTTTGTATTAAGTTTTCTAGTCGTTCGGCTCCTTTTTCTAACTTGTTTAGAATTTTTTTTAGATTTGAGTTGTAGATCTTTACTGGATCAATAGCATAATACCCAATTGGACTAAAGTTAGTTCTATTTACCAAGCCAGATAAAGCCAAGTCTCTTAGTACTGTGTAAGTAGTAGTTTTACTTAAACCAGTTTCTTGAATAATAGTTTCTGGAGAAATTGGTTCGATTCGCCATAATAATTTGTAGACGGCGAAGTGGTGTAAGGAAAAATCTGGAAATAGATGTTTATAGTAGTCTACTACTATATCAACATCAGGATCCAATCCTAATCAATCCCCCAACAAATCACGCATAATAACTATTGCACGTTAAGGGGTTAATATATCCTCGGTAGAAGGAAAATCAACCAAATAGTTGATTAATACCAAAAGCACCAATATATACCCACAAAGAAGCGTTTTCTAGAAGTTAGTCAATCTAACTACTCTATTGTTTTTATTAATTGTATTTCTTTTTCTATCATTGGAACTTTGTCTGGATAAAAGTCGGTTTCTATTATTTTTGGTTTATTTAATTTAAGGATTGGTTTGGCTTTTTCTAATTGTTCTTTTGTTCCTTCTGTTAAGAATCCGTGTTCTTTTAGGTTACCTTTTTTTATCCATTGTCCGCTTGAGTGAATTCCTTTTATTTTATCTTTTAAGACTAGAAATTC
>Ga0268276_1000979_pt1 | contig 30326 bp, 27 predicted proteins | sample saktaG_4_FD_190145 | JGI IMG/M metagenome (GOLD analysis project Ga0268276, IMG submission 190145) | Saline water microbial communities from Sakinaw Lake, British Columbia, Canada - sak_2010_1_5_45m | ecosystem: Environmental > Aquatic > Non-marine Saline and Alkaline > Saline ...
GAAAAGGCGCTCCTATTTGATCTTTCGGCCGGCGACAGGTCTATTCTGAATGGCATAGAGCTTAACAAAGCCTTGAACGCCTATTTTTCCTTTTATCTGGTCAGTTTTTTGAAAAATTATCTTTTTTCGATATACGTAATAGACCGGTATAAGCCGAGCGAAATGTTTATATTCGAGAATATCCATTGTCCGCCATTCCCCGCTTTTAATGGAAATTATTTTTTAAATAGTTTCCTGAAAGGACTAGCCCAAAAGAACGGCATCAAGGTGAACCAGCTAAAGTGCGGTACGCGCAAAGAAGAGAAGGCGTCCATGAAAGACCGCCTCAGAGTATTATTGCAGAAATCCTATGGTGGATTACCGGTTGCGGTAGATAAGAAAAAGATACTTATTGCATGCGGAGATGCAGGCCATCTGGGCCCGGTTCTTAAAAAACTTAAATATAAGGAGAAAGATATATTTGTTTATAATGATGAATTTCGTTTTGGCCAGCTCAAATCCTGCTTAAAGGAAAAGATGCACTATGTGATTTCCGATTCTTTCCTCAAAAAAAGCCGGCAAGTAGAAGACGGCCCTGATCACAAGAAAGAGTTTACGGACATGATAAAGCATTTATGCGGCGATAAATGGTTCACCTACGAAGGATATGATTTAAATCGCCGTATAGAAAATGCCATCCTGGATAACATAAATCCATATATCGACAATGTCCGCCAATGGACACGGATATATTCTGAAATGGTAAATAAATTGGATGTCTGTGGGGTCATCATGAACCAGGACGAGATGCCGGACAGGGCGTTCATGGCAGCCTTTTTCAAGTCCCGGAAAATCCCCGTATTCTGTATTTCACACGGTTACGGCACCGTACGGTTTTCTTTACCTATTTCAAATCGACGCTTTGACCTTTCGTATACATTTCTGCATTCCGAGCTTGAAAAACATGTCTTTACATCCAGGGGCTGGGATGAAAAAAATATAAGGGTCATGGGTATACCCAGGTATGACAGGCTAATGAAACTAATGGATGAAAAAAACAGGAATAAAACAAAACCGGAAAGAATGAGGATCCTGTATTCCGGTGGAATGATGCCTTATTATACTCCCTCCGTACCCTCATGGATAGGTGTATGCAAATATTCATTTGGAACTACGATGAGGAGGGATTTGAAGTTTGTAATGAAGGCATTAGAAGGCTATCCGGTTGAACTTGTAATAAAACCGCGTTATCTTGTAGATGAGGGCCCGCTGGCAGATTTTGTTATGAAGCATAAGGGCAAAAGCAATGTCACCATAGCAAAAGCTAAAACGGATTTTTTTAAACTTTTATCGGGCTGTCAGGCCATATTTTTGGCGCACTGGTCGACCGCGGTCATGGAAGGGATCATCGCACGGATTCCCACGGTCGTCTTGAATTACAACGGGATAGAAGATGATTTTCCGTTCGCCGATCACGACCTGTGCACCGTTACCCGGGATCCGCGTGAACTCAAAGATATAATAGCGGAAATATATTCGGCTTTTATTTCCGGCAAAAAGTCCGCTCATGCACCTGTTTTTGGCAAGGACAAGGCGTTCTATACGGGCATTAATGACAGCCTGAATACTGAAAGAGTGACGGACTGTATAATGGAGACGATTGGGGCAAGATGACGCATAAGAAAAGGATAATAAAAGACAGCTTCAATCTCACCTCTGCGCGATATGCGTCGCAGTTCATAGGTTTTTTTACTTCGATAGCCATGAAGAGATTCCTCGGCCCGTTTTATACGGGAATCTGGAGCCTGTTAAATATAATATCGGATAACGCCTCTTACTTATTATTGGGTATTGGCGAAGGAGTGTGCTACAAGATTCCGTTTTTGTTGGGAGAAAAAAAAGAACAGGAGGCGGAAGAGGTAAAGGACGTAGCTTTTAATTTTGTATTCGCGGTGTCATGCCTGACAAGCCTCGCGGTGCTGGTTGCGGCCGTAATATTACGCCACAGATATCCTGTCGAAGTCATCGTGGGTCTTTGCGCCGTTTCCCTTTATATGCTGGTAGACAGGATATGCGGTTATTACATGACGCTTTTAAGGGCCAGGAAGAATTTTTCAGTATTAAGCCTTTCCATTATATTCGACGCCGTGGTCAATCTCTGCCTTGTCATATTGCTGGTAAAGAATTTCAGGATATACGGCCTCTACGCCGCACTGATAATACTGACCGTACTCAATGTAATCTTCGTGCACCTTTTTGTGCGCTACAGGCTTTGTTTTAATTTCAAGTTTAAAGGCGCCGGCGGCCTAATCAAGATCGGTTTTCCGTTGTCCTTTTTGGGTTTCCTGCAGGGTGTGGCGCCAATCCTGGATACGATAATGATAACAAAGATGATAGGCGTGACTTTCGTGGGGTATTACAGCGTATCGGTCATGACAAAAAATTATATATCCCAGCTCTCAAGCTTCGGCACCGTGTTATATCCCTGGCTACTGGAGACTTTTGGCAGAAATCAGAGTATTGAAGACATAAAGAAGTACGCTATTATACCTCCGAAGGTCAATGCGTACCTGCTCCCGTTGTTATTGGGCTGGATATTCTTTATCGTGCCCGTTTTGATAAAGGCGGTGTTGCCTAAGTTCATACCCGGAATCCTTGCGATACAGATCCTTCTGATCGACATGTTTTTCCGCTCATGCTACCCCCAGGCCATGCATTTTCTTATTGCGTTAAAGAAGCAGACGAAGATGATGACGATCATGATACTGTCGATCATTTTGACGGCATTATTAAATTATGCGCTGATAAAGGCGGGGTACGGGATATACGGCGTAGCTTGCGCTGCGTCGGCGGTCTCTTTTATCATGTTCTTTTTAATGCAGACATATGCGATGCGCCATTTTGCCGGCGGGAGGGAAATCGCCTTGTTTTTCTTAGAAGTAATAGCGCCTTTTTTATATACCACCCTGTTCGTATTGTTGATAGAGAATTTTATAAGGCTTCCCAATATGTATGTCAATGCCGCGGTTAAATGCTTCACTCTGTTTATCTTCTCAATACCGCTGCTTATATATATTGATAGCCGGACACAAGTTGTGCGCCTCGTGCTTGATATGGTAAAAGGCGCCATTTTGCGAAAGGCCGATCGATGAAAGATGCGCCGCGATATGATGTGATTTTTTGGGGCCATATAAGCAATGGAATCGAGAGGTGTCTCCCCTTGATGGTTAGTTTAAAAGAGAAGGGCCTGAAGCCGCTTTTGTTTTATCAAAATTATAATTTTAGAGACGGGCTCTCCGGGTTGCAGATCAGGATCGTCCAGGCATACGGCCTTGATGTCATGGATTATTCCCATTTCCTTAAACGCGACCTACTATTAAGAATCATAACTTTTTTTGTTAATATGTTCAAGCACACGGCCAGATGCATGTTTTTTTATAACAAGTTCATAGGGCTCCGCTCAAAATTACTGCAATTGCGTATTAATGAGGGTTTTATAGGGCGGATGCTCGGCGAATTAAGGCCGAGGATCGGTTTTTTTGATAATATTTCATTGATAGAATACTGCGCGTATCCTTATGGCAGCTACTATATAAAAAAAGTATCGGATAAAATGGGTATTAAGAGTTTTGATATCTTTAACGGCATGCCCAATCATCCGCTTAAACTTGAGAGAAAGTACATAGATTTTGACAGGTATTATGTCCCGCATGAATATGAGAGGCAAAAATACTATGCCGAGCACATCGAAAGAGACGCACCTATACTTGTATTTGGAGATCCGCGTTTTGACACAAACTGGAAGGAAAATATCAAAAGAATTTTCTCGGAAGATATCAGGGCCGGAATAAAACGGCTCGGCATCGGGTCCAAGAGAAAAATATTGTATATATGCCCGAACCTTGAATGCATCGGGGGTGATTCCGAAAAATACAGGAATATCGCGGATGTTGCAAGGGCGGCGAAAGCATTAGGCAATACGGCGCTGCTTATCAAGCCCCACCCCAGATACCGCTATGAAGAGAAGATAAGGCTTGTTATGAAGAAGAATAGTTTTAAAGATTTCTTTATTTTAGAAGATGACCCGCTGATATGTTATTTGGAGCACGTGGATTTTATAGTATCGTTGGCAACGGCCGCGTTCTTTGACCTTCTGCCGGAAGGCCATAAAAAGATAGTCATATATGACAGAGGCGATTTTTGCCAATCCACGACTCTTATAAATATATTCAAGGAGGGTTTTAATTATTTTACTGGATATGACGACTTCCTGGCTTTTTTGAACGGAAAGAACGCGGCAGGAAGCGCGCATCCGGATATTGAGGGATTCTGCAGACAATGGATAGCCGGCGGAAACGGGCTTGATACCGTGGTGGAAAACATGTCAAGCGATATTTTGAACGAGTTCGATAAATTGAGAAAGGGGCAAATATGAATTTAAAAAAGAAGCTTGCGGAAGGCAGCATGACGATTGGATCATGGATTACCCTGGGCGACTATGCTGCGACGGAGATCATGGCAAAGGCCGGTTTCGACTGGCTTGTTATAGATATGGAGCACAGCGCTATAGAGCTGGAGCGGGCGCAGAATCTCATCAGGATAATAGAGTTAAGCGGATGCGTGCCACTGGTCCGGGTTTCTGAAAACAACGCCAACATTATTAAGAGGGTTATGGATGCGGGTTCGCACGGAGTGATTGTACCTATGGTTAACAACAGAGAGGATGCGTTACGCGCGGTAAGCGCGGTAAAATATCCGCCCAGGGGGACGAGAGGCGTAGGGCTCGGCCGCGCCCAGAATTACGGCCTGGACTTCGAAAAATATAACAGGTGGCAGGAGAAGAGCTCCGTAGTCATCGTCCAAATAGAGCATATAGATGCTGTAAATAATCTGGAGGAGATACTCGAAGTAGAAGGTGTCGACGGTTTCATGATCGGCCCGTACGATCTGTCCGCTTCTTTAGGGAGGCCGGGCGGGTTTGGCCACACGGACTTTAAAAAGGCGCTTGCCAAGGTCACTGCCGTTTCCAGGCGCATCGACAAAGCCCGCGGCATTCATGTTGTCCAGCCCGACAGTATTGAGGTTGATAGAAGGATAAAGGAAGGATATAATTTCATCGTATTCAGCTTTGACGCGCTTTTTTTGGGCAGCTGCTGCGCAGACAAGCTTTCAAGGGTAAGGAGAAGAAAATAATGAAGGGTAGCGACTTTAAGGTATTGTTTATATATCCCAATGCAATGATGGCAACGCTCGTGCCGCTCAGCATATCATCGCTTTACGCGAGTCTTAAATCGAAAGGTTTCAATACGGATATATTTGATACCACGTATTACAAGACCGAAGATATAAGCTTTGAGCAGAGGAAGGTGGACCTTCTGATGGTAAAGCCGTTCAGTTTTAATGACCAGGGTATCAAAATAAAGGAAAATGATATCTATAAGGACCTCGCCAAGAAGGTCTCCGAGTATAGGCCTGATCTTATAGCTATTACGATAGTACAGGACATGCAGGAGCTTTCCCAGTCGTTATTGGAAAGCATAAAGGATTTTGATATACCGGTTGTGGCCGGAGGGGTATTTGTGAGCCTTTCGCCGGAAGAGGTTATCGCTGATGAGAACATAGATATTATATGTATCGGAGAAGGCGAGGAGCCTTTGACGGAGCTTTGCAAAAAGATGTCAAAGGGCGAGGACTATTCCGGGATAAAGAACCTGTGGGTTAAGCAGCAAGGCAGGCTTATAAAGAATAGCTTAAGGCCCCTCATGGATATAAACAAGCTACCATTCATAGATTATGATATATTCGACAAGGATCGCCTTTACAGGCCGATGTTCGGCAAGGTCTACACCATGATACACGTGGAACTGGACCGGGGATGCCCATACACGTGCACCTTTTGCTGCGCTCCGGCCCTGAAAGAGGTGTACCGCAGAAATAATTGCGGACAGTATTACCGACGCAAGTCCGTTGACCGGATAATGGCTGAGATGAGGCACCTTGTAAAAAAATACAAGCCCGATTATGTAAATTTCAATTCCGAGACGTTCCTGGCGAAGCCTATGTCGGAGCTTAGGGAGTTCGCCAAAAGATATAAGAAGATAGCTGTGCCTTTCTGGTGCCAGACGCGACCTGAAACCGTGACCGAAGAGAAGATAAAATTATTAAAAGAGATGAACTGTAATAGCTTGCAATTCGGCATAGAGGTAGGCAACGAAGAATTCAGGAACAGGGTCCTCAACCGCAAAGACACCAACAAGCAGATGCTGAAGGCCTTCAAGCTGGTAGAGAAGTATAAAATACCATATACCGCGAACAATATAATAGGGTTCCCGGACGAGACGAGAGACCTGATCTTTGAGACGATAGAATTTAATCGTAAGATTAATCCGCGCACGATGAACTGTAATATAATGGCGCCGTATAAAGGCACCACGATATACAAATGTTGCATGGACAAAGGATACCTTGACAAGGACAGCAAGGTGCACCAGGTAATAGACGGGGCGGAGCTAAATATGGATTCCATAAGTTATAAGGAATTAAAGGGGCTTCAGAGAACGTTCGCGTTATACGCAAGATCCCCTAAAACAGAATGGCCGAAGATCAAGATAGCAGAAAATTTTGACGAGGAGGGCAATCGCATGTTCGAGGAATTAAAACAGGCATATCAGAAGAAATACTTTTCATGACCATGAAATTCAACGCAGAATCTTTAAAAAACAGGCTTAAATCTTATTTGTCGGACGTGATAAAAAAGATAAGGATAATCCACAGGCTGGATTATGATAAATATCCCATATATCTGCATGACAATATAAGGTTGGGCGCCTGCGGGAAAGAACCGGATACGGTAAAATGGATAGAAAGTTTTGATAAAAGCGATACAGCCTTTGACATAGGCGCCAACATAGGCGCGTATTCGTTGATAATGGGGAAATATGCGAAGATGGTTTTTGCCTTTGAGCCATCAGTATTTACATTCAGTACTCTGGTTAAAAACATATATACAAATACAGCTTCGAATGTCATGCCGGTCAACATGGCGTTATCGGAACGTAAAAAAATAGGGGAATTTGCTTATTCATCAATTGATTTAGGAAGTTCCGTGCATGGTTTAGACGTGAAATTAGAAAAAGAGGCGCATAGACAAAAAATCTTATCCTATAGCATAGACGATTTTATTACCGATTTTGGCATAGAGAGCCCAAATCATATTAAACTTGATGTCGATGGCAATGAATTTGACATATTAAAAGGCGCGGCCAAAACCATCTCAACCAAGGCCTTTAAGTCTTTAATGGTAGAAGCGGATGACAAGAGAAAAGATATGTTCGATTTTCTAGAGTCGCTAGGTCTTAAGCAGAAAGCCAAATATCATATCGGCGACGCGGGCATGTATAACTGTCTTTTTGTAAGGGGATGACATTATGAGGATCATAGGTATTGTACCTGCAAGGATGGCATCGACGAGATTTCCGGGCAAACCGCTTGCCAAAATACTCGGCAAGCCCATGATAGAGCATGTCTATTCGAGGAGCATGCTTTGCAAAAAATTGAACTTTGTTTACATAGCTACTCCGGATAAAGAAATACAAGACTACTGCAAAAATAACAATATGAATGTTGTAATGACTCGCGATACCCACGAGAGGGCATCGGACAGGGCTGCCGAGGCAGTGCTCAAGATAGAAAAAAAAAGCGGAAAAAAAATAGAAATAGTCGTCATGATACAGGGCGACGAGCCGATGCTGCAGTATGAGATGATAGATAGGGTTATAAGGCCCATGATAAGCGATAGAAGTATCAACGCGGTTAATCTGACGGCGCCGCTGAAATCTAAACAGGAGCAGAACGACCCCAACCAGGTCAAAGTAGTCGTGGATAAAAAAGGTTTCGCGCTCTATTTTTCAAGAGAGCCGATCCCATCGCGGAAGAAGGGCGCCAAGGATGTGCCGATGCAAAGACAGATAGGCCTTATTGCTTTCAGAAGAGATTTTCTTATAAAGTTCAATGAACTTGCCCCAACACCGCTCGAAAAGATAGAATCAGTTGATATGCTCAGGATATTGGAGCACGGGTACAGGCTCAAGATGGTACCCGGCGCGTTTAATGCCTATGGCGTGGACACACCGCAAGACTTAAAAAAAGTGGAGCGATTGATGAAAGCTGAGGTGAGAAGCAATGCGCAAAAATAAGATCTTACGTGTAGGTATAGCGGGATATGGAGTAGTGGGCCAGCGCCGCAGGCAATTTATCGATGCGCACCCAAATTTGCGCACGCAGGCTGTTTGTGACCAAAAGTTCGGCAAGTCGTATGTTATGCCGGACGGCGTTAAATGCTTCAACAATTACAAGGAACTGCTGGAGGAAGAGCTTGACGTGCTGTTTGTATCCCTGCCCAATTATTTAGCCGCTGATGTGACCATTGCCGGATTAGAAAAAGGATTGAATGTATTCTGCGAAAAACCTCCGGGCCGGGACGTGGCCGATATAGAGAGAGTGATAAAAGTTGAAAAGAAGCACCCTCGCCAGGTGTTAAAATACGGGTTTAATCACCGTTATCACTATTCCGTACGTGATGCTTTAAAGATGGCAAGATCCGGAGAACTTGGGGAGATCGTTAATCTGCGCGGGGTATACGGCAAAAGCAAGATTCATCATTTTTCCGGCCCCGGAGCCTGGCGCGCGGAGAGAAAATACGCGGGCGGAGGCATATTACTTGATCAGGGCATTCATATGGTGGATCTGATGCGGCTATTTTGCGGAGATTTCAAGGAAGTTAAAAGCTTTATATCGAATAAACACTGGAACCATGATGTAGAGGATAATGCATATTCTATCATGTGTGATGATAAGGGCCGCATAGCCATGCTGCATTCAAGCGCGACGCAATGGCAGCACAAGTTTAATCTGCACATAGCGCTTACTCAAGGTTATCTTGAGCTGCGCGGCATACTTTCAGGTTCTAAAAGTTACGGCGAGGAGAAGCTTGCCATAGGCAGGCGAATAGATGAGTCAGATGTGGGTAGCTTGCACGAAGAGGTTGTATCTTATTTTGAAGATGACTCTTGGCGTGATGAAATTAATGAGTTCGTGGATATTATAATTAACGGAGGCAGGATAAAGCACGGCGGAAGCGCCGATGCTCTTGAGACCATGAAGCTGGTCTACCGCATATATTACGCCGATCAGAAATGGCGCAAGAGCTATAATATTGTTGATCCTGATAAATAAGCAGCAAGAACACGAGGAGAATCATGGAAAATATAGAAAAGATTTTTAAAAACTCAGCAGATATACAACAATTTAGCAAAGGTTATTTCAGGTACCTCTGTGGATTGATGAACTGTATCGATACAAAACAGATTGAAAGTGTTGTCAGCGAATTTAGCAAGGCGCAAAAAAATCGGAATACGGTTTTTTTTATTGGAAACGGCGGTTCGGCATCTACCGCTTCACACATGGCCAATGATTTTGGATTAGGCACGCGAAAGGACGAGAAGCTGCCTTTTCGCGCCATATCTCTTACCGACAATGTCGCGTCTATGACCGCTATTGCTAATGATTGTAGTTACGACGATATTTTTATCAGACAGCTTAATCTCTATTTTAAGAAAGGTGATAAGCTGGTGGCTATCTCGGCAAGCGGCAATTCACTAAATGTGGTAAATGCCGCCAATTGGGTCAAGAAACGTGGCGGAAAGGTCATAGGCCTTGTCGGTTTTGACGGAGGAAAATTAAAAAAGATAAGCGACGTTTGCATACATGTAAAAACACCCAGAGGCGAATACGGCCCCGTTGAGGACATCCATATGATAATGGATCACCTTATATACACGTGGCTATGGTTTAAAAAACGAAAAGGATAAAGCCGGGATGAAGTCTCTTTGCGGAGAAAATATACTCATAAGCACCTCTTCATTTGCCGCTTCTGACAAAGGGCCGCTGGAGATGCTTAAAGAGGCGGGCTGTGAAGTGATAAACAACCCCTATAAACGAAAGCTTACAAAGCCCGAGTTAACCGAGTTATTATCGAATAGTGTAACGGGCCTGATAGCAGGATTAGAAATTTTAGACAAAGAGGTGCTGTCTAAGTCTAAATTAAAGATTATATCCAGATGCGGTTCCGGGTTGTCTAATGTAGATATTGAGGCCGCCAAGGAACTGGGGATCATTGTATGTTCGACTCCGGATGCTCCGGTGGATTCAGTTGCCGAGCTTACGCTGGCAGCCATGCTGAGCCTTTTAAGAGCGATGCCCGCCATGGACAGAGAGCTTCATGATGGCAGATGGACCAAGCGAACAGGTCTTTTACTGGAAGGTAAAACCGTGGCGATCATAGGCTTTGGGCGTATCGGTAAAAAGTTGAGTCAGCTATTAGCGCCTTTTAAGGTCAGGCTATTGGTAGTAGATCCGTCTATAAAGAGCGGAGATGTTAAAACGGTTACTGTATCGCTTGAAAAAGCATTGTCAGAAGCCGATATTATCAGCATACATTCCAGCGGTAATGCTTGCCTGATGGGCGAAAGCGAATTGCGGAAAATAAAAAAAGGCGCATTTATTCTTAACGCGGCACGTGGTGGAGCTATAAATGAAGACGCCCTCGTAAAGGCGCTGGAAGAAAAACGCGTTGCCGGGGCATGGCTTGACGTATTTGAAGAAGAGCCGTATATGGGGCCGCTGACAAAATATCCTCAAGTCATACTTACACCGCACGCGGGTTCGTACACGGTTGAGTGCAGAAAGCAGATGGAGATGGAAGCGGTCAAAAACCTTATCGGGGCTTTAAGGAAATATTAATGGCCAGGGAAATGCGTGAGTTAGAGAAATTGTTATTTGTTGCTGAAAAAGCGGCATGCCGCGCCGGCGCGTTCTTATCCCGGACGAAAATAAAAGATAATAAAATACTGACCGATCTTGGAAAAGACGTAAAGATTTCCGCTGATCTACATTCGGAAAAGATCATCATAAATATGTTAAGAGCTAAATCTGAATTTGATATTCTTACGGAGGAGAGCGGGTTTCTGCCGGGAGCTTCCGGAAAGCATTTACTTTGGATCGTTGACCCGATTGACGGAACGATGAATTTTTTACGCGGGATCCCGATAAACTGCGTTTCTATAGGGCTATGGAGAGGCAATGAGCCTTTGCTCGGGGTAATTTATGACTTCAATAAAAATGAACTTTTTTCCGGCATAGCCCGTAAAATCGCGTACTTGAACAAAAAACGTATAAAAGTGAGCGCTCTTTCCAAAGAAGCCAGCGCCGTACTTTGCACGGGTTTTCCGGTAAATACAGATTTTTCATCGAGAGGGCTATTAAGATTTACAAAGCAAATCCAAAACTATAAAAAGGTCCGGCTGATCGGGTCCGCTGCTTTGTCGCTCGCCTATGTTGCGGCGGGTAGAGCTGATGTTTATCGTGAAAACAATATAATGCTCTGGGATGTTGCCGCCGGCGCAGCAATTATTACCGGGGCCGGCGGAAATGTTCAGATGCTGCCTTTGGCAAAAGAAAATGCTTTTTCGGTATACGCTTCTAATAGGCGGTTATTCAGGCAGAGGTAAAGAATGGTCGTTCAAAGGGAACTGTATAAAAAGATAGAATCGAATACAAAGAAATCCTGGGAGCTCAACTGGAGCAGGGTGGACCAGAAGTCCATTACCGAAATATTTGATTACCCGAGGGTCAGAAAGCTCGCGGCGGACTATCTTAGATATCTGCCCAGAGAGGGGATCGCTCTGGAGGCAGGTTGCGGGCTGGGGCAATGGATGGAATATTTTCGCTCCAATGGTTACAACATGGTAGGAGTGGATTACAATGAAGCTACTATCTTTCAGGCGAAGAGTTATGGTGCCGGCCTCTCTTTGGCTACCGCCGATGTGAGGGCATTGCCGTTTAAGAACGAAAGTGTTGATACGTATATCTCCTTTGGAGTGATCGAGCATTTTATAGAAGGCCCTGAGGTGGCGTTAAGCGAGGCGTACAGGGTGCTGAAAAAAGGCGGGACAGCACTTATAACGGTCCCCCACAGAAACATCTTCACCGTTATCAAAAGTCCGGTAGAGTGGCTGAAGAGATCTTCTCTTTTAAGAAGGATCTTTTCAAAAGAAAAAAGGATATATTATTATCAGAAATATTTTGAGCCGAAGAGATTGATGGCAAAATTCCGGGATGCGGGGTATGAGGTAATGCTACATAAGCCGGTAGACCACACATTCTCTTTGGTGGAATTTTCAGGTATCTTCAGGGATAAAAAGACGTATGACGGTGAAAATGCTTTTGCTGTAAAGTTAGGTGGCGTGCTGGAAAAATTTTTCCCGCATATGTGCGCCGGAAGTAACTTATTTGTCCTTAAAAAGTAGGAACGCTAAATAAAGAGGTGAGAAATGAGATTAATAGTCCAGATACCCTGTTATAACGAGGAAAAGACATTGCCGCTTGTTTTGAATAGCATACCCAGAAAGATAAACGGCATAGATGACGTAAAGATCCTGGTAATAAACGACGGGAGCAGTGACAAGACCGTAGAGGTGGCGAAGAAGTTGGGAGTCGACCATATAGTAGATATGCCTTTTCACCGGGGTTTAGCCGAGGCGTTCAGGAAGGGTCTCGATAAAAGTCTGGAATTGGGGGCCGATATCATAGTGAATACTGATGGGGATAATCAGTATAAAGGAGAGGACATACCGCGGCTGGTAGAGCCTATCCTCAATAAAAGAGCCGAGATAGTTATAGGGTGCAGAGATATCTTCGCGATCTCCCACTTCTCTGTTTTAAAGAAGCTGCTTCAGGGAGTGGGTAGCTATATCGTAAGGAAATTTTCCAACACCGCGATACCCGACACTACAAGTGGTTTCAGGGCCTACTCCAGGGACGCCGCGCTGCGCCTGAATATCTTTTCAGCCTACACGTATACCCTTGAAACTATTATACAGGCGGGGAGAAAAGAGATCCCGTTAGCGCATATCGACATCAAGACAAACGAAAAGACGAGAGAGTCCAGACTGATAAAGAGCATAACATCCTATATCAGAAGGTCAATAGCGACTATCTTGCGCATATATCTCATGTATGAGCCGATGAAGTTCTTTGTAAAGATAGGATCGGTCTTTTTAGCGCTCGCGGCAATATTAGGCGGGCGCTATGTCTATTTCTTTTTCTTTGGCGCGAAGCGAGGCGGACATGTACAATCGCTTATCCTGGCGATCATCCTGACCATAATAGGCGCTCAGCTGGTCTTTACCGGATTTTTGGCGGACATAATAGCCGCTAACAGGAAACTGGCGGAAGAGAACCTGTACAGGCAGAGGAAGGAGCAGCTTAAGGTAAAATAGAGCCCATCATGAAAATTTTATATATAACACGCAAATTCCCCCCCACTATAGGCGGGATGCAGACCCAAAGCAGGCAATTTTACGAAAATATCAGTAAGCGTAATGATGTTTTTCTGATAGCCTGGGGCCATTCTCAATTTTTTCTGCCGTTTTTCATTATTTACGCTTTTGTAAGGGCGGCCATAATATTATCAACAAAAGATGTCGAGATAATTCAGCTGGGGGACTTTGTACTCTCGCCCCTGGGGTCATTGCTGAAAACTTTATTCAAAAAACCTGTTCTGACCATATCACACGGCAGGGACTCTGTTTACACTAGTCCGTTTTATGATCATTTCATACTGGGCTCCGCAAAAAAACTGGACAGGGTCATATGTGTAAGCCGCAATAACATGAAGACGCTTGCCTCCAGGGGCATCCCGGAAGATAAGCTGAGAGTTATACCTAACGGGATAAACTTAGGTGATGCAAACATCAATGATCTAAATAGAGAGCAGTCTCTCGATCTGATAGAAAAAAGATTCGGTATCAATTTGAGGGAGAAGAATAATATTCTTTCGGTATCCCGGCTCGTTCCCAAGAAGGGCATAAGGGAGTTCGTAGAAGACGTGCTGCCTTCGATCAGCAAAAGAGTGGATAACGCGTGCTTTGTGATAGCGGGCGACGGATGCGAAAAGGAGAGGATCTATCAGGCGGTGAACAGGCTCAATCTTAAGGATAGGGTCTATCTGCTGGGAAACGTTGAGCACGGTTCTGCCATATACAGAGCGTTATTTTCGGTGAGTAATGTATTCGTTATGCCGAACATACGGGTCAGTGATGACGCCGAGGGTTTCGGTGTAGTGGCGTTGGAGGCGGCTGTCAACAAAACGCCTCTTGTCGCTTATGATGTAGATGGCATAAGCGAGGCGGTGCACGACAAAGAGAACGGCATCCTGATCAAAGAAAAGAACGCGGAGCTTTTTTCGGACGCCGTGTGCGGTTTTTTAAAAGACAGCGTATTGCGCCAGAATTTTACGAACAGGGCAAGAGAATATGTCGCAAAAAAATTCTCCTGGGATCGCATCATAGGCATGTATGAAGAGGAATACCTTCAGCTTTTAAAAAGAGGATGATATATGGCCGGGACCGCATATACGAAGACTACCGAAAAGAACAAAGAGTTCTATAACAAGCTTTATAAAAAGTCCAGAGTCAAGAGGGCGTATTTTGGGGAATTGAAGTACTTCCTCGACATGGCGGGCGACACAATGGGTAAGGTCGTAGTATCGATAGGGAACGGAGATAACGAGCCTCTATTTCAGAAGCAGATAGTTTCCGATATATCTTTGGAGGGCATGAGGAATGTGCGATCCGGGCCCAAGTGCGTTATTGACGCGCACAACATGCCCTTTAAGCAGGATTCGGTAGACCTTATTTACGGTTGGCAGGTTGCCCATCACCTGGATGTTAACAGGTTCCTCGCGCAGTTGAAATATGTGCTTAAGGCCGGCGGCAAGGCTATCTTTGTGGATAATGCCTACTCTCCGCAATGGAGGTACTTAAGAAAGCTGTTACCCAAAAGTAAAGTAGACCCCAAAGAGGATCTCGGAGAAGAGTACCTGTCCGAGAAGGCCGGTGAATACGGTTTTTCGCATTTCAGTTCGAAGAGGTTCAATTTTTTCGCGTATCTCGTGAATAAATTAATGAGAAACGCAGGCCTGAATGTAAAGCTGGATTTTCTTGAGCATCTGGACAATTATTGTTCCAGATGGAAAATATTCCGGGATAACCTGAGGAATATGGTATGGAGCCTGGAAAAATGAGAGGCAGTCTACCGCTATGAGGATATTTTCTGTTACAATGGCGCCGATAAGCCCTCCTTATGACGACGGGCCGAAGAATATTGTGATGGCGCTGGCGAAAAAACTGCCCATGCACGATTATTATTTTGTTTCATCGCGCAAACGAAGCTTTCCGCACACAGCTAATACCATATTTATCAAATCCCCTTTTCAAAGAACAGGGCGGCACAGCATGGCGTTATTTCAAAAAATTTATATATTCTTCCTGACCGTTCTTTACAAGAGCAGGATGGACCTCTTCCAGTTCTTCTTTACGCCGCAGCCATATTTTTCGTTTATCTTCAGAAGGCTCCTAAAGAATAAGAGGTCAATACAGATAGTCTCATCGATACATACATTATTGGAAAAAAATGGAGAGGACGCGATCGGCTCTCTCTTCTTTTCGGATTATGTAGTGGTGCATTCCGAATATGCCAGGCAAAAACTTGCCGAAAAGAATGTAAAGAATATAGTAAAGATCTATCCGGCCATAGAAGAAGAGCGTTTTAACGGCGTAACGGCGCCGGATTCCTGCGGAGAGGTAAGAATAGTATACCCGGGGACATATAAAGTGCTGGCCGATGCTTATTCGCTGGGGGATTTCTGTAAAATAGCTCTGCGCGTGAAAGACGAGGTAAGCAACGCGAGGTTTGTTATGGCCTGCCGGATAAGGACAAGGGAAGACTCAGGTCTTGAGAAGAGATTCAAGTCGCTGGTAAGAGAATGCGGTCTTGAGAGATCGTTTACTTTTCTTAATACCATAGACGAGATGCCGTCATTTTTAAAAGGATGCTCCATTGGTATAATGCCGGCCAGGCGTCCGATGAGCGGTATACTGGAGATTCCACTCGTTCTGCTCGAACTCGCGATCCTCGGTAAGCCGGTAGTCTACGGGAACGTTCCGCCGCTTGGGGAACTTGACAGCAGGGGGCTGGGCATAATGGTATCCGATGATTCGTGCGAATCTTACGCTAAAGCGATTATAAAGTGCGTCAACGACGGCGGTTATGCTTCGATGGTTGGCGAAAGGTCAAGGAATGCCGTAAGGGTGGATTTCACAATAGATATCGCCGCAGGCGAGTATCAACGATTATATAAAGTACTTCAGGATAAAGATGAATAGCGATCAAAGAGTACGTCTGATAACGCACGACTCCTATCCGCCGGATGCCAGGACTAAAAGAGCGCTCTCCGGAATGGCCGATGTGGAGGGCGTGGTAAAACCCATTGTGGCCCTTCCCGACATTCATTTTAAGCACTCGTACCACACGCCGACGGGCGTCGTTGTAATGACAAGAGACAGAATAATACCGAAATTTGTCAACGCAAATTGCGGCATGTCTTTTATTAAAACGCCATTCTTCGAGCGCGATATAAACAACGATACCCTGGACACGATATTCAATCACTTGCGAAATAATATAGCGGTCTCTGCCAGGAGTGCGCCTATTATCAGCAGTTCCGATCTTAAAGATATAGTAAGAAGAGGCGCAGAGTGGTCTATTGAAAAGTACGGACTCTCTCCCGACGACCTTGGCAGTTTTGAAAATAACGGCTCACTCTTAAAGGATGACACAAGAAGCATAGACGAGATCATGTCATATATACCCCAGGCCTGTCAGCAGATGGGGCTGTTGAGTTGGGGGGTCTTGGGATACGGCAATCATTTTGTGGAGCTTCATGTTGTGGAAGAGATAGTTAATGCCGAGATAGCGCAACAATTCAATATATCAAAAGGTCAGATCTGTTTTATGATCCACGGGGACTCACGCGCCTTCGGGCAGTCCATATTTGACTTTTACTCCGGCAAAGCGAAGAAGCTGTTCGGGCTGCAGCAGGTCTACAAGAAGCTGCACTATAAAATATTTTCTTCGCCGCACAGCTCACCAATAATGAAAAGTGTTCTCGATAAGCTTAATTATTATCTCAACAGGGCGAAGTCGACGGTCTATTGGAAGATGGATGGATGGAAGAAGAACGGACGCGCCTCCTTCGGCGGCTTTGACGCCCAGAGCGAGGAGGGGGTGGCTTATCTGACGAGCACTTACTCGGCCATAGATTACGGTTATGCTAACAGGGCCTACATGGCCTCCATAATCCGGGACTCCTTAAAACATGCGTTCAAAGATGATTCGGCAGAGGTGAATATTCTGTACGACGGGAACCACGATGCCCTGCAGAAGGAGGTCGTTGATGGCGTTGAATTCTATGCGCACAGGAACGGAGCGAGCAGGGCATTGCCTGCCGGTTATTTTAAGGACCATCCCGTATTTTCACAGACCGGACAGCCGATATTACTGCCAAGCTCTCTGGGAAGCCCCTCTTTTTTATGCGCCGTTACAAAGGGATGCAAGGACTCCTATTACTCCTCCTGCCACGGTACGGGCAGGATAGTGGACAGGGGCCAGGCGAGGCAGCTCTTCACGGCAAAAGATATATTCGAGGATATGAAGAGCAAGAATGTCAGGATATACGATTATGGAAAAGGCAACGCGTCGGAAGAGGCGCCCGGCGCTTTTAAGGACGTGGAAAAGATCCTCGAGTCTGTGATAAAGCACGGGATCGCGGAGCCGGTGGCAAGGTTAAAGCCTCTGGCGTCCCTTAAAGGTTGGAGGTAATTTGATAATAGCATTTTCCGGCATTGACGGCTCAGGCAAGACCACATACGCGGTCTCGGTGGTCGAATACATAAGGGGTAAGAGCCTGAAGGCCAGGTACAGGCACAATGTAAGAGATACTTTCTATCACCTGATCCTTCATAAGGGTATAGGAGGCGTTTCGGAATCATCCAGGGCGTCCATAGAAACGGCCTTAAGAAACAAAAAGAACAGGGCGTATTTTTCTTTTGCCGGGTCCATAAAAAAAATCCTCCTTCTTATGGACCTAATCTTCTTTAATATCAGGTACGGAAGCTACAAAGGGTCCAGGGCGAAGACGCTGGTTTGCGACAGGTATTTTTATGACGAAATCGTGCAGATGAGATATCTTGGCCTTTCGCGGGAAAAGTTCATCCGTTTTTATGAGAGCCTTATAATAAGTCCGGATACGCTATTCTTCGTAAAGAGCGATCCGATGGTCGCGTACGAAAGAAAGAGCGAGTACGACAAAGAATATTTTCTGAAAAAAACGGATCTCTATTCGGACGCGTATAAGACGATAGGACACGTGGAGATAGAAGACAGCGATCTTAAAGTTAATGAGCGCTCCATAAAGGCCAAGATCGACAGGGTGATATGTTAAATATGACAAAAAAACGTTTTTTACAGAAATTGCTTATAGTGATCATTACGCTGGCGTTCGCCTTTTATATCAAAAAGAACTTTCATCATCTTAGGGATACGGTCTCTATACGGCCTTCATTTCTTATATTCCTGGTCCTGCTGAATCTGCTGAATAAGCTATTTCTCGGTTTCAAGACACGCAGAATAATGGAGTCGTTCGGCATACGCCTTTCGTTCAAAGAATGGTTCGGCATGTCATGTGTAGGTAATTTTTATAATTATCTCGTACCAAAAAGCGGCACGGCGGTCTGCGGCGTATATATGAAGAATAAGTATGGCCTTAACTATCATAAGTACCTTAGCGTGCTGATAACCACGGGATTGATCACGATATTTACTTCCGGGCTGGTAGGCCTGGTGGTCAGCCTATTTTTCCGCTTACCTCATTTTATGGACACGGTGATCTTTATGATATTGTTCACGGGCATGATCGCGGGGCCGTCCGCTCTCTTTCTCCTGCCGAGGATCAGGCTTCCCGAAAAAGGTCTCTTTATAAAAATAAATGAATTTTTCGAAGGGTGGGAGATATTGCGCAAGGATCTTAAGACAATTATAGCGATCTCCATGGTAGATCTTCTGGTTCTGTTATCTGTGGCGGCGCGCTACTTTATCATATTCAAGATCTTCTCCTTGCCGATCGCTTTCGCGTCTTGTGTACTGCTTTCACCGTTTAATATAATCACTCATTTCGCCACGATAATTCCGGGTGGTTACGGTATAAAAGAGGCTACGGTAGGGGCCGTCTCAACCTTGACCAATATATCATTTGCGGCCGGGGCGCTGGCTACTCTTACCGACAGGGTGGTCATGATGGCGGTCGCATTTATTCTGGGCCCGATCTTCAGCTTTATCCTGCTAAAGCATAGTTTTAAAGATAACAAAGGGGGAGCGCTTCATGAATAATCAAGGCTCATGCGCCGTAGCAATAGCCGTATTTTTTATATCGCTGTACTCTCTATTCTGTATAGGCCATTACGGTGGTGACGGTTACGAGGATTTTCTGACGGCCAAAAGTATTGTGCTGCATCGTAGTCTGGCGCTCGGCGGCGGCCCTGATAGCGTCGGGCATGGCGATATGGACGAGTTAAATTATAAAAAAGACGCAGGAATAGAAGGACGGGATGGAAGAAAGTACAGCTCACGGGGAGGCCTTATAATTCCGGCAATACTCTCCTTCTTTTATCTCGCGGGGCATGTCGTGTCCGGATTTTTCAAGAATATACCGCATGACTTTATAACGATCTTCTTTGTTTCGTTTTCAAACCCTGTTATTTCCGCCGTCAACTGCTTATTAATATTTCTTATTTCTTTGGGTCTCTCTTTTTCAAGGCGTACATCTATAGCGTTGACCATGATATACGGCCTCGCTACGATGGTGCCGGTATATTCAAGGACGGGATTCGGAGAGCCGGCAATGACATTATTCATTCTTCTGGCGGTATATTTTGCCTTAAGGTTTCAAAATACTGCTAAAATAGGATATCTCGCCGCCGCAGGCGCCGCGATAGGGCTAGCCGTTTTTACAAGATCAACGGCTATAATATTTTTACCGGCTCTTATTTTTTATATCGGATGGATTATATTGTCAGGCAGGAAAGAGAGGGGAGGCCTCCTTAAAGAAATGGCGACGTTTGCTGTGCCATTGCTTGTTATTCTGGTCGCGGTAATCGGATGCAATTATTTCATATACGGGAAGATACTGAAGTTTGGCGGCAGGGAGGCGTTAGGCGTTACGGGACGCGTCATGGAAGCGCCTCATCTTTTAAAAGGTTTGTACTATTATCTATTCAGCACGGGTAAAGGTTTTTTCCTGTTCAATCTTCCGCTGGTACTTTCATTCGCCGGGTTATTATTGGTACCTTTAAAGAGAAAAAAAGAGGCGGCGCTTTTTATCCTGATATTTATCTGCAACCTTCTATTCTTCAGCATGTCCTTCAGGCGGGGGTCTCTTTTCGCGTGGGGCCCAAGGTATCTTTATCCTTCGGTTGCCGCGCTTGTGCTTTTGGCGGGATTTTTTATCGACAACAATAGAAGTCTTAAAGGCAAATTAAGTACGGCCGTTCTTTCTATAGTGGGATTTTTGATCATGGCGCCCTGCATGTTTATCAATCAATCGAAGTTCTATTTTTTTGTTAAGGAAAAGCTTAATCTGCCGGAATATATGATCAACTTTATCCCGGATCTTTCGCCCATTCTTGGCGCATGGAAGATGTTTATATCGCGCCTGGTTTTTATCGCGAAGGGCGTGGAAGCGCCTTTCATATACAATCCTGATTACAGGCTCGTATCTCCGATAAGCGCCAGCATGGCCGAATATAATGATTTCGATTTTTGGTTTACTAAGGTGTTCTATTACAATAGCGAATACGCTCCCGCGGTATATGGAGCTGTGTTCGCGCTTACGGCTGCAGCGTTAATATCGCTTGCCTTTATTTTAAGAGAAGCGCGCAAGAGGAGCGTTTAAATATAGATGGACGAACTCGTCAATATACAGGTTGGCCTATTAGGCAGGTCGTTTGAGATCTCTTCTATGCTCAAACAAGAGGGCGTTCCGTATTTTGAGCACGACCCCAGGGTGTCCGGTAGCCTGGATGGCATCGGGTCTATGCTTATCATAGACAAGGTGACCGGCCGCGATACTGAGTTATTGAAAGTCTATCTGCGCAAAAAGGGCGCGATCATATGCGATGTTCTGAACAAGGAGTTAATATCCGCTCTTTGCGCTAAAAGGCTGGATCGCGGCGATAACGCACATGATGAGTGCATCGAGCTTTACGAATCAGGGGGCGGCCATGTTATATATGTAAGCAAATATCTGCGTAGGTCGGCCGGGGACAGGAACGCTGTCGTTAAAGAGTTTTACACATCAGCCGGGATAGTAAGGGAAAGAGTGGCGTTGTTTCCCGGGTATAGAGACAGGGATATTCTGTCGCGCGCTCTGATGATGTCGTTTCACGTGCGTGGCCTGCCATTCGTCAGGCTATGGTATTATCCCAAAAGCTGCAAGTCCGTCTTTAATTTTCGGTTTGATCTGGACGAAGATACCGGCAATGACCTGGAACATATAGCGGAGGCCTCGAAAGAATTCAAAGATTGCACGACGTGGTTTGTCTCATGCGCGTCTTTCGAAAAGAATGCTCACAAAATAAAGAGGCTGATCGATGACGGGTTTGATGTGCAATCGCATGGCTACTACCATCACACTTACGGTGACAGAAGTCAGAATGAATTAAATATAAGAAAATCGATAGATTATATTGCCGGCCTTAGCGGGTTGGTCGAGGGCTTTGCCGCGCCCATGGGAAGATGGAACGAAGGCCTTCAGCTTGTACTGGAAAGGCTTGGGCTTCTATATAGTTCCGAGTTCTCGCTCGATTACGATGATTTGCCGTTTTATCCTGTATTGCATGGCAGGCCTTCAAGTGTATTGCAGATACCCATCCACCCTATATGCTGGGGCATTTATAAGGATGCCGGAATAGGGGATGACAATGCCATAAAAGAATACATGCAGAAAGTCATAATTAACAAACATTATGCCCGGTTGCCAGTGCTTATTTACGGGCATCCGAGCGAAAGTATAGGCAAGAACCCTGCTTTGTTAAAGGCGATATATAAAACAGCCGGTTCTCTGTCAGATGTAAGTCGGGTGAGGTTGTCCGATCTGGCGAAATGGTGGCGCAACAGAGATAAGGTAAGATTTAAGGACGTTGTATTCAATGCCTCTAAAAAGACAATCAGCTATGCTATCAAAGGGGGCACCCATATTTCAGATCTTTGTCTCAATATACAGATAAAACCGGATAAAGTATCCTATCATAGTATTGCCGGGCCTTGCGGTGAAATATGTCTGGACGGGCTTAAATATGAAGAGATACGCAATCTCAAGGCGGATCCGGACCTGTATAGAGAGGCTGTCTGTAAGAAAAGTCGGCTGAAGAGGCTGAAAGAAGGCGTCGTTGCCATGCTCGACTGGGAAGAGTGCACACCATTAGGCGAAATAAAAAGAAATTCAATAGCGTCTAATCTAAAGTATGTGCTTAGAAGATGCGGTTTTGATAAAGTAAAATTAAACGTCTAGAGCGCGGGAGCCGGAAGATGAAAGAGATTGCCGATAAATTTATCGCGTTGGCCGCGAACAAAAAAAAGAACGAAGAAGCGAGGTCGTTTTTTTTGAAAGAGATAGAAGGCGAATATAATCCGCTTCTATGGAAATGTTATATATCCCATATGACAGAAAAAAGGGATAGATTTAAAAAGAAGGAGCGAATAGCTCTTCTCGGCTCATCCAACATAACGCCCGTAAAGAACATGTTGCGGTCGGTTTTTGACGCGAATAAGATCTCGACAGATTACTTCGTAGGGGAATATGGCAATTATCTTCAGGAGCTGATGCTGGATGGGTCGAAGCTCTATTCGTTTAATCCCACGATGACGATCATCCTGCTTAGCCTTCCAGATATCATGCCGTCAGTTTATGAATATCCCTTTTCGCATAACAAGAAGAGCGTTGACGATCTGCTGGCGAAGCTGTCCCGGGACTTGAGGACGGCTCTGGGCAAATATTCTTCCGCTCTTGCGAAGAACACCACTTATGTGGCCATTGTCCCATCTTATGAGGAGCCGTGCAACTACGTCTACTCTCCCGGGAGTTCGTTCAAAAGCGATAACTACTTAATGAAACTGCAGGATGCCGTTGAAAGTCTGGAGAAAGAAAAGAATAACATTGTGATGATGAATGGCAGAAGATGCGTCAGCAAGCATCCGGCCCGCAGGATCGAGGACAAGCGATACTGGTACCTTGGGAGGATCCGCTATACGGACCTATTCTTCTCTGAGGTCGCCAAAGAACTCATGGGGCTCTACAGGATCATCAATACGCCCTCAAAAAAATGTTTAATACTGGACCTCGATAATACACTGTGGGGGGGAGTGATAGGACAAGACGGCTTTGAGAATATAGAGCTTGGCCAGGATGGCATCGGCAGGGCATATCAGGACTTTCAAAGAGAGGCCTTAAAATTGCACAAAAAAGGGATTATACTCGCGATCTGCAGTAAAAATAACGAATCGGACGCTATGGAATTCTTTAAAACGCACACGGAGATGATACTGAAGCCGGAGCATTTCGCGGCAAAGCGGATAAACTGGAGTGACAAGGCCTCCAACATAAAAGATATCGCCAGGGAGATCAATATCGGGCTGGACTCCGTGGTCTTTTTTGACGATGATCCGGCGGAGAGAAAGTGGGTGAGGGATAGCCTGCCGCAGGTCACCGTTCCGGAGCCACCGCAGGATCAATTTTTATACGCTGAATTTCTAAAAAACTCCGAATGGTTTAAGTCCTATAAGCTTAGCGAGGAGGACCTTTCCAGAAATATTACTTATGAAGCTATTGCCAGAACGAAAGGCCTGAAAAGTTCCTCGAGTAACGAAGGCGCCTTCTTAAAGAGCCTCGCTCAATCCTTGACAATTGAACGTGTTGATGCGTCAACGGTTTCGAGAGCCGTTCAGCTTTGCCAAAAGACGAACCAATTTAACCTGACCACCAGGAGATATCAGTTGGCGGATATTAAGGATGTTATGTCTTACAAACTTAATCATGTCTATACGATAAGGGCCAAAGACTGTTTTTGTGACTACGGTATCGTCGGCGTCTTGATCCTGAAGGGGCAGGCCTCAGACAGGTCTCTAACGATAGACACGTTTCTATTGAGCTGCAGGATCATAGGGAGAAAGATAGAGAACGTTCTATTGGACTGGGTTAAGAGCAAGGCCAAGGCCGAAGGATACGCCAGGTTATACGGCGTATATTCAAAAACAGAAAAAAATGCCGTTTGCGCAAATATCTATAAGGACAGCGGCTTCACTGTCGTCTACAGGCGCGGTAGAGATATTAAATACGAATGCTCCCTTGATAAAAGATTGGGGCTTTATCCGTTTGGGAAATTCGTCAAAGTAGAACTGAAGAAGAGTAGAGATGGAAAAAAAACTTAAATTTCTGATAGCGAACTGCTGCCAGATAGAGCCATCGGATGTGGGAGACGATGCCGGTGTAAATGCCACACCTAACTGGGATTCTTTCGGGCACCTTCAGATAATGGTATGTGTCGAGCAGGAGTTTGGCGTCGTATTGGATACAAAGACCATAGCGCAGCTGACATCGTATAAAGATATTATCAGATACTTGAAAGCGACCAGGAAGAAGAATGGAAAGTAGTGTAAGGATTCGTGGTTATGAGGCGCAGGACAAAGGCGCGGTATTCTCCCTTCTGTCCTCGTTTTACGCCAACATGGATAGCGAGGCAAGCTGGGAGCGCCTTTATATGGACAATCCATCCGGCAGGGCAATAATATCCGTAGTTCAAGAGCCGCTTAAAAAAAATATAATCGGCCACTATTCCGTGATAAAAATGCCAATGACCGTATTTGGCAAAGAACGCATGGGGGGTAAAGGGGAAGGAGAGATAGTCGACTTTTCCGTAGTTAAGCAGCTGCTGCGCGACAGAAGCATACCGAATCGCTCTTTTTCCGCGGAGTTATTGAGTCACACCGTTATGGAGTCGCTCAATGAAGGACTGAAGCTTATATGTACAAATCCCAGCAACTTGGCCCTTAAATCACATCTGGAGGCGGGATTTAAGGCCATCAAGCAAAGATTCGACATATTCATATTCGTATTAAGCGCGAAATATTTTGCGCATCTACTGTCAGAAAAGTCCCGGTTAAAAGTTCTTAGCGCCGCAGCAGGTTTTGCTTTATGCGCAATATATAAATTATTCCACGCGATCACTATCCTGTATTACAGAGACAGTTCTATATCTCTTGAGCCATTCGAATCATTTGGCGATGTGACGGATGAGCTGTACGAAAAGTTTTCCAGGAGCTATACGTTCATAGCTATAGAAAGAAAGCGCGCCCATCTGAACTGGAGGTTTGGCGCGAATGAGTACAGCAAATTCATAATAAAGATCGGTGAAGAAGCGGTCGGCTACATGGTCCTGCATATATTTGTAAATCCTAACGGCTTTAAAGAAGCTAATATCGTGGACTATATCCTGCTGCCGCGATCCTGGGGCAAGTTCGCGGCGATCGTCGTGGAGGCGCTGAGAATCGCGAGGAAAAACAGCTGCGATTTTATAAGATTAAATTATATGTACGACATGAAAGAAAAGTTTATGCTTTCAAAGCTTATAAAGAAGCTTCGTTTTATCGGCCGGGAAGATAAGAGAAATATCGTCGTATTCTTATCACCGGAGCTTAAGCAATTGGAAGCGAAGATTCTGGATGTGGATAATTGGTATTTTACGGACCTGTATTTTGAGAACTACTGAAAATGGATAAGAAAAAAGTAAATATAATAGTATTGAATTATAACGGGAGGCAGCTTCTCGAAAAATATATACCGTCGATCATCGAGGCAGGGAGACACTCCGATCATCTTTGCAGGGTTTCGGTGGTAGATAATAAAAGCACGGACGGCAGCGCAGAGTTTCTAAAAGCAAATTATAATGGCCTCGATGTTTATGAGGCCAAAGAAAACAGGGTGCTGTGTTCGCAGAACGACTATCTCTCTTCCATCGATGACGATATTGTTATATTTCTTAATAATGACATCAGGGTTGACCGCAATTTTGTAGATCCTTTAATTGGCCATTTTCATGACGAGAACCTGCTATTCGTAGCTCCAAAAGAACTGAGCCCGGAAGGTAAATATCAGGGAAATCTTAATAAGCTGTCATTCAGGCTCGGGCTTATTTCTACCTCGGTCATGAGAGAAGGACGGGATAGCGTACAATATGACAGCTCGATAGGGGGCGGCGCGTTTGACAGAAAAAAGCTCGTGTATTTAGGCGGTTTTGACGATCTGTACCTACCCGGAATATTTGAGGACCTGGATGTGTGCTATCGAGGCTGGAAGCATGACTGGAAAGGGATATACGAGCCGGCAAGTTTTTATTACCACGAGCAGGGGACAAGCTTCAGGGCAAAATACGGCGACGAGGGAAAGGCGATACTTGCCCACAGAAACGCATTCTTGTTTTTCTGGAAAAATGTGACGTCCAAGAGGATGCTTTTTATCCACATAATGTTTATACCTGTTTTATTGGCATGGAATCTTTTGAGGGGCAGAACGCTTTTTATAAAGGGTTTTTTTCAGGCGCTTGACAAATTAGGAATAGCTATAAATAAAAGGGCTTCGGTAAAAAAACAATTTCGCATCACGGATGAAGAGGTGTTACGAAGGCCGCGGATGCCGTATCAGATCATTACTGATCCGCCGCATACGAGCATCTGATTGCCTATGACATAATCTGTGTAGTGCGACGCCATTACAAGTACTGTCTTGGCGATGTCTATGGGCTCGGCGTTCCTTTTTTGTGGAACTTCGGTTGCCAGTTTGCTCTTTAGCCAGGCAGGTATGTGCGCGCCCAGATCGGTCTCTGTTAAACCCGGCGATACAACATTGAAAAATATGTTCTTGGAGGCATACTCCACAGCAAGCGCTCTGGTAAATCCTAACAACGCGGTCTTGGCTGTGACGTATTTGGTAAATCCGGGAGGCGGCGTGCTGTTCGAATAGACGGTTGTAATATTTATTATCTTCCCATATCCGTTCTTTAACATTATTGGTAGTACGGCTTTTGTGGTATTAAAGGCGCCCTTTAAGGCGACATCGATGTCTTTTTGCATGTCATCCCACTCTATTTTTTCGAACGGGACAGGCAATGCGTCGCTCATGGCGTTATTGACTATGATGTCTATCTTTCCGAATTTTTGGACGACTTTTTTTATCATTGCGTTGACATCGGATATTCTTCCGACATCGGCTTTTATTGCAATGGCTCTTTTCCGGCAGCTCTTTATATCAGCGACCACATTTACAGCGTCTTTTTCGCCGTGGTTATAGTTGACTATAACGGTGGCTCCGTGGGACGCGAAGAGTTTTGCAGTTGCGGCGCCTATGCCGCGGCTTGCGCCGGTAACAAGTACTATTTTGCCGCTAAAGTCGATACCGTGAGTCATTTTTTTTATATCGCTCATGTCTATCCCTTTCTTTGGAGGAGGGTTTACCATGACAGTGATAGTTCCGTCAGTCACGGTTTCGCCTCTTTGGTTTGTTATAGAAATATTCAGCACGATCTTGCCTAAAAGTGGCTCTTTGGAAGCGACCGTGCCTTTTATCGTCAGTTTATCGTTTATTTTGACAGGTTTAAGATATCGAGCCGAATGATTCAATATGGTGGCGTTTTCTCCCGGGAGGTACATCCCGACAATGGTGGACGCATAAGAATAAACTAGCAGGCCGTGGGCTATTTTTTGCCGGAACTGGGTTTTTCGGGCAAACTCCGTGTCGGTATGAAGAGGGCTGTAATCCCCGGTAATCTTGGAAAACGAAGCGACTGTTTTTTCAGAGACCGCCGCGTCAAACGAGGCGGTTTGTCCGACGAAAATTTCATCTATTGTGTACTTTTTACTGGATATCTGCCGCATTGAAATCATGATACAGCATACGGTAATACTTGTCAATAAAATGCCAGCATTGCATTGCTACGCGTCACAAGTTATGTTATATTGGTCCTAACAAAAGAGGAGGCACATTATGAAGAGTTTTTACAAAAATAAACGGATATTGGTCACAGGTGCGGACGGTTTTATGGGATCGCATCTTACGGAGAGGCTTCTTGAAGCCGGCGCGACGGTTTCAATATACGTGAGGGGGAATTCCACTATAGGCACGACCCAGTACAATCTTAAGAATGTGAAGCCGCTGGAAAAGAGGCTGGAAGATATAATCACGGGCGATATAGGCAGCCCGGATTGCAGGGTGCTGGTAAAGAATAACCGCCCCGAGATAATATTCCACCTCGCGGCCGACGCCTATGTGCCCAATTCGTTTACGCATCCACTGGAGGTGATGGAGACGAATGTGCTGGGAACATTGAATATGCTGCACGCTGTTATGGAGTCTAAGCGCATCAAAAGGATAGTATGCACCTCTTCGAGCGAGATCTATGGCATGACGATAGGCGGCGCCATAAATGAAGAGCATCCATTGTATCCTTCGTCTCCTTATGCCGCGAGCAAAGTCGCTGCGGACAGATACTGTTACGCTTACTGGACCACATACCACGTGCCGGTGGCGATAATAAGGCCCTTCAATACGTATGGCCCGCGGCATACCTACGACGTGATACCCAAATTCATCGAATTGGCGCTTAAGGGAGAGACGCTTACGATACACGGAGACGGTAAACAGACCAGAGACTTTACGTATGTGGACGATATGATAGAAGCGTTCCTCTTAATGGGGTCCCATCCGCGCGCGGTTGGCAAGGCGGTCAATTTTGGCACCGGCAAGGACATAGACGTAAACTACATTGCGAAAAAGATAAAAGAGATATCGGATAGCGGTTCGCGGATCATACATACTTCCGACAGGACCGCGCAGGTGAGGAGGCTTAATTGTGACTATAGCCTCGCTAAGAAATTGTTCGGGTGGCGGCCGAAGGTCGGCATTGACGAGGGATTAAGGAGAAATATCGAATGGGCACGAGAAAACCTAAGATAGTGGCGGCGAAGAGCGCCAAAATAACCGGGACCGCCGTAGTTGATGCTAAGGCAAGGCTGGGCGCCGGCACGATAGTCTGGAATTTCGCTCAAGTTATGCATGACGCGGTTATCGGTAAGGACTGCGTAATAGGTAACGGTGTATTTATCGATAGGAAGGTCAGGATAGGTGACCGGGTAAAGATAATGAATAAGGCTCTCATCTACAGGGGTGTGCGCATAGAAGACGATTGCTTCATAGGTCCGGGAGTTATCTTCATAAACGATAAGAATCCGAGGGGTTCGAAGACGAGGGATATAAACTATCCCAAATGGACTGTTGGCAAGGGCGCTTCGATAGGGGCCGGCGCACTCATACTTTGCGATATCAATATAGGAAGGCATGCCCTTATAGGCGCCGGGGCTGTGGTAACGAAAGATGTCAAAGCGCACGCGCTCGTGATAGGTAACCCGGCTCGTGAGGTGGGACGCGTCTGTTTCTGCGGGGAAAAATTGAGAAGAACAAAAAAAGGATATTATTGCGGCTGTTGCCGGAAGGATCTGAAGATATGAGAACCGCCTTGGTCCTGGACGAAAGACTGAACCTGGCAAGATCGTGGTTTCTTGAATCCGGCATTCAATCGGAGTCGGGAGGGTTCTATGCATGGCAGGATATAAGGAATAAAAATAGTTCGTATCTATATTCGGAGATAACGGGTTATGCGATAACATTCCTGTGTTTTATGAATGCGCTTAAAAAGGACAAGAGCCTTATTGAGCGTGCGAGTCATGCCGCAAAATGGATAATGCAGGATGCGCTATCTTCCAGCGGGGGAGTGCTGACCAGAAAGTATACCGGCGATGCGGTTGAGCACTATTCTTTTGAGAGGGGCAATATATATTCATTTGATTGTGCCATGGTGGCATTTGGCATGCTGAAACTATTCAAGGCGACGCGCGACAACGCATACTTAGAATGCGCGAGGAAGATAATCTCTTTCCTGAACAGCAAGATGCTCAAGGCCGACGGGCTCTATTATCCGATATTCGACGGCAAAAGCGGCAATGCGCTTGATGATGCCAATAAATGGTCGGCCCAGTCCGGCTCCTTCCATTGTAAGATCGCCATGTCTCTGTGCGAACTCGCGGATATAGACAAAGATAGCTCTTATAGTACCATTGCTAAGCGACTGATTGATTCCTCGATAAGTAATTTTTATAAGGATGGCAGATTCATTACGAATAGATTTGACAAGTCAAGCCACTTTCATCCGTATTCATATACTCTTGAGGGAATACTGTATTACCGTTATAAGACGGGAGACGATAGCTACGATAGCATTGTGCGGGATGCG
>Ga0268276_1000980_pt1 | contig 30322 bp, 34 predicted proteins | sample saktaG_4_FD_190145 | JGI IMG/M metagenome (GOLD analysis project Ga0268276, IMG submission 190145) | Saline water microbial communities from Sakinaw Lake, British Columbia, Canada - sak_2010_1_5_45m | ecosystem: Environmental > Aquatic > Non-marine Saline and Alkaline > Saline ...
TCTCGGGGCGCGGCTGGGGCCACGGCGTCGGCCTCTGTCAGGTCGGCGCCTACGGTATGGCCTTGGCCGGCAGCAAATACCAGGACATCCTCAAGAAATACTACCTCGGCATCAAGCTCGATAAGATCTATTAAGCCCGGTCCATCCGACTTTGGGAGAAAGAACGTGAAGACAACGAAGGCTCTCAATGCGAAAAAAACCGAGGCCCGGGAATACCAGACCGGCACCTCCGGGATCTTCTTCACCGTCAAGGACGTTCTCTACGAAGGGAGGTCGAAGTTCCAGCGGATCGAGATCATCCGCAACAAGGACTACGGCCGAGTGCTCCTCCTCGACGGGCTCGTCCAGACGACCGAGCGGGACGAGTTCTATTACCACGAAATGCTCGTCCACCCGGCCATGGCCTCGCATCCGAGGCCCGCGAAAGTCCTGATCATCGGCGGGGGAGACGGCGGGGCGCTCCGCGAGGTGCTCAAGCACCCGGTAAAAAAAGCGTGGCTCGTCGAGATCGACGGCCAGGTCATCGAAGCCTGCCGCGACCACTTCCCCTGGCTGAGGAAGACGTTCAGGGACGGCCGGGCCGAGCTCGTCGTCGCCGACGGCAACGTCTTCATCGACAAGGTCCGGGAGACGTTCGACGTCATCCTGGTCGATTCTTCGGACCCGGTCGGCCCGTCCACGGTCCTCCACCAGGAGGCGTTCTACCGGAAATTGAAGTCCAAGCTCAACCCCGGCGGCATCATCGCCGCCCAGGCGGGCTCGCTCATGCTCCACCTGGATTCGCACGCGAGGAAGAGCGTTTTTCTGAAGAAGATCTTCCGTCATTCCCCCCTCTATCTCGGTCCCGTGCCCACCTATCCGGTCGGCATGTGGTGCTACAACTTCCTGTCGGACGAAGTGGATCCGGCCAAGATCAGGACGCTTTACATCCCCGACGGACTGCGCTATTTCAACCCCGACGTCTTCCGGGCCGCCTTCGCCCTGCCGAATTTCCTGGCGGAGAAGCTGGCCAAGGCGAAATAGGAGGTTCTTTTCCCGAAATCAGGGGAAGAACCAAAAAGAGGATTCAGCCGTTCAATTTGCCCGCGGCCTGCCGCTCGTTGAGGGCGGCGAGCATGTCCACGGTCATCGCGGCCAGGTCATAGCCGGGCTTCCATCCCCATTCGGCGCGGGCCGCTGAATCGTCGACCGAGGCCGGCCAGGAGTCGGCGATGGCCTGGCGGAAATCCGGCTCGTAGCGGCATTCGAAAGACGGAATATGCTTGCGGATCTCGGCGGCCAGCTCCCCGGCCGAGAAGCTCATGGCCGTTACGTTGAAATTCGAATGATGCTTGAGCCCGCCGGAGTCCGCCTCCATGAGGTCGAGCGTGCACTTGATGCAGTCGGGCATGTACATCATCGGGAGCCGCGTGTCCTCGCGCAGGAAACAGGCATAACGGCCGTCCTTGACGGCCTCGTAGTAAATAGCTACGGCGTAATCCGTCGTGCCGCCGCCGGGCAAAGTCTGGTGGCTGATGATCCCGGGATACCGGCAGCCCCGGACGTCGAGGCCGTATTTCCGGACGTAATAATCGCAGAGATGTTCACCGGCGACTTTGGTCACCCCGTAGATCGTCCGCGGATCGAGGACCGTGTCCTGAGGGGCGTTTTCCCGCGGCGTGGCCGGCCCGAATACGGCGATGGAGCTCGGCGAAAAAACCTTAGTCAGGCCGCGGGCGCGGGCGACTTCGAGGACGTTGTAGAGCCCGTTCATGTTGACGTCCCAGGCCTTCTGGGGTTTCTTTTCGCCGGTAGCCGAGAGCAGGGCGGCCAGGTGGTAGACCGTGTCGACGGCGTATTTCCCGACAAGTCCGTCGATGGACTTGGCGTCGGTCACGTCGAGCAGTTCGAAGGGCCCGGCTTCGGCCAGGGAGGCCGGCGGCCGGAAGAGGTCGGTGACGACGACGTTATCGCGGCCGTGCTTTTTCCGCAGGGCTTGGGCCAGCTCGGACCCGATCTGTCCGGCCGCTCCCGTCATCAGGATACGTTTCGTGTCTTTGGCCATCGGGGTCGTCTCCGCATGGGTGATGGTCGTAAAATAGAAAGATATTTATAACACAGGTGAGGGTAAAGTCAAAGAAGGACTGTCCCCTCAAAAGGGGACAGTCCCTCTTGTCTTAAAGGCCAACTTCGGCTAAAGTTGTAGGGTTCATCATGCATCCGCACCTTGATCATCAATCCGAGGAGGCATTCCCATGTCCATCAGCCTGACCGGGACCGGTCTGACCGTCGAAAAAATCGTCCAGGTGGCTCGTGGCGGCGAGCCCGTCACCCTCGCGCCCGAGGCCAGGAAACGCATCGAAAAATGCCGGACCCTGCTCGAGGACAAGATCCAGAAAAAAGAGATCATGTACGGCGTTAATACCGGCATCGGCGAGCTGGCCAACGTCGTCCTGACCCAGGACCAGGTCGAGCAATACCAGCGTTATATCATCTACAGCCATGCCGCGGGCTACGGGAAACCGATGCCCGAGGACGTCGTCCGGGCGGCCATCCTCAGCCGGATCAGTTGCCACTGCCACGGCCACTCGGGCCTCCGTCCGGTCGTCACGGAAACCCTCGTCGAGCTCCTCAACAAGGGCGTGACGCCGGTCATGTGCGAGAAAGGCTCGGTCGGCGCCTGCGGCGACCTGTCGCCGATGGCCCAGATGGCCCTCGTCCCCATGGGCGAAGGAGAGGCCTTCTACAAGGGCGAGCGCCTGCCCGGCGCCGAGGCCCTCAAACGGGCCGGCATCACCCCCATCGTCCTCCACGCCCGCGATGGCCTGGCCATGATCAACGGCTCTAATGTCATCGCCGGGATGTCCGCCTTGATCGTCCACGACGTCCACCGCTGGCTCAAGATGTCCGAGATCGCCGCGGCCATGACCCTCGAGGTCCTCAACGCCAACATGAAGGCCTACGACGAAAGGGTCCACAAAACCCGCGGCTATCCCGGCGCCCTGGAGTCCGCCGCGAATATCCGACGCCTGACCGAGGGGAGCGAGCTCCTGGCCCAGCCCGGGAAAAAGATCCAAGACGCCTACAGCCTCCGCAGCACGCCCCAGGTCGTCGGGGCCGTCCGCGATTCCCTCAAGTGGGCCAGGTATATGGTCGAGATCGAGCTCAACGGCGCCGCGGACAATCCCATCTTCTTCCCCGATGAAGATCTCGTCCTGACCGGCGCCAACTTCCAGGCTATGCCCATGGCCCTTCCCCTCGAGCTCCTAGGCACTGCCGTGACGACGATAGCCGTTCTCTCGGAGCGGCGCCACAACCGGCTGATGAACCCGCACCTGAGCGCCGGCCTGCCCGCCTTCCTGACCAAGGGCGCGGGCATGTTCTCGGGCTTGATGCTGACGCAGTACACGGCCGGCGCTCTCGTCTGCGAGAACCGCATCCTGTCCCATCCGGCGGCCACGGGCTCCATCCCGGCCGCGGCCGACCAGGAGGATTTCGTCAGCATGGGCATGACCACGGCTCTCAAGACACGCCAGATCATCGACAACGCCCAGGCCGTGCTGGCCATCGAGCTCATGGCTGGGGCCCAGGCCATCGATTTCCGCGCTCCCCATAAGCCTAGCAAGGGGATCCAGGCCGCCCATGACGTCATCCGCAAGTACGTCGGCCACCTCGAGGAGGACCGGCCCCTTTACAACGACATCAACACTCTCAAGGAGGTCGTCGCGTCCGGGGAGATCCTGGACGCCGTCGAACGTGCCGTCGGGACCCTGGCGTGACGCCGTGGGCCTGCGCATCGCTCTCGTGACGGGCGCCGCCCGCGGCATGGGCCGGGCCATCGCGTTGCGGCTGGCCGAGGACGTTTCCGGAGTCGCCGTTCATTATCTCACGCGCCGAGACGAGGCCCAGGAGCTGGCCGCCGCCATCCGCGAGAAGGGCAAGCTGAGCGCCGTCTTTAAGGCCGACCTGACCAAGAAAGTCCAGGCCGCCGGCCTCATCAAGAAGGTCGAGGAGCGTTTCGCCCGCATCGACATCCTCGTCAACAACGTCGGGCCGTTCCTCGTCAAGCCCTGGGACCAACTCGAGGTCGCCGACTGGGAACGCGTCCTCCGCGGCAACCTCTTCGGGTCCTATTTCTGCGCCAAGGCCGCCCTCGCCGGGATGCGCAAACGGAAGTGGGGGCGGATCGTCAACATCGGCTACAGCCGGGCCGAACGCCTCGGGGCGTTCCCGACGATCGCGCCCTACGCCGTGGCCAAGATGGGCTTGCTGGTGCTGACCCGGACGGCGGCGGTTTCCGAGGTCGCGAACGGCATCACCGTCAACATGGTTTCGCCGGGCCTCATCAAGGGCGGGGCCCTGCCCCACGCCCGCGATCTCTCCGAGTCCCAGCTGGGGACGTTCGAGGACGTCGCCGAGGCCGTGTCCTTCTTCGCTTCGGACAAGGCGGCCGCCGTCACCGGGGCCAACCTGATCGTCGCCGGAACCTGGAAGATGTGAAGGGGGAGCGCCATGAAGAAATGGATCTGGTTGATCGCGGCCATGCCGCTCGCCTTCGCCGCCGTCCAGACCATCCAGCACGAGACCAGGACGCTCAACATCGAGATCCCCGTCCGCGTCTTCAAGGGCACCGCATTCGTCGACACGCTGATGCTCGACGATTTCCAAGTCTGGGATAACGGCCAGCCGCAGAAGCTCGAAGCCGTCTACCTCGTCAAGAAAACGAACATCGAGCGCCGCGAGGAGGCCCGGACTTTCGCCCCCCGGGTGGCCCGCCATTTTACGCTCATCTTCGAGATGAGCGAGTTCGACCCCCGGCTCGACGAGGGCCTCGAATATTTCATGAATAACGTGCTCATCCCGGGCGACAGCCTCGTCGTGGTAACGCCCATGAAGACATATCGGATGAGGACGGAGGCCTCGTTCGGCCAGGAGCGTTCACAGGTCCTGAAGAGGCTCGTCGGCCTCGTCCGCCGCGACATCCTTATCGGCAATTCCGAGTACCGGTCCCTCCTCGAGGACCTGAAAGGCATAGCCCGGAACCTGGCCGGGTCCATCAGCGGGGGCGCCTCGTCCATCGAAGGCCTGTTCTCCGGAGGGTCCTTCGAAGAGCAGCTCCAAAACTACGCGGCCAACCTGAGCCGGTTCGAGGCCCTGCGCCAGGTCGACGAGAAGAAATTCCTCGAATTCGCCCGCTATCTCAAAACCATCGAGGGGCAGAAGGATGTCTTCCTATTCTACCAAAGGGAGTTCGTCCCCAATCTCGATCCCAAGATCATGAACCAGTTCCTGGGCCTCTATAACAGCCGGGTCGACATCGTCCTCAGCGTCATGAACCTCTTCGATTTTTCCAAGCGGGACACGACGTTCGACGTCGAGGCCGTCAAGAGGGCCTTCTCCGACGCGTCCACAGCTATCCACTTCCTCTTCCTGACCTCCCAGGCGGAAGCGGCCCCCGGCATCGTCATGGAGGAGCGGACGGAGGACGTCTTCGAGCCTTTTCGGGAAATGGCCCGGGCCACGGGCGGTTTTTCCGAGGTCTCGGCGAATTTCGAGTTTATCATGAAGTCGGCCGCGGCGGCCCTGGAGAACTATTATCTCCTCTATTACACGCCCGTGGATTATAAGGCCGACGGTTCCTTCCATGAGCTCAAGGTCAAGGTCAAGAGCGGCGGCTACCGACTGACCCACCGCTCCGGCTACATCGCCGATTGACATATCCGCGCCAACGGGGTAAATTCAAACAGGACCGACATCGAGGGGAGGACAACCATGGCTATTTATATTTGGATCGCCGTTGTCGTCATCATTATTTTTCTGTCCGGGGTCCGCGTCATCCGGCCGACGCACCGCGGGCTCGTCGAGCGCCTCGGGAGATATAACCGGTTCGTCAGGGCCGGCTTCCAGTGGGTCATGCCTATCGTCGAGACGCTCCACAGCGTCAATATCACCGAGCAGATGGTCGACGCGGCGCCCCAGGAGATCATCACCTACGACAACCTCAACGCCCGGGTCGACGCCCAGGTCTACTTCAAGGTCAAGGACGACGAGGGGAGCGTCAAGGCCTCGCAGTACAACGTCAACAATTACCAGTGGCAGATCGTCAACCTGGCCAGGACGACCCTGCGCAATATCATCGGCACGCTGACCCTGAAATCGGCCAACAGCGAGCGGGGCAAGATCAACGAGGAGCTCCTCAAGACCCTGTCCACCGAAACGGCCCGCTGGGGGATCGACATCGTCCGGACCGAGCTCAAGGAGATCGACCCGCCCAAAGACGTTCAGGAGACGATGAACAAGGTCGTCAAGGCCGAGAACGAGAAGGTCGCCGCCGTCGATTTCGCCACGGCCCGGGAGACGGTCGCCGACGGCGAGCGCCGGGCCGAGATAAAGAAGGCCGACGGCGTGCGTCAGGCCAAGATCCTCGAGGCCCAGGGCGAGGCCGAGGCCATCCGTCTGGTCAACGAGGCCGCCGAGAAATACTTCGTCGGCAACGCCCAGATCCTGCGCCGGCTCCAGGCCTTGGAGACCGCGCTTCAGTCCAACGCCAAGATCATCGTCCCGTCGGACAAGGATCTGGTCAACGTCATCGGCGAAATGGCGGGAATCATCCCCCTGAAGCGGGAGTAGCGGACTCAGCTGCTCTTGACGAGGACGATCTGCACCTTCCGGATCTTTCCGTTCTGGTCGACCGTCAGCGTCACCGTGCTTCCGATCTTGTAGCCGTCGAGAGCGTTGTAGAGGTCGTCGTAGGACGCGATCTTCATATCGTCGATCCCGACAACGATGTCCCGGATGAACAGCCGGCCCCGGTTGTCGCGGCTGAGCCCGCGCAATCCCGCATCGTAGGCCGGACCGTCGCGGGGGACCTCGCGAATGACGGCCCCCCGGACCCCGGCCCGGCGCGCGTATTCGTCATCGACAAACTTCACGCCGAGGTCCGGCTCGGTGACCTTTCCGAACTGGATGATCTGGGGCACGATCTTTCGGATCGTGTCCACGGGGACGGCGAACCCGACCCCGCTCGATGTCCCCGACGAGCTGGCGATCATCGTGTTCATGCCGATGAGCTCGCCGGCCGAGTCGAGGAGCGGCCCGCCCGAATTCCCGGGGTTGATCGAAGCGTCGGTCTGGATCATTTCGCGGATCGTGACGCCGCCGGCGCCGGGCATGCTCCGCCCCAGGGCGCTGACGATCCCCTTGGTTACGGTGTGGTCGAAGCCGAAGGGATTGCCGATGGCGATGACCTTCTGCCCGACTTGGAGGTCGCCGGAGGCCCCGATCCTGACCGGGGTCAGGTCCACAACCTTCTCGCCGAGTTTGAGGACGGCGATGTCCTTGTTCGGATCGCGGCCGACGAGCTTGGCCTCGACCTGCTTCTGGTTCGGCAGGCTGACCATGAACTTGTCGCCCTCCTCGATGACATGGAAGTTGGTGACGATATGGCCTTGGTCATCCCAGACGAAACCGGAACCGCTGCCCCGCGGCACGGGCTGGTCGGACGAGTAGAAGAAGTCCCGCACGTACTGGAGATTGGTGATGAAGACGACGGAGTTCTTGGTCTTGCCGACGATGTCGATCGTGTTCCTCTCGTCTTCGGTCAACTGGGCGTTGGCCGGATCGGCGCCGGCGTAGAGCGCCAGGCCGAGAGCGATCGCGGCCAGGATGAGCGTCTTATTCGAACTCGTTTGCATGGGCTTCACTCCCTGCCGCTATTATATCACTCCTACTTTGGCCGTGGGGTCCGGTTTTGCGAATTCCTTCGAACATGGTATATTTTCCTCTGGGAAGAGGTCACCATGAACATCCAACTGACAAAGCAACAGCTGGCCGGCCTGGTCAAGCTCGTCTACCTCGGCAACCGGATGGCCAACGACTGGCGGACGGACGACGTCATCGAGGAATACGACGAGATCGAGAGCCTCGTCCTGGCCGCCGCTCAGAAGCAAGGCCTCGGGGATTACGCCGATTTCGACGAGGAGACCAAGAAGGCCATCCCCTCCGGCGAGCTCGAGGAGAAGATGACCGAGACGGTCGATTTCTATAATGACAACTGCTTTTGGGACCAGCTTATCTACCGCATGGCCGATCGCGAATACGTCCGCAAGTTCGGGGAAGCGGCCCTGGAGGAGCTTTACACGGAGAAGGGCATAGAGCGGGAACGGCCGCTGATCGAGAAGTACGAGAAGGAATTCAACGAGCACGGCCTTGACCGGCTCGAACTCCGTCGCGACAACTGAAAAAAAGATGAGACATGTCGAACAGTCATGAGGATGTTTTGGGTCAGTTGCGGCGCTGTCCCGCAAGACGGTCGGCCTGTCATCGGCGTTGTCTCCCGGCTTTCCGCCGTCACAGATGAGACCCAAAAAACATCTATGGGTGTCGACGGCCGATAGTTGAAGGGCATGAACGAAGAACCCTGCACCCTGGACGGAGACCAGGACAAGAAGCAAAGCCACGGTGGCCAGAGCCGCGCGACCTCTGCCGAGCCTCCTGTTGAAACCGCAGCGGCCTCGCTGTCGTTCCTTCGTTCGACGGAGCTGACGAAAACGCACCATGGGCCTTCCTGGTTGATCATTATAGGACAGCCGCAATAACATCGCAGACCGAAGAAGCGCGCCGGACCTCCGCTCGTGCTGGGTTATGATATACTCCGAGATGATGATTCCTCCTGGCGGCCGTTCGGGTGAACGTGCTCAGATGCGAAGAGGGGATCAAGAAAGGAGTTTGAGAAAATGAAGATCATGAGCTCTGGCCATCGGATCCTATTGGTGTCGGTTCTTTTATTCCTGGTCTCCCGGCTGAGCTTCCCTTGTACGTCTATCATCGTCACCAAGGGGGCCTCGGCCGATGGATCGGTCATCATCACGTATTCCTGTGATGGAGAATTTCTCCCCAGGTTCCGGCTTTATCCAGCAGCCGACCATGGAGTCGGGGAAAAAGTTGAAATCACGGGATTCCGAGGTAAACGTGGCGAGATCCCTGAGGTTGCTCATACTTATAAAGTCCTTGATCTGATGAACGAATTTCAGGTGGCCATCGGCGAGACGACCTTTGACGGTTGCCCGGAGCTCATCAACCCGGGCGGCTTGCTGAATTACCCTCAGTTAATGGTTCTGGCGCTGCAGCGGGCTAAGACAGCCCGAGAAACCATCAAGGTCATGACTGACCTGGTCGGGGAATACGGTTATGGAAGCAGCGGAGAATCTTTTTCCATCGCCGATAAAGACGAAGCCTGGATCATGGAGATGATCGGGACGGGCAAAGGCGGGCACGGCGCGATCTGGGTTGCCCAGAGAATTCCGGATGGCATGATCTGCGCTCATGCCAACATGTCCCGGATAGGTGAATTTCCTCTCCATGACCCTGACAACTGCCTTTATTCCGAAAATGTTATCTCTTTTGCCGTAGAGAAAGGTTATTACAATCCAAAGAGCGGCCCCTTCAATTTTTCCCTGGTCTATAACCCTCCGACCGAGCAACAGGTCAGATATTCGGCCCGGAGAGTCTGGAGTATTTTTCGGCGCGCGGCACCATCTCTGAACCTTTCTCCGGACTTCAGCTCCTCGGTCAAAAATGCTAAACATTATCCTCTCTGGATCAAGCCGGACAGCAAGCTATCTGTTCGTGATGTCATGGCCCTCCACCGGGATCATTATGAAGGAACTTCCTTTGATATGACCAAAGATTTGACAGCCGGTCCTTTTGGAGCGCCGGATCGCTGGCGGCCTATCACCTGGAAAGCGGATGGCAAGGATTATTCCTGGGAACGACCGATCTCCACCCAGCAAGTGGCTTTTATTTTTGTCTCTCAGTCGAGGTCTTTTGTCCCGGACGCTGTGGGTGGTATCTACTGGTACGGAATGGATAATCCCTTTACCAATTTCTTTGTTCCGCTTTATACCAGCATAACAGATATCCCAGAAGCTTACACCAAGGGTTCCATGCAAGCTTTTAGCCGCGATTCCGCCTGGTGGACATTCAATTTTGTCGCCAACTATGCCAACTTACGCTACAGTGACATGATTCAGGATATTCAGAAAGTCCAGAAGGAAATCGAGGACCTGGAGTTCAACGTTCAACCGGCCATTGAACAGGCCGCCCTGAATTTAATGGGTTCCGACCCGCAGACGATCCCGGTCTTTCTGACGCGTTATTGCCTTTCTAATGCCCAGATGAACTTGGACCGCTGGTGGAAACTGGCTGATTTTCTCATAACCAAATATAACGATGGCTATGTTCATGGTGAGCAAGGTCGTCCGCGAGAGATCGGCTATCCCGAAAAATGGCTGCGTGAGGAAATCAAGAAAAATCCTGAAAAGTTTGCCCTTAAGGAAAAACAGAAAACGGATAAAGAGCTTTAAGTGAACATCAATAGATTCAATATGGGGGCCACAGCGGCGATCATCACCACGGAAAACGGCGGCGGGGACAAGTCCCTCTGGTTCGGGTACAACTACGGCTTCCAGTGGACGTCGGAAGGCCCCTGTCGCATTCACGAGGAGAGCTACGGCCTGTGGTCGCCGCTCGGCGAGAAGAAATACTACAGGCCTCTGAAGTAGGGACCGATTCGTCCCCGCACGGGCGGCGGCCGCGGCTTGGACTGATCGCGATTGGGGAAATCCCGGGGGACATCCCGGGGACATCTGCCTCCGGTACGTGTCCCCGACCTCCGGAGAGCTTCCTTAGATGGAGAGCTTTATCAGTCTTGCCTGGGAATCACGCAAACGAAAACCAGCGGCTCTCGGCCGGTGTCAAGGGACGAGCCTTCGGCTCGCCACTCGCCCGTGGCTTATATCCACGGGCGAGTACGGCGGAAGTGGACCCCCGGGCAAGCCCGGGGTCCCGGCCGCTGTTGACGAATTGATGAAGCGTTCCAGCCGGGATGTAAGCCACATGCCCCGGACCGACCGGGAAGGTCTCCCCCTCGTGAAACACCTCGCCGCTTCCCGCGTAGACGAACACCTCGTGTTCGTAAGGATGGCTGTCGGATCTTTCCTTTTGCCCTTACGCCTCGCCGTGTCCAGTCACATCCTCCCTGGGATTCCTGCCCCTCTTGGGAGTCATGTTGAGCCGGCGTTCAACTTTTCGATGACAAACGTTACGGCAAGGCCTGGATTCTGTCAAGCCGCTGAACAAGTTCAGATGCATGGGAAACGCTTGGGGTCATATGGTGGCGCCATGTATCGGATCCATTCGCGTTCTTGACAATGCTCAACGGTCGGCGATATCCTCAGGACCAGTGTTGTAGGAAGTGCCGACTTCGAGGCCTCCGGCGCCTCGCCCGTCAGGCGTCAAGCATGGCGCCGGCCCGGGGTTAGCGTTTCCGATATCTCTGGCAACGAGGAGTGAGCGTGAGCAATTTAATACCAGCGGTCATCAGATCCAAGGCTGAGGCGTCGGCCGCTTCGCTGTGGGTTATCCACTACTTCACGGCATGTGGATTCCTGGAATTGTTTCCCTGGGTCGGGTCGGGCTACGACATGGAGAGGTTCGGGATCTTGGCCGTGGCGACGCCCAGGCACGCCGATGTCTTTATCGTGGCGGGATATGTCACGCAGAAGGCGGTCCGACGCATCCAAAGGATCTATGATCAGATGCCGTCGCCCAAATATGTCATGGCTCTGGGGAGCTGTCCCATGACGGGGGGCATGTATTGGGACTCCTACGCGACCGTCAAACGGATCGACAAATATATCCCCGTCGATCTGTGGGTTCTGGGCTGTCCCCCGAAACCGGAGAACATCGGTCATGGGATCGTGATGGCGATGAACGCCATCAAGGGGGGATTTGGTGGCCACTGAGATGCTCGATGACATCATCGCCGACGTTCGATCCCGATTCGGAGAGTCCATTCTCCATGTCCTGCCGGAGGAGAGGAGGGCCACCTTCACGGTGACACGGCCCGTCTCTCATGAGGTGCTATCGCGGCTCAAAGCCATGGGTTTCGATCACCTGTCGGACGTGAGCGGCGTCGATTACATCGCCGACGGCGAATTCGAGATCAATTATCATCTTTGGTCTCACGCCAGGAAAGTGAGGGTCACCCAGAAGGTGAGGATCGCCCGAGAGTCTCCCTTGATAGAGTCCGTCGTCGATCTGTGGCCGGGGGCGCAGATCCATGAGCGGGAGGCGCATGAGCTTTTCGGCATAACCTTCGAGGGCAATCCCGACCTTTCGCCGCTGTTCCTCGAGGACTGGACGGAAATCCCGCCCTTCAGGAAAGATTTCGACACACGCGAGTATGTGAAGAAGCAATACGATGACGACAAGTGATCCGGAAGAAAACATCATCAGCTTCATGACCATACCCTTCGGCCCCCAGCACCCGGCTTCGGGGCACTTCCATGCGATGATCAAGTGCGACGGGGAAAACGTCACCGAGCTGACGCCTCATCCGGGGTATCTTCACCGCGGATTCGAAAAGCTCATGGAGTACAGGACGCATGTCCAGAATACCATGCTGTCTGACCGGGTCTGCATCCTGGACCCCCTGGCCAATGAGATGGGCTATGTCAACGTGGCGGAAAAAGCGGCCGGGATCGAAGCGCCGGAACGGGGCAAATTCATCCGGGCCATCATGGCGGAACTGGGCAGGATTCTCAGCCATTTGACTTGGGTCGGTGTCATCTCGTATGCCGTCGGGTTGGAGAGTGGAGCCAAGATCGCCTGGGGCGATCGGGAAAAGATCATCCGCCTCAATGAGATCATCACCGGGGGGAGGATCTATCCCTGTTATTTCATGCCCGGAGGCGTCAGAAGGGACTTATCCCGAGAGCATGCCGATGGCATGGCCAGGGTATTGGATTACATGGAAGAAAAGCTGAAGCTTTATGATGACCTGGTCTTCTACAATACCACCTTCATGAGCAGGCTGGAGAATGTCGGCACTTTGAGCCGTGAAGACGCTGTCGCCCTGGGCGCCACCGGCCCCAATCTCAGGGCGAGCGGAGTGAGCACCGACGTGAGAAAAGACGAGCCGTATGATGCCTATCCCTACATCGATCTGGAAGTTGTCACAGGGGAAAAAGGAGACGCCTATTCCCGAGCCTTGTGCCGAAGGGGAGAGATCATCGCCAGCCTATCGATCATCAGGCAATTGCTGGCGAAGATGCCGGCCGGTGATTTCAAGGTCAAGTGGCCGATGACAAAGAAGGTTCCCGGCGGAGAGGCCTATTTCTGCTGTGAAGCCGCCCGCGGGGAGATGTGCTTCCACATGGTGAGCGATGGATCCGATAAACCCTATCGGGTGAAGATCAGAGGCCCGAGCTTTTCCCATGCTCTAGCCATATTCCCTCGTCTGGTCAGGGGAGCGCAGCTCGCCGATGTTCCGGCGGTCTATTGGAGCTTGGACCCTTGCCCGGCTGATATGGACAGGTAAATGAGCCTTATTAGACCACTGACTCTGTTCGGGAATCTGTTCAGGAAGCCGATGACTCTGCGGTTTCCCTTTGAGTCCCTGCCGCCCGTGGAAGGATATCGGGGCCGGCAGGTCTTGGATCTGGAGAAATGCTCGGGCTGCCCCGTCTGCTCCATGGTTTGTCCCAATCTCGCCATCGAGCTCGTGGAATTCCAAGGGAAAAAGTATCCCCAGATCCACTTGGGAAAGTGCTGTTTCTGCGGGCTCTGTGTCGAGTTTTGTCCCAGGGGCGCGCTGCAGATGACGCACGAGGCCATGATCACGATCATGGACACGAGAGAGGCCGTTTACAATCCCGCGAAGCTGAGTCAGCCGGCGAAATAGCCCATCGCCCGCTCACTCCCCGAGTCCGGCGGTTCCCTGCATTCCGACGCCGGAGGGATGTCTTGACAATTCCCGGACGGATTCATATAGTGAGGTCTCGGCGAGAGCCAACATACCCGCTCCCGATTTCCCGCTTTGGACCGAGCCCCATTCCTCTAAGGAGGCCGTGCCAGTGGATAAAAAGACGATCCTGAAGGACGGGACCCAGGTCGCGATCCGCAGGTTTCGGTCCGGCGACATCGACAAGCTGATGAGGTTCTACAGGTCCCTGCCCCTCGAGGACAGGAAGTACCTCAAGTTCGACGTGACGAAGAAAAGAATCGTCCTCCAGCGGATCCGGAAGTTGGAGGCGGGCGAGATGGCCCGCATCGTCGCCCTTCACAAGGGCCGGATCATCGCCGACGGTGTGCTCGAATTCTCGGCGGACCAATGGAGCCGGCACCAAGCCGAGATCCTCCTGATCATCGCCCCTTCCTTCCGGCAGAAAGGGTTGGGGACGCTCATGATCCGGGAGCTTTTCTGCAGGGCCCTCCAGAAAAAGGTCGAGGTCATCGTCGCCCGCATGATGGGACCCCAGGTTGGTTCCCAGAAGATCTTCCACAAGCTCGGCTTCCGCGAGCAGGGCCTCCTGTCCGAACACGTCAAGGACAGCGAGGGCGCGGCCCAGGACCTGATCATCATGGCCTGCGATGTCAAAGACCTGATGAAGGAGCTGGAGCTCCTATACCAGTATGAGGACTGGCAGCGTTGCCGGTGACCAACCGGGACAAGCCTGTCGAACCAGGATGTGACCCGTCCATTTTTTTGTTGACTTTGACCACGAATGGTAGTTATGTTATTCCCTTTTGATGTGACCGATATGAACAAGGGTCAAGGAAGAGTTTATCGACGGAAGGGTTTTTCCATGATTTCCGGATATGATGGACGGTAGTGCCGAACGATGAAAACTCCAGTGAAACGAATCTTGTCAGGCGATCATCATATGAGCGGGAGTGAGGCGTGCGCGGAAGGGGCCCTCTCCGCCGGATGTGGCTTTTTGGCGGCTTACCCCCTTGTCCCGGCCCTTGAAATCCTAAAAAGATTCGCCGCGCGGTTCCATGATTTTGGCGCCGTCTATATCCAGATGGAAGATGAAATCGCGGCTCTGGCCGCCGTTCTGGGGGCCGCCTGGACCGGCCGGAAGGCCATGACCGTGACATCCGGCCCGGGGTTTTCGTTGATGATGGAGCATGTCGGATTAGGGGTCATGTTGGAAACGCCTTGCGTCATTGTGGATGTCCAAAGATGGGGTCCCTCGGAGGGCATACCGAACAAGCCCGGCCAGGGGGACATGATGCAGGCGAGATGGGGATCGCATGGAGATTACGAGATCATCGCCCTGGCCCCCAACTCGCCCCAGGAGATGTTCGATCTGACGGTGAAAGCGTTCAATCTGTCCGAAGAGTATCGCACACCCGTAATGATCATGACCGATGAATCCGTGGCCCACATGAAAGAAAAAATGACGATCCCCCCGACCGCGGACATCAAGCTCAAACGGAGAAAGTATTATCAGGGCCCCAAAAATAAGTATCTGCCGTTCAATTGGGGGAAGGATTTTGTTCCAGAGATGGTGGATGTCGGCCAGGGATATAAGTTCCACGTCACCGGGTTGACGCATAATCAAAAGGGATATCCCGTCATCAATGCCGAAACGCAGGAACTCAACGTCCATTCGATCCTGAACAAGATCCGGCTTCATTCGGATCGCATCGCCGAGTTTGACGAAAAAGACACGCAGGATGCCGATGTCGTCGTGGTGTCCTACGGGATCACCTCGAGGGATGCCGCCAAGGCCGTGGAGAAAGCGAAAGCCCAGGGGAAAAGGGTCGGGACGTTCCGGCTCATCACGGTCTGGCCGTTTCCCGAGAAGCGCATCGCCGAACTGGCTAAGACGGCCAAAGCGTTCGTCGTTCCGGAAATGAACTATGGTCAGATTTTTTATGAGATAGAACGATGCGCCCGGGGGAAGGCGGACACGCATTTCGTCTTCCATGAGAGGTCGCGGGACAACGGCGTCGCCCGCATCCTTGAGGCCATCGATCGAGCTTTCAAAGAGTCAAGGGCATCATGAACACCTTAGAGAGCATGACGAAACAAGACGGCCATCCGATCGAGCCATTGTTGCGGATGGATCGGATTCCCCATATCTGGTGCCCGGGATGCGGCATCGGGACGACCTTGAACGCCTTCGTCGCGGCGGTCAATAAGCTGGACGTCGACCGGGACAAGCTGTGCGTGGTGTCCGGTATCGGGTGTACGGGTCGCGTCGCCGGGTATATCAAACTCGACTCGTTCCATGTCTTGCACGGCCGGGCCATCCCGTTTGCCACGGGGATTAAATTGAGCCATCCCGAACTGAACGTGGTCGTTTTCTCGGGAGATGGGGACCTGGTCTCGATCGGAGGCAATCATTTTCTCCACGCGGCGAGACGCAACATCAACCTCACGGTCATTCTCGTGAACAACTTCATTTACGCGATGACCGGCGGGCAGGTCGCCCCCACCACGCCCGTCACGGCCTATACGACGACCTCGCCCTTCGGGAACTTCGAACCGCCGTCCAACATCCCTCAGCTGGCCGAAGCGGCCGGGGCGGTCTACGTCGCCCGATGGACGGCGCTGCATATCCGGCGGCTGACGAAATCCATCGTGGAGGCGTTCCGAAAGCCGGGCTTCGCCGTGGTGGAAGTCGTCTCCCCCTGTTCCATGTACTATTCGCGGCTCAACCGGATGGGGGAAGGCATCGATATGATGAAGTTCTATCACAAGAATTCCGTCATCAAGCACGGGGAACCCACGGAAAATCTCGACATCAAATTTCAAAAGCAGATCATCGTGGGAAAATTCGTCGACAGGGAACGACCCGCGATCCTGGGATCATCCGGCGGTCCGGATGCCGAGGCCGAGCCATGAGCCTAGTGCGAACACCGTATGACATCAAGAAGATCAAGGTGCCGCGAGGCGAGGTCCACATCGTCAAAGAACGCTGCAAAGGGTGCGGCTTTTGTATCGAGTATTGCCCGAACGGCGTTTTGGCGTTATCGGACGAGTACAATGAGAAGGGATATCACCCTCCCAAGGTCGTGAGCCCGGAAAAATGCCTGAGCTGCGCGTTGTGCGAGGTGCTTTGCCCCGACTTCGCCATATGGATCACGCTGCAGGGAGAAGTGGAGGCCAAAATTGGCGGCTAATCCTGAGGATGTTTTTACAGGATCCTATTATATCGATGGCGATGTCGCCTCCGCTTACGGAGCCCTCGCGGCCGGATGCAAGTTTCTCGGAGGCTATCCCATCACCCCCTCGACGGAGGCCGCGGAAGCGTTCGCCAAGAGGGCCCCGGAAGTGGGGGCCCTCTTCGTTCAGATGGAGGACGAGTTGGGCTCCATCGCCGCGGTGCTGGGAGCGTCCTGGTCGGGAAAAAAGGCGTTGACGATCACATCCGGCCCCGGCTTCTCCCTCATGATGGAGAATATCGGCTTCGGGGCCGCGATGGAAATCCCCTTCGTCATCATCAATGTCCAGCGCGGGGGGCCGTCGACGGGGATCCCGACGCGGACGGGCCAGGCCGATCTCATGCAGGCCCGATGGGGTTCGCACGGAGATTACGAGATCATCGCCCTGGCTCCCGATTCCCCTCAGGAGTGCTTCGATTTCACGGTCAAAGCGTTCAATCTGGCGGAGAGATACCGGGTTCCGGTCATGTTGATGGCCGATGAATGTGTCGGCCATATGACGGAAAAAGTCGTCGTGCCCCCGGCGTCGGAGATCGAGATCGAGAACCGAAAAACCTACAGCGGATCCCTCCAGAGATATCTTCCCTACAAGCGGGATAAGAGCCTTGTCCCCCTCTTCGCCAAGCCGGGGGACGGCCATGGATTGTACATCACCGGCCTGACGCATGATGAGCGGGGGCATCCGATCGGGGATCGCGATCTGCGAAGCTCCACGGCCCGCTTTTTGGTCGACAAGATCCGGCAGAACGCGTCGCAGATCATTGAATTGGAGGAAGACCGCCTGGAGGGTGCGGACGTCGTCGTCGTTTCGTTCGGGATCACCTCCCGGGTCGCGCTCAAGGCGGTGGAGTCGGCCAGAAGGCAGGGGATCAAGGTCGGGACCCTGAGGCTGAAGACCATCTGGCCGTTTCCGGAAGATAAGATCGCGGAGCTTTCCACACGCGTGAGGGGATTCGTCGTCCCGGAAATCAATTACGGGCAGATCGCTTTTGAGGTCGACCGGTGCAGCCACGGAAACGCCAACGTGATCCTGGTCCCTCACGCGGGGTCGTCCGTTCATCTTCCCGTGGATATCTTGGGCGCGATCAAACAGGTGGCCAAGGATACGAAACCCTATGCCTCGGTCGTTTCGTATAAAACTCATCTCGAAAGACAGATTTTTGGATAACGTCATGCAAGATATGGCCACCATGGATCGGCTCGTTGGGATCTTTTCTGACGGTTTCGGAAAAAGCAAATTCCCCCGATCAAAGATCTCTCTCGTCTCAGACGTCCTGTTGTCCCCCGAATCCGTAAGAAAGCTGGGGGTCGACTTTTTTCATACGGGCCGCGGCTACGCCATTCCGTTCGGCGCGGGATTGAAATTGGGGAATCTGGATCTCAAGGTCGTTGTTGTCGTCGGGGACCTCCTGACCCTCAGCGGCAATCATTTCCTGCATTCGGCGCGCGGCAATATGGATCTCGTTATCGTCTGTCTCAATCATTTTCTTTACAAAAAGGTCGGAGGGGAGGACCCGAAAGTCCGCTATTCCCAGGTTTCCCCCTTTTCCGGTGATGAAGAGCCGTTCAATATCCCTCATCTGGCGAAGTCCCTGGGGGCCGTCTACGTGGCGCGATGGACCCTGATGCACGCCGGCCAACTGGCGAATTCGCTCTCCGAAGCCATGCGCGCGAAGGGTTTTTCCGTGATCGAGGTGATCGCCCCCGGCGTGAACTATTTTCTGGGCCAACGCGGCGAACGGGACGTATCCGGGTTGCTCGAATATTATTATAAAAATTCCCAGGTCCGAAACGACGGGGACACGCAAAACGCCGGCATCGGACCGGACCAGAAGATCATCGTCGGGAGATTCGTTCACAAAGAAAGAGAGACGTTCATCGATTCCTACAATCGGCAGCTTGAGCAAGTCATGAAAAAGAAATTTCGGGCGTATCAATGAAAGAAATTCGATTTGCCGGGTTTGGCGGCCAGGGAATCATCCGGGCGGGCATCATTCTCGGGAAAGCCGTGTCGCTCTATGATCATAACTTTTCCACGATGAATCAGAGTTTCGGGCCCGAGGCCCGGGGCGGGGCGTGCAGCTCGACCCTGCTCGTATCGAACAAGAAGATCCTCTATCCCTACCTCACGAAGACGGACATTTTTGTCGCGATGTCCGCGGAAGCCTATCATAAGTTCAAAGGGGAGATCCGGAAAAACGGGCTGTTGATCTATGATGCCGATCTGGTCAAGCCGACGGGGAAGATGAAGGCTTTCCCGATCCCTGCGATAAGGTTCGCGGAGGAATTGGGGAACCGCATTTTCGCCAATCTTGTCATCCTCGGCTTCATCACGGCGGTCACCAAGATCGTATCCCTTGAAGCGATGAAGCAGGCGATCCCTGATTCCGTCCCTGAAAGATATATCGAAATCAACATGAAGGCCTTTGATCGAGGGTACGAGTACGGCCAAAAGATGCTCGCCGAGGCCGGCTCGGAGCAGGACCGAGAAGGAGTTCAGATCATGCCTTCGGACGCGAAGAAGAAATGAAAAAAATAGGCGTCTATATTTGCCATTGCGGCGGCAATATCTCTGAGGTGGTGGACGTCAAGAAGGTCGTTGCATTCGCGGAAAAGGAAGCCGACGTCGCGCTGGTCAGAGATCATGAACACATGTGTTCCGAGACGGGCCAAAAGCTCGTCATGGACGATATCGCCGGACACAAATTGGACAAGGTCGTCATCGCGGCGTGTTCTCCCCAATTTCAGGGCCCGACTTTCAAGGCGACCCTGGAGAAGGCCGGCCTGTCTCCCTACGTTCTGGAGATGGCCAACATCCGTGAGCAGTGCGCCTGGCCGCATTTCGATTTTCCGGCGGAGGCCACGGAGAAGGCTCAAGGGTTAGCCCGGATCGCCATCGCGAAAGCAAGGCTGGACGAGCCCTTGACCAAAAAGACCTTTCCCATCGGCAAACGGGTGCTTGTGGTAGGGGCCGGCGTGGCGGGGATCCAGGCCTCGCTCGATTTGGCTGACGCGGGATTTGATGTTCACCTTGTCGAGAGCAAACCCTCCATCGGAGGGAAAATGCTCCAGCTCTCCCGGACTTTTCCCACCGAGGATTGCGCGGCCTGTATCCTCTCGCCCAAGATGGCGGATGTCGGTGCCAATCCCAATATCCATCTCTGGGCCTATTCGGAAATCGAGGATATCCAGGGATACCTCGGCAACTACAAGGTCACGGTCAGGAAAAAGCCGACCTATGTCGATCCGGACAAATGCACGTGCTGCGGGGAATGTGTCGATGCGTGTCCCGTGGCCGTTCCCAAAGAACTGGATGAGGGACTTTCGACACGGAAGGCCATCTATCTGGCCTCTCCGATCGCTGTTCCCCACTCCTATGTCATCGATGATAAAACCTGCCTCGGAATATTCCCGTTAGCGTGCGGGAAATGTCAGGACGTCTGCGATCCCGGCGCGATCGATTTTGATGTGTATCCCGAGAGCATCACGTTCACGGTGGATACGATCGTTGTGGGCACGGGTTACGAGATTTTTGATGCCACGCAGAAGAAGGTTTATGGGTTTGGGAAGTATGAGAATGTGATCACCGCGCTGGATATGGAGAGAATGATCGTCTATGCGTCCGAGGGGAATCCCATGAGGCCGATGGGCAAGAAGATCGCCTTCATCCAATGTGTCGGGTCGAGGGACGAACAGGTCAAGAATGAGTACTGCTCAAGAATATGCTGCATGTATGCCGTTAAGCTCTCGCAATTGGTCAAGAGATCCGATCCCAAAAGAGACGTCTATGTTTTTTATACCGATCTCAGGGCCTATGGGAAAGGGTTTGAGGAATACTACAAACGGGGCCAGGCCGAAGGCGTCAAGTACATCCGGGGGCGGCCGGCCGAACTCATCGAGGATCCCCGGACAAAGAAGATCACGCTGAAGGTCGAGGACACGCTGACGCGGGATATCATCGAGTCGGAGTTCGACCTTGTCGTGCTTTCGGTGGGCTTGCGTCCCCATCCCGGCACGGAAAGGATCGCGAATCTCCTGAGACTCGCCAAGAGCCCGGATGGCTTTCTTCAGGAAGCCCATCCCAAGTTCAGACCCGTCGACACCCTGACCGATGGCGTGTTCCTGGCGGGGACCGTTCAGGGGCCTAAAGATATTCCCGATACGGTCGCCCAGGCCAGCGCGGCGTCTTCCCGGGCCATCAGGTTGATGAACAGGGGCGAGTACGACGTCGATCCCGTGATGGCCTTCGTTCATGAGGCATCCTGCGATGGATGCGGACTCTGTGTGGGGCAGTGCCCGACCAACGCCATCTCCCTCGCGTCTCGCGGTTCGAATGCGGGGCCCTCTCTCTCCGGGAAGGTCGCGGAAATCAATGAGGCCCTGTGCAAGGGATGCGGAAGCTGTATCGCCTCCTGCCCGAAGGATGCCCTGGATCTTCACTGTTATACGAACGACCAGCTGGCCGAAGAGATCAGGGCCGCGCTCGCGGCCAAAAAGGGCGGGGACGTCCGGGTCCTGGTCTTCGCGGATGATATGACCGGTTACCGGTTGGCCGATAACGTGGGGACGGCAAAAATGCCCTATGCCCTGGATTCCCGGATCATCAGAGTCCCCAGCTGCTGCAGGATCACACCCAAGCTGATGTTGCAGGCTTTCGCTCTGGGGGCGGACGGCATCCTGCTGTGCGAGAGCGAAGCGAAATCCAACCCCTATCCTCACAGCGTATCGACGATTAAATCGAATTTGGCCAAGGTCAAGGGTATCCTGGAAAATGAAAAGATCCATCGCGACCGGGTGCGCCTGGTCGAGTTTGTCACGGTGATGTTGGGTGGATTCGTCAAGAATATCAACGAGTTATCCAATTTTGTCCGGAAGCTGGGTCCCCTTTCGGCCGAGGAATCAGGGCGCCTGGGCCAGGACATGGACAAAAAGCTCTTCGGGTGAGGTCATGATCAAGAAGATCGCCATAACTTCGGAAAATGTGGATTTCCTGGAAAAGATCAGCAAGCTCAGCGATCAGGTCATCACGAAGTGTGATCAATGCGGGACATGTTCGGGAAGCTGCCCGATGGTCGGCGAGATGGACATCACCCCCGCGCAGCTGATGAGAATGGTCCTGCTCGGCCAAGAAGAGGTCATGGATTCGAAGGCGATGTGGATTTGCGCGTCATGTTTCGCCTGCACGGTCAGATGTCCGCGCGGCCTGGACGTGTCGAGAGTCGCCGAGGCGTTGAGGCAGATCACGCTGAGACAGGCTGTCGATCACATCGATCTGAACGACATCCCGGATTGCGAGATGAAGAGGCTTCCCCAAATCGCCCTGGTCAGCGCCGGCCGCAAGTTCACAGGATAGACAATGAGCCCCGCCAAGAACGACCCTCGCCAGAAATCGAAGGACTCTCCCGAAACGTCCCCGTTCTCGCCCGGGCTGAAAATACCTTATTTCCCGGGCTGCACGCTCAAGACAACGGCCAAGAATTTTGAGACGTCCGCTCTGGCCGTCGCGGAATTGCTGGGCATCGAATTGGTGGAGCTGCCCCGGTGGAATTGTTGCGGGACCGTGACGTCCCTGACCAGCGATGATCTCATCCACCACGTCGCCCCTGTCCGAAATCTCGTTCGCGTCGAAGAGATGAACGACAACGGGGCTGTGGACGAGGAAACCCGATTGGTCGCTCTGTGCACGATGTGTTTCAATGTTTTGAAAAGATCGAACCTGCGTGTCCTGGAAAAGCCGGAAGAGCTGGAAAAGATCAACAATTTCATGTATCTGGAAAAAGACTACCAGGGAAAAGTGCAGGTGGTGCACTTCTTGGAATTGTTGCGGGACCTCGGGTTCGCCAAAGTTAAAGAAAAGGTCCAGAAGACCCTTCGGGGACTGAAGGTTGCCCCTTATTACGGCTGTCTGTTGTTGCGGCCAAAAGAGATAGGGATAGACGACCCGGAAGACCCCACCATTCTGTCCGAACTTCTCGAGGCTCTCGGCGCGGAGCCGATCAACAACCCCTTCAAGACCCGATGCTGCGGCAGCTATCAGACGGTCCGCGACAGGCATGCCGTCGCCGAGCTGACCTACGACATCCTCGGTCGGGCCCGAAAGGAAGGCGCCGAGCTTGTCATAACGAGCTGTCCGCTCTGCATGTTCAACCTCGCGGATCGGCAGAAAGAAGTGGTGGAAAAACACCCCGGATTCGAGCCCATGCCGGTCTTGTATTTCACCCAGCTGATGGCGCTGGCCTTCGGATTGGAGGAGAATGCCTGCGGGTTCGATCAAAATTACGTGGACGCGCGACCCTTATTGAAGGGAAAAGCTCTGATAAAGTGAGGGATGACCATGGCGGAAAATAACGTCAGTGTGATGGATCGTGTGCGCGAGGCCGGCAGGGCCGTTATCACGGGCGTCGACGAGAAGGATATCGCGCACTGGGTCGAGATCAGTATCATGGGCAAGGCCTACAAGGTTCCCGCTGACCTGACGATCATGCAGGCGATCGAGTATGCCGGCTATCGATTGGTGCGGAGCTGCGGCTGCCGGGCCGGCTTTTGCGGCGCGTGCGCCACGGTGTATCGAAAAAAGGGGGAATACAAGCTCAAGAGCGCGATGGCTTGCCAGACAAGGGTCGAGGACGGGATGTATCTCGTCCAGATCCCTTTCTCGCCCGCGGAGAAGCCCCTGCCCGACATCAGGAAAGATCCCTATGAATCGTCCGTGCTGTTGAGATATTTTCCGGAGATCGCCCGATGCGTGAGCTGCAATACGTGCACGAAGAGCTGCCCCCAGGACCTGCAGGTCATGGATTATGTCCAGGCCGCTCTGAAAGGCGATTTCAAAGCCGTCGCCGAGGGCTCTTTCGAATGCATCCAGTGCGGGCTCTGCGCGCTCCGATGCCCGGCCGAGATCGTGCAATACCATATGGCCCAGTTCGCCAGGAGGATGTACGGGAAACACGGGTCTCCCAAGGAAAAGAATGCCGAGAAAAGGATCGGAGAATTGAAGCGGGGGAAATTCGATAAAGAGTTCGAGAGGGTCATGGCCCTGAGCCTGAACGAGCTCAAGACGATTTACACCGAGCAGCAGAAAGCCCGAGAAGTCTATTAAGGAGGCTCCCTTATGGCCGAGCTTAAATTTATCCGCGGATATCCGGAATATATGCGCGAGTCGATCAAGCTTGTGGAAGTCACGCGCCCGGGCCGGATCGGAAAACTCCTTCCCCAGATGACGCCCAAGGAACGGGAGGATATTCTCATTCTCTGTCATCCGGATTACGCCCCGGGCGGCAAGAGGACTCTCAAAATAGGACCCAACCGCGGGGACGTTTTCCCGAATGAAGTCGCGGATCTGCTCGAGGCCTATCCCCTGATCGACCCGGACAAGATCGATTTGAGCCGGGTGGACTATGAAACGGATATCCTGATCATCGGCGGCGGCCTCGGCGGAACCAGCGCGGCTCTTCTCGCCAATGACCATGGCATTCCCGCCGACAGGATCTTGCTGACGAATAAGCTGCGCCATGGGGACGCGAATTCCATGATGGCCCAGGGGGGGACCCAGGCCGCGGACAGGCCTGCGGATTCGCCGGTCATCCATTATATCGATGTGATGGGCGGCGGGCATTTCACGAACAAACCCGATGTTGTGAGAAGGCTCGTGGAGGATGCTCCGGGCGTGATCCATTGGCTCGAGGATTTTGGCGCGATATTTGACAAGGACGAGAAGGGAGACTTTGTCGAGTTGACGGGCGGCGGCACTTCGAGAAAGCGATTGCATGCTTGTACCGATTATACGGGCTTGGAGGAGCTCCGGGTCCTGAGGGACGAGTTCCGGAATCGCAAGATCCCCGTCCTCGAATTTTATCCCGCGGTGGAACTCCTCACCGACGAGGAGAATAAGGTCGTGGGAGCCGTCTTGTGGAACATGGAGACGGAGGATTATAAGATTGTCAAGGCCAAGGCCACGATCCTGGCCACGGGGGGATTCGGGAGGCTTCATATCCGGGGCTTCCCGACGACCAACCATTACGGCGCGACCTATGACGGTCCCGTCATGGCTTACAGAACGGGAGCGCGATTACGGGATACCGATACGGTCCAATACCATCCCACGGGCGCGGCGTATCCGCAGCAGATCATCGGTCTTCTGCTCACCGAGAAATTAAGGACCAGTGGGGCCCAGCCGCTCAATAAAGCCGGAGAGGAGTTCGTCTTCCCGCTCGAGCCGCGGGATGTGGAGGCGGCGGCTTTTATCCGAGAGTGCTATATCAGGGACAACGGCATAACAACACCTACGGGGATGAAGGGGATATGGCTCGACACGCCTCTGATCGATATTCTCACAGGACAAGGGGCTACGGAAAAGGCTTTCCCGGCGATGGTCCGGATGTTCAAGCGGTTCGGCATCGATATGATCAAGGACCCGGTGCTGGTCTTCCCGACCCTCCATTATCAGAATGGGGGCGTGGAAACGGATCCCCAGGGCTCGACCAATATCGCGGGCTTGTTCGTCGCGGGGGAGGTTTCGGGCGGTGTCCACGGGAAGAACAGACTAATGGGGAACTCGACCCTGGATTGCATGGTCTTCGGCCGAAGAGCGGGAATGCATTCCGCCGAATACGTGAAAAAAGGGGTCAAGATCGGTGCGTTGGGCTCTCAACATGTCATAAGATATGTTCAAGAACTCAGGTCCGCGGGAATAGAAACAGCGCGGAGAGCGCCGATATTGCTGCCCGATTACCGTGGAAAGGCCGCGCTTGCGAGGATGATCGATATCTTCTAAGTTCGAGGGGGCACCCGCCTGCCGGCCCCAGGCGCAGGCGGATTGGCTGCTCTCAGATCTGAGGGCGGGTTTCTTCGGCCGTGATCCGGGCCTTAATCCGATCCGGGAGCGGAGGCGACCAGCCCTCACGGCCGAGAGCCTTCAGGATGGTCTTCGCGGGAATGGTTTCCTTTTCCGTCCTTTGATGGAGAGCGTTATCAGTCTTGCCTGGGAATCACGCAAACGAAAACCAGCGGCTCTCGGCCGGTGTTGACGAATTGATGAAGCGTTCCAGCCGGGATGTAAGCCACATGCCCCGGACCGACCGGGAAGGTCTCCCCCTCGTGAAACACCTCGCCGCTTCCCACGTAGACGAACACCTCATGTTCATAAGGATGGCTGTGTCTGGGGGTATGTCCGCCCGGCTCGACCGTGAACACGCGCATCACGAAATGGGGCGCTCCGTCTTGCGGCCCGACGGCAATCCGCCTCGTGACCCCGGACGCGGCCGGATCATCGACAGGCTGGGATTCAAGGTCTTCATAGGGTATTATTTTCATGCGAATCTCTCCCTTTTTCGATCACAGACGTTACGGCAAGGCCCGGATTCTGTCAAGCCGCCGCCAGACGCAATGCGACGGTGTCGCTCATGACGTGATGAAAGACCACCCGCCTGAGTTCGGAAAGTCCGTCACGCAGCGGAAAATCGGACGCGGCGTTCCCGGGATCCAACAGGGACGAGATCATCGGGCTCGGCCCAATCGAGCTATCCACTGATCCACTGTGCCTTGGCCGCGGCAATCAGTTAATAATAAACAAAATAGCCTAGTTTTACCGGCCATTTTGAGGCCTAAAACGCGCTTTTTGGGCTGCATATTCAACTTCGAAGTGCAACAAGTCGGTTAAAACCTTCAGGCGGCGTTTTGTACTCGAATTGACTCGACCGATCGGTCATGCTATTAATTTCCAGGATTCGCCATCGCTCACATGGATAAGCTCAGCCGCTTTGGGGTTTCGATCGGCAGGGACCTTCTCGACCGGTTCGACGCGCTTGTCACCGAACGCGGCTACGCCAGCCGGTCCGAAGCCTTCCGCGACCTCATCCGCGGCTCCCTCGTCGAGGAGGAGTGGCGGAAAGGCTTCGAGGTCGCCGGCGCCATCACCCTGGTCTACGACCATCACAAGAAGGACCTCGTCAACCGCCTCACCGATCTCCAGCACGATTCCCACGATCTGATCGTTTCCACCCAGCACATTCATCTCGACCACGATCATTGCCTGGAGATCATCGCCGTCCGCGGTCGTGCCCCCGAGGTTCGCCGCCTGGCCGGCGCCCTCCGCTCGGTCAAGGGTGTCCTCCAGGGCACGGTCAACATGGCCAGCACGGGCAAAAAGCTCGGCTGACGGTCATGCCCCGCCTTGACATCCAAGGGGGCAGGCCCTAAAATGGAGTGCTACGAAATCAATGATGTGTGCTACTAGTCGATATCGATCCCCCGCCCGCGACCTGGCTTATTGCGGCCTGTTCGGCGCCGCGGCGTTACTCTTCCCCGTCGTCTTCCATCTGGTCCGGCTCGGCCACGTGTTCATGCCGATGTACCTGCCGCTGGTGACCCTGGCCTTTTTCGTCCCTCCGCGGCTGGCCGCAATGACAGCGCTTGCCGTACCGCTTTTATCCGGGGCCGTGACCGGGATGCCCCCGTTTTATCCGCCCGTGGCGGTCTTCATGTCCCTGGAGCTTGCGGCCATGTCGTTCCTGATCGCGGCCGTCGTGATGCGATGGCCGAGAGCCAACGAATACGGCGTCCTCGTGCCCGTCCTGCTCTTAGGCCGCGCGCTGTATATCGCGCTCGTCTATGCATTCTCGTTGGCCATCAGGCTTCCCGCGGGGTTCATGGCCGGATTGTCGCTTGCGGGCGGGTGGCCGGGGATCATCCTGATGATCGTCGTCGTCCCTCCCGTAGCCAGGCTGAGAAGGAGGCCGGGAGCGAACCAAGGGTCGGCTTCGGGTTTCATCGAAGGAGAGCCGGGATGATCGATGACGCGAAAGTCGCGTATTTCGACCAGATTGCCGATAAATGGGACGGCTGGGAAGACCTTCCGTCGCTCGCGGCGAAGCTGGATGTGGGGCTCGATGAGCTCGGCGTCGGTCCGGACGAGTCCGTTATCGACGTCGGCTGCGGGACCGGCAACCTGATCCGGGCCCTTCTTTCCAGGCTTTCACCGGCCGGGCGGGTCGTCGCCGTAGACGTCTCGCCCCGGATGGTCGAGGAGGCCGGCCGCAAGATCCGGGACCCGCGAGTCGATTGGCGCGTCGCGGACGTCCGGCGTCTGCCGCTTCCGGACGCGGCGTGTGACCGTGTGATCTGTTTGTCCGTCTGGCCGCACATCGAGGACCACGGAGCGGCCGCCGAAGAGCTCGGCCGGGTGCTCAAGCCCGGCGGATATCTCCATGTCTGGCACCTCTCGTCACGGGAAAAGATCACCCAAGTCCATGCCTCGGCCGGAGGGCCCATCCATAACGACTTCCTTCCGCCGGCCGCCGAAACGGCGGCGCTCCTGGAGCAACACGGTTTTCTCGTGACGACCGTGATCGACGACGCCGGCCGCTACTTGGTCACGGCTGTTCTTGCCCGGCGCCGCAATGGATATCGGAAGGACGAAAAGGGCGGAAGGAATGTGGACGTCCTGGCATGAGATCTGGGGATGCGGCCGAGGGCCTGCGGCCCGGCTGGCGCCTCAAACCCGGATCCTAGCCGGAGCGATCCTCTTTGCAGCCTGCCTGATGTCTCCGGCTCTCTCCGTGCCGGGAACGGTGCTTATCGCTGCCACAACGGCTGCTTGGATCTATGCCTCCGGCATGCCCAGCCGGACCCTTCGGTCTTCCACTCTCCTGGGTCTGGCCATGTTCCTGCCGTACCTTCTCCTCGTTCCTCTTATGGTGAAAGGCCCGTCGGTCATGGGTCCGGGGACAGGCTGGGCCGCGGCGTTGGCCGTGCCCTGGGGCATCCTGCTTCACGGCCTGGCCGGACTCCTGATCGCGACGGCGACCGTCTCCATGCTCACAGCGAGCGACCTGCGCAGCGGTCTTCTCGCGCTTCCCCTGCCGCGCCTCTTCACCGCCATCCTCGTTCAGATCGTCCACCAGACCTTGGTCCTGATGTCCGAGACGAAACGCGTGGCAGCGGCCGTGGCCGTGCGCGGGGGCTCGGGCAGGTGGAGGGCCGCCCTTCGGATGTTGACTTCACTGCCGCGTGTCTGGCTTCCGAGGATTCTCGGCCGGGCGGACCGGGTCGCGGCGGCTATGGAGCTCCGGGGCTTCGCCGAGGCCGATCTGCGGGTCTTCGGTCAAAGGAAGGTCGGAGGGCCCGACGTGGGCGTGATGGCCTTGGCCGGGATCGCGCTGGCCGTGGCCGCGACGCTGCGTTGGGGGCTGCCGTGACAAGCGTCGCTCCCGCCCTGGCCTTCGACTGCGTGACCGTCCGCTATGAGCCGGATGCGGAGCCTGCCATCGATAACGTGACGTTCTCGCTTGCCGCAGGAGAGAGGGCGGCAGTGGTCGGGCTCAACGGCTCGGGCAAGACGACCCTTCTCATGGCCGCAGTCGGGCTTGTCGCATACGAGGGCGAGGTCTGCGTCCGCGGAACGTCCGTCTCGTGGCGAACGGCGGCCGATGTGCGGGATCAGATCGGTTTCCTGTTCAATGTCCCCGAGGACCAATTGCTCTTTCCCAAGGTGATCGAGGACGCCGCCTTCGGCCTCTTGAGGCGGGGGACTGCCCGGACTGAGGCCTATCGCAGGGCCGCCGCGGCTCTCGACGGCCTCGGCGTCGGAGCGCTGGCCGAATGGCCGCTCCAACACCTGTCACACGGCCAGAAGCAGCGAGTGGCCCTCGCCGGGGCGATCATCACGGCTCCCCCTCTTCTCCTCCTTGACGAACCTTCGGCCGGCCTGGATCCTCCGGGGAGGCGGTCCCTTGCGCGGCTTCTCGATCGTCTCGACGCGGCCATGCTGATCGCTACCCACGACCTCGATTTTGCCTGCCGTCTTTGCCGCCGCTTCATCGTACTCGAAGGCGGGAGGATCGCCCATGACGGGGAGGACGTCTCGGCCGTACGCCGCCTTTGGGAGATGGAGTAGTCGAAGAGAGGATTCCGCTGGCGCAGCGTTCGGCGAGGTTTCCAGCTCTCCGATCATCAAGGACAACTTTTCGGGCGAATCCCGCGGTTTCGAGTTCTGGACATTTGACCGGGGCCGAGAAAATCATGATTCCGCGGCGGCCGAGGAGCGGGGAGCACGGATAGCGGCTGTTCTTGAGCGGGGAGGGACCCGTCCTGGTTTTGGCCGCTTTCGCGGCTGTCCGGACTGATGAACCGCGGCAAGTTTCGGCCCGGTATCCATGCTTGGGTCGAATTAAAAAAGAGTACAGCGCCGGCCTTAAGGATTTAGCCTCAATTATTCATAAAAAAAGCTGTTCCCCCCCGTAACGTATTGATTTATAATACGTTTTGACACAATGAAGGAGGAAACAGCTTTGAACGAAATTCATCATACCACCGAACGCTTTCTTTT